>Ga0214544_1001184_pt1 | contig 52912 bp, 23 predicted proteins | sample CNSS3metaG_FD_160074 | JGI IMG/M metagenome (GOLD analysis project Ga0214544, IMG submission 160074) | Root nodule microbial communities from cowpea collected in UCLA plant growth center, Los Angeles, California, USA - CNSS3 | ecosystem: Host-associated > Plants > Roots > Nodule | place: USA...
TATAAAACATCAATTCATATGATTAATCTAAGCAATTTATATCATGCAAAAAAAAAAAATTAGACCTAACTTATCCAAAATATTATTGGTGTTTAAATCTCATTACTTAATCAAAATCAAGATAATTCAATATCTTACATAATATGCGTATTAGGGACTACTTTTACTCCAGAAGTCTTATGGTATATTTTACCTCAACTCTACGGCATCAAGGCCATCTTTTCTTACTTCTGAACATTTGATATTTCAATTCATATGATTTAGATTATTGATAATTGAGATATGTCTTTTTTTTTCTAACCTTATATTTGTTTGGGGATTTTAACCATTAAAAAAATTAAAATACATTATATATAAATTAATTGTAATTAAATTATATTTATTTTTTAAATATTTTGTTTGGATAAAGTAATTAATTTTTTTTAAGATAAAATTTAATTTTAAAATTGTGTGTTTTAAAATTAGAATTTATAGAAAATATTATTACAATTCAAATGTTAAAATAATATGTAACAATTACTTTTTTTTCAAATATGTATATGTGTATAATTATATAGAGAGTAAAGTTATGAATTTGACACATCCCATAAACCCTAGTACACACATCTTGGAACCAAGAAGCCAACAACGTAAAAAAGTTAACATAAGAAAAATCCCACAAGGACAAAAGAGTAAGATCTTATTGAAGGTTCATCTGAGTTGGCTTGTGCCAAAGATAGAGTTAAGACAACCAAGTTGAAAGATGAGCCAAATCGGTCGGGTCAAAGGATCGATTTAGAGTTGGAGCTAACTCGACCTAGGTTGAAGGTCAACCCAAGTAGATTGAATAAAAGAATCGAGTTGAGCCAATCTAGATTGAAGGGAGAGTCGAGCCAGCCTAGGTTAAAGGTCGAGCCAAGTTGGTCTGGTCGAAGAATCAGGTCGAGTCGATCCACACCGAAGGTTGAGTTGGTTCAGCCTAGGCTGAAAGGGCTATAGGTCAAGCTCAGTTTGAAGGTAAAACAAAGTTGGCCCCAGCCAAAGGTCATGTCGAGTAGGGTCGGTCGAAAGTCGAGTCGAGTTGGCCAAGCCAAAGGTCAATCCAAGTAAAATGTGTCGAAGAATCGAGTCGAGTCAGCTCGAGTCAAAGGTAAAGATGTGTAAATTAGAGTCGAAACTCGAGGCAAGTTGTGTCGAGCGGAAAGTTAACCTGAGTTGGCCCAGGTGAAGGATGATTTAGTGCGACAAAGGTGAAGCTTGATCTTAGTCAGTTTAGGGTGAATGTCGAATTGAGTTCGCATGAACCAAAGATTGACCCAAAGGTCAAGCCAAGTCGAGCTAAAGAATCGAGCTAAGTCTAGCTGGTGACTTGGCTGAAGGTTGATTCGAGCCAGCATGGTCTAAAGGTTAAGTTGAACTGGCCTAGGTCGAAGAACCAAGCTGAGTCGGTCTAAGTGATAAATCAAATTCTATACTCTCATATTAAGGCTTATTAAACCCCATTAGCATATTTATTTCTTATACCTTTCACTTTTAGCTTGGTTTATAAACTTTTTGGAAGTTTAAGAGCTATAACACCACTCTACGTCATCTTATTCATGCTTGACAAATTTTAAAACCATGCTCTTTGTGTTGGTATCGCCTGAAATTTCCATTCTAAATATATGTAGAGAACATTATGGGTAACTTCGTCCACGTCACTTCTTTGTTATTCCATCTCCATTGTTTTATTTTTATTATTGATCTTGTTTTCCTTATTGAGCTACAATTTCTCTAAGTTCTACTAGTTAATTGTTGTTTGAAACCATTTTATAGCCATTACAATGTTTCTCATTTTTAGCTTAGCTCATTTCGTGTTATTGTCTCAACTTATTTCATTGGTTTGGTTGATAATTTTCACTTTAGTGCTTACTTTTACAACCCAACTCACATGTTTATTTTATTTTAGTTTCCATTACATGTTACATTTGAACTTATCCTTTACTTTCATAGTTTTTGTTAGGCTTATATTCAGTGTTTTGCTTGTGGACCCATATTTTCCTTCCTAGTTGAATTTTAATTTTCTTGTTGCAACTTATTTTTTTATTTTCACTGAACTTTAATTACAATTTTACTATTTTTTTTTTGTTTTTACATTTTTCAATACCTCGACCTTTAAAGTGACAGAAAGAAATTTCAATCAATGAATTAACATGACATTGTTCATTGGGCTGACTTAAGTTGACCTTTATACTACATTAGTAAAGGGGGAAAACCTAGTTTTATTTAATGAGGCTTGTGTGACACAAAAGGGTTCCATCAAAATGGCTTTGTTGTCAGGGAGCAAACACCATTCAGTCTCATTGTTTGAGTTTCTTTCTTTTGTTTGTATATAATGTATTTCCCTTTGAATAATTAATTAATATATTGAAGTTATTATGAGTTTAACTTTGCTCAACAAAATTTTGACATGCATTATGATCAAGATGAACTGCAATTTTTTGAGTCATATTATGAACAATCATTCTAGCCATATTTCTAGCAGCCTTTACAACCTTGTTAGTCCTAATTTTTTTAGCAAATACCACAATTTTCTTAGCCTTATTATAATCATTTTGACAAACTACATTTTTAGCAGCTACTACTACAATCACATTTTGAACAATCATCTTAGCCAATGGAACAATTTTCTAAGTCATATTATAACCATTCTTTCGAGTCACATTTATTGCCACAGGTGCAAGATAATTCAAGCCTAATAACTGGAGATATCATAAGACAAATCGGTAATATATTTGATCGTATGGCTACACAGGTTGGACATAATGTAGTAGCCATTTTAAGGACCTTAAAACCCAAATTGGACAGCTAGCTATTGAGATGTATGAGTTGAAACAACAAGAATACACGCATCATGTGATTGAAGAAAAGGAGGAAGAATTAGATTTGAAACAACTTCCAAATTTAGAGGGAAAAAAGCATGATGAGTCAAAAAATAACCTAGATTTGAAGTTTGATTTATTTTAGATTTAAGAAAATTTTACTACATATGGTTGTGATTTTGATTTATGTTCTATTTGTGTTGAAATTAATCATGTAATACATCCAAATTCTAACCCTAATCCAAGTGCAAATTTTCCTCAAATTGGCGATGCTCATATTGGTGTTGTTGCACCTATTAATGTTGCAGTTCATACCACTTACTTACCTGTTAATGACTATATTGATTGTTAGAATCATGTAGTGGAATGTTCACTTAGGGACAAAAATTGAGGGGAGTGAATTGGTTTAATCAATAAAAATTAATACTTTAAAATTTTCCCTTTTTAATATCAAAGTTCAATTAAAAACCTTTCCTTTATTTGATAATCACCATAAAATAAAGAGGGGTCTAAAAGAGAACTTTTCACAAGGTATTTTATACTGGTTCGGATCAAAAAGACCCTATGTCCAGTTGTTAATCTCTCTAAAGAGGGATTAACTCAATCATTAAAAATAAACTGAGATTACAAATATGAGTAAGAGCAATTTAGGATAGAAAGCACCTCTCTTAAAGCCACATGAGATGAAAAACACCTCCCCTGAAATCCACAAGGGATGAACACCACCTTTGAATTACACAAAGGATAAACAACTTCACCTATCAACATCAGCAACACTCAATCACTTAAGATCCCACTTGATGAAAGTTACAACTCTACCCACACTAGGTTTCCAAAGCCTTCCACAGAGAGTTTTCAAGTACTCAGACTTCTTTAACTTATATATTTTGTAAAGAGAACTCTTACCTTCATTTATAAAAGCCACTTGCAAAATTAGGTTAAGAATATGAAAAGTATAGTAACAACTGTCAGTTATAATCAATTATCATAAGTGATAATCGATTATCATAGTGTCTTTTCTCTAAAAACACTTTTTACTGAGATAATCGATTATTCCAATGAGTTTTGCAAATATATATAACTCTTTTAGTGTTATGCTGCTTGAGTTTTGCCTTTTCACTTTTGACCAACTAATTTAACTATTTTAAATAATATACACAAATTACAAGACTTCAACAACTAAATTCTTAAGTCTTTATTGTATCTCTTGAATCTAAGCATTCTTTAAGTCTTCAACATTTGTCCATGAATCATCATTAAGTCTTCCACACTTTTGACATCTCTACTCACAATTTTGAAACAATGTGCTCACAATGTTTGCATTTCTTCTTGGATTAGTCTCATCTTGCCTAGTTCTCGCTTGAGTTGGATACCTCCATAGTTTTAAACCAATTTTCCAATATTTTTCTTTGATTCCCATTTCTTGATGGTTGTTTTTATGCTTGCATGCGTCTAGTGTCATAACTTATTTAGTCTTGGTTTTGTTCGGGAGTGTAAAAGTCTAAGTGAGAGGTATTTGATAACAAAAATTCTACACTCTCATATTAAGGTTCATTAAAACCCATTATGATCTTTATTTCTTATATCTTTAACTTTTTGCTTGGTTTACCAACTTTTAGGAAGTTTAAGAGCTTCAACATCACTCAACACCATCTTATTCGCGCCCTACATAATTTAAAACCATGCTCCTTTGTTGGTACTGCTTGGTGCCTTTTGATTGGCACCTAGTGCAATCGAAAGGGTTAGCCCCTGTTTCGTTGGCACCTATCGCACATTATTTTGTGCCCAGTGCACACAATTGGGTGTCTAACTTTCAAATATTGGAGCTCCATGGATACTAACTTTCAAATATTCTTTGAAATGAAGTATGATTTATTCTCTTTATTCTTTTAATCTCTATGTATTTCCATTCTAAATTGAAGTAGACAACATTATGGGTAACTTTAGTCATGTCAGTTCTTTTTTATTCCATCTCCATTGAACTGCAATTCCTTCCTAGTTGAATTTTAATTTTCTTATTACAACTATCTTTTTTTCACTACATTTTAAGTACAATTATACTATTTTTTTATTTTTACAGTTTTTAATCCCTCGACCTTTAAATTGAAAAAAATAAATTTCAATCAATGAATTGACTTGACATTTTTCCACTGAGTGACCTAGGTTGACTTCTATAATACATTACTAAAGACGAAACACTTAGTTTTATCTGATGAAGCTTGTGTGAGACAAAGGGCTTTTATCATTGGGTCAAAGGTCGAGCCGAGCTGACCTGATTCGGAGGTTGAGGCAAGTCGGTGGAGGCTGAAGGTCAAGCTGAGTCAATCCAAGCCAAAGGGCCCGAAGGCTAAGTTGAGTTGGCTCAGTTCAATGGTCTAGTAGAATCGGCCCTATCGAAGGTTAAGTCGAGTCGATTTGGCCGAAGGTTGAGCTAAGTTGGCCAATAAAATACGAGCTTATTTACGAGTGGGTTGGGGCTAGCCCATGGATCATGGGTCAAATTGACACTTAGACATGGAGTGACTTGTTGTGAAATTTCAATTTCCTTCGTTTTTTAGTGAATTTCAAATTATATTATTTTTGTTATTTGAAATACCTTTTCAATATTCCTAAATTTTAATTTCTTTTTAATTTCTTCATCCATACAACTCATTTTGATTTTATGAATTTCAAATTCACCAAATAAAGGAATTACTCTCTTAAATGGCTTTATAAAAAACACACTATAATGTTGTGTTTGGATGAGGTAATTTAGAAAGGTAATTCAATTATTTGAAGAATCAAAATTCTTTACACTAGAATGACTTGATTGGATAAACTAATTCAAAAGAATTTGAAATTTAAGAAATTAATTCTAAATACCCTAAAAAATATAAGAAATTTGAAATTTCACTCCTCTCACTCATGTAGGTCGAGCCGAATCGGCTCAAATTTCAAACTTAGTTGAATCGAATTAAGAAAAAGACTCAATCAAGTCAACTTGGATCAAAATTTAAGTCGAGTTAGCTCGAGTTGATTCGACCTGGGCATAAGGCCGAGCTGATTCAACCCAAATCAAAGGTCGAGCATATTCATCCTAAGCAGAAGCTTGAGCCGATTCCACCCAGTTCGAAGATGGAGCTAATTCGATCCAAATTGAAGGTTGAGGTGATTCAACCCAGGATGAAGGTCGAGCCAATTCAACCTAAGTCAAAGTTTGAGTCGATTGGCCCAAGTGAAAATCGAGTTTATTCGGCCTGGGACGATAGTCGAGCTGATTCAGGCCGAATGTAAAGCCAATTCAGCCCAGGCCAAATTTCGAGCCATTTCGATTTAAGGTCAAAGTCAGATCGATTCTACATGGAACGAAGGTCCAACAGATTCAATCAAGTAGAAGGTCAACCCAAATCACCCAAGGCCAAAGGACAAGCTGATTTAGCCAAACTAATGGTCGAGTTGATTCAGCCCGTGTCGAAGGTAGAGCCTATTCTATCTGGGTCGAAGGTCGATCTAATTTTGCCTAGGCCAAAGGTCAAGCTATTTCAATCTAGGGTGATGGTTGATCAAAAATGGAGGTCCAATATACTCAATCAAGGAGAAGGTCAAGTTGATTCGGCCTCGGCCAAAGTTTGAGCCGATTCAACCCAAACTAACGATCAAGCCGATTTGGCCTATGTCGAAGGTTGAGCGCATTTGATCTAGGCTTAAGGTCGAGTTGATTTAGCGTGGTTAAAGTTCACATTGATCAAATATAAGGCAAAGGTTTAGTCGTTGGGCCCAGGTCGAAGGTCGAGTTGTTTCAATTGAGTTGATTTATCCCTTGTCAAAGATCAAGCTAATTAATCTCAGGTAAAAGGTTGATATGAATTGGCCTGTGTCAGGATCGAGTTGATTCGGCCTGGGTCGAATGTTAAGTTGATATGGTCTGAGATGAATGTCGAGAAGAGTTGGTATGGGCTGAAAGTCGAGATATGTTTGTTGGGTTAAAGGTCGTGACGAGTTGATCCAAGTTGAGGTTGATGACGAGTCGGCCTAGACTGAAGGTCTTGATGAGGTTTCCTTGGTCAAAGTTTTAGACGAGTCAGATAGAGTTGTAGGTCATGATAACTAGGCCCATATCGAAGGACCAAACAAGTCGGACCAAGTCGAATGTGAAGTCGAGACATCACAACTCGAAGGTCAAGACAGGTCATCTTGACCCTAGTTCGAGATGAGTTAACCCAGGTCGACGGTTGAGATGTTTTATGTTGATCCCACGATCAAGACAACCATACATGAGTCAGTCTAAGTTGAAAGTCAAGCTAAGTCAACTTCATCTGATGGGTACAATCGAGTTATCGAAATATTTTTAAAATAAAATTTTATCTTTAGAAAAAATTTAAATTGCTTTATCCAAACTAAAAAATTAAAATTTAAGATATTTCAATTAGTCCATGTAAACAAACTACTTAAGAAATAAAGATAATGGAATTGTAAGTATTCAAATACCATGTATTTCAATTTCTTAAAATTGTTAAAATTCTTTATCCAAACACAAGGTAATAGTTTTTTGTATTAAATACCACAAATCAAAACTTAGCCACACTATCATTTTAGGTATTTGTCTTTTCTTATCCACTCCAAACATTACATATCTTAATTCAAGTCACTCATGTAATTCAATTAGGTATTAATCCATAACTCAAATAATTCCATCATAGATATTTAGTTAAATTACTCTTTTGGTCCCTCTATTTGCCAAGTAATAACAGTTTGGTCCTCAAATTTTTTGTTGTCTCAATTTGGTCCTCATTTTCTTAAAAATAATTCAATTAGTCATTACCGTTAGTTTGACCAAATGATGTTAAAGTCAACGTCACGTGTCATAATTTTGGTTTTTTTGAATTTTTTTAAATTTTTTAAATTTTTTACACATGTCACTTCACAGTTGTGTCACGTGTCAAAATGACTCAATTTGGTCCCTATATATGTGTTTAGTTTTAATTTAGTCCCAATTTTTGTAAAAATGAAGTAATATTGTGCCTCCATAAATTGACACTAAATTTAATTTTTTATAAATCTTATGGTGATATTACTTAAATTAACGTTTTTATTAAATATTTCTATAAATATTTAAAATTAACTTTAAATTCTATACAAAATATTAGACTTTGGTTTTGTTTTAAACTTGAAATTTAGTTCCTAAACTTATGTATGACAAGTTATTTGATTTTTAATCTTCACTAAGTTTATATAATATGATACACTTGATGCTTTTATATATGATGACAAAATTGTTAATTTTTGAAATTAAGTTTGGGGTTTAACTTTGTTTAATAATAAAACTAAGAAAAAACTTGTTTAAAAGTATTTCTACAAATATTTAATAAAAATGTCAATTTTATTAAGAATATCATCATAAGTTGTATTCAAAAATTAAATTGAGTGTCAATTTAAGGAGGGACAATATTGCTTCATTTTTACAAAAATTGGGACTAAATTGAAACTAAAAACAAATATAGGGACCGAATTGAGTCATTTTGACACGTGGCACAATTGTGAAGTGTCACGTATAAAATATTTAAAAATTAAAAATTAAAAAAATTAAAAAATTGACATGTGGCGTTGACTTTAACACCGTCTAGTCAAAATTAACGGCAAGGACCAAATTGAATCATTTTTAAGAAAATGAGGACCAAATTGAGACAATGAAAAACTTGAGGACCAAACTGATATTACTTGACAAATAGAATTTCTAAAAGAGTAATTTAACCTAAATATTTCAAAACATGAACTTTACTCCTTTCAAAATAAAACAAGTATGAGTAAACAAACCCATATCACTTAAGCAAGAAACTATCTTTTAAGCAACCTTACTCACAAAAAGACAAAGTTACTAACGCCCTCTCACTCAAGTTATTATTAGGGATGATAAATGGGCCAGATAGGTATGAGTTTGACCACATTCGTCTCCACCCATGAAGTTAAAACTCATACCTATCTCCATCAACTATGAATTGTGTGTCTCATCCTCATCCTCATCGAGTAACATATATACTCATAACCATTTCCATATTCATCCTTACAGTCCCAAATATTAATTGAATAATTTCCTTACAAAAATATCATAACAAAGAAAAATTATATTAAATAACAATTATACTTAATTGATATTTCGTGATAACTATAACATCTTTCTTTTATGTAAACTATTGAGAGGGATAATACTTCAAGGATTTGAGTAAACTTTGTGGATATCAAATGAGTTGGATGTTGGTATAGAATACAAGTTGTGTCACAAAATGAGAGTTCTTCAAATGAAACGAAATTGAAAACCAAAGAGAAAAAGATGATAAGTTTTGTGTATCACCTATTAAACTAAGGTTCACACATTTGAACACTCAAAATTGATAGTCATGCATTCTCACATGGCAAAAAAAAGGTGAAATGAAGCATAAATGATCAAATATGTTCCCTAGAAATAATTTAATTTGATAAGAATAAGACTTATGTTTATCCAAATGGAATTTATTGTTTGAAGAAAACAACACAAAAGGGCAAATTGTGTAATTAACGTTCTAATGAGAAAAAAAGTAACTTGGAGATTTCGATGAATTTGATGAATATTGAATGAGTCATGAAGAGATAGAGAGAGAGAATCAAGATTTGTTTGGGAAAAGAAAGGTTTAAATGAAATTAAACAAAGAACCAAAAAGAATAGTGAAAATATGTTTTGAGGTTACCTAATTGTGAAGGTTGGATTAGTTAAATAGATTGTTTAAATATGTTATAACATGTACTAGTTGATATGCAACTTTTATCATATGTGGTAGATGGTTTCAATAGTTCGTCTAGTCTCTTAACGTCTATTGAGACCTGAACTCCTTGGTGAAGTTTGTAACATCTTGTCTGGATATTATGGATTTAAATAAAATAAAATAAAGATAATAAATCAACGTCATTTATTGAAATATCATTTCCCAAAACGCGAGAAAATTAAAACCATTATTACATCGTAAAAGATAAAAAAATCCATAATGTATAAACTCAAATAAAATATAAACGTCGGTCACATAAGTGTTTACAAATTTATTCAAAAACATAAAATCTTAAAATCTCTGATAAATCTTTTCTCCCAGTCTAGCCCCGCTCCAGCTTTAGGTCTCACTAGATCCACCTGCAACATCATTTGCTCTCGTGTACCGCGTACATGATCATCGATAAACACAAGGAGATAGGGTGAGCTAACAATATATAAAACATATACAATTCAGATATATAAACACACAACCATCAAAGGAACTTCATCCTTTGATTCCAAACCACATGACCATAACCATGTTAACCATGTTCTACGTCTTTAGATGAATACCTCAAGATGTCTTGCTGCAACACCTACAAGCCACAACTTGTAGAACACATGCGAGAATCTAGCTACGGATCATACTCTGTAATGTCAGGTGGAGTTCCCAATACGAACCAAGTTCGTAATGTCCCAAGACTACCAAACTCGTTAGCAGGAAGGTAATCTATCTGGACCCATTTGTATGAGCCACAACTCGCACACTCACACTAACAACACTCGCCAACTCGAGCGGCAACTCAAGAGTTCCTCGTGTTCATTCGTCATCCCGAGCCACAACTCAAGGGATGCCATTCTGAGCCACAACTCAAGAAATTCCACTTGCTTACCCCCTATCCCGAGCCACAACTCAAGGGATACATTCTAAGCCACAACTCAAGGAACACCAACAAGTTGACCTTTAAGGTATCACCAAAACATTGTAGATCAGGCACATCCAAAGCAAGCAAAGCTTCTACCTCTGCGTTATCTCTCGACGCTGCTTTTGAGCCGCCAGGCGAAATATGCTTCCAGACCATTTGGCAGGGGACACGTGCCACCAGGCGGCAAGCGCCACTGTACACACTACCTTTACAAGTATCGCCTAGCGGGACGACCTTCACCGATAGGTGCCACACGTTCCTATTGCCCTAAGGAATTGCAACTATCGCTTGGTGGTTCTGATACCGCCGCTAGGCACCACACCAATACTCGCGTAGTACCGGTTTTTGGTTTAGGTTCAGGTACAGTTGCTCAGACCCTCAACTCACACAGCCACTCAACTAGCGCATCACAAATCCTAATTACTGACTATCACACTAATTGCAACTATCATACTTCATCTTCACATATCTCATTCATTAAATGAGTCACCCATGAAATTTCCATGTATTCATACTCATATTTTCATTCATTATTGATGCACAATGCCCTCTTCCTTCTAAACATAACTAAATCTCTATTTCCATCCTACTACATTCTCTCTTAGTCTTTTGCCCCATAGTACCACATTTTTACTACTTTAATTGAACCATGACTAACTCAGCCACCCACAAGATACCACAAGTCCTAAGTCTCGTGCTATTGCCAATCCATTTCATACTACTAGTTTAATTACTATTTTGGACTAAGATAAATATCACAATTTCTCCCAATTATCATGCAATCACAGATTAATTCATAATAGTTGCCACATATTTTATTCTACATTTTCCCTTACTCCAAATTTCCTAATTCCATTGGCGTAAATGACATATCACCCCATAGTCCTTATGCCTTAGTTGCATCTCACAGCCATGTAGTGTATAATTCACTACGTTGGCGCCTAACAGCTCTCTTAGTACCACCAGGCGATGCATAGTATTATGGGAAATTCCTAGAATTTCCAACACCTGTGAAGACCCCAACAACCATAAAAATCCACCCCTTTGAGTATTTTCACGATCCACCCATTAATCATGTCGCCAAGGGGGTCTAATAGTAATTTAATTTTGAAATTCTAGTTTCCTTAGGGTAATTCGTGCCTCCTTTAATCCTAACGCAACATTCCAATCCTTTCCAAACCCTAAACACAATATTCATTGAATTTTATACCATTACTTCCAAACGCGATGTAATTCAACAATATATGACGCTAAAAAATAAACCAACCTATAAAGCCCCATTTTCCCCGATCAGAATCAATCCAGAAATATCAAAACCTTAAAATTGTGCCAAAATGACTCGCGTCGCCTTGCAGGTGTTCATCATTGCCATGCAGATCATTCAGAAACCAGAAACTGGGTTGATTAGCACACGTCGCCTGGCGGCCCAGTTCGTGCCTCCAGGCGGTTCCTCTGAAGAACCCAAAAATGTGTAAAAAAAAATGGTATGAATCGCATGGCGACTTTGAAGGTCCATGCCAAGTGATTTCTGGAAAAATTCCATAAACATGCAATTTCACAGAATTATCACAGTTCATGCTTTTAATTACTTAATCATAAACTAAAATAAAGACACAAAATAAAAACCACGAAGTCCAGCTCCCTTAACCTGGATTTCTTGCTCAAAATGTGCACAAATCCTTGAATCCTTGATCTCAATTCACCTTATCTCGTGATTCCTCCTTGAAGACTCTTTCTCCACTCTCACTTTTTCTCTTTGCACGTACTCAACACAGCCTCACCACTCACTCTTAGTTGCTATGCCAATTTTTTTCTAGAAAACCTTCTACTCTCAAGTTTTTAGCCATTTATTTCATGCAATTAATAATAAAAACGAAAAATGGATTAATGCATGGATTAATGATCATTCAATAACCATTACTATGTGGTTTTCCAGCCCTCTTGGCTGCCCCTTCTAACAGCTAGGGTTTCTGTGCCCTTTCACATTCATGCCAAAAGGAGACTTGGCAAAAAGAGAGTTATTTTGCATAGGCCAAGGTTCAAACACACAACCATGAAATTCCAAAGCAAGCACACAACCAATTTAACCAATTTATGTTTCGTGATCATTCTTACTCATTTAAGAATATAATATCACGTACCACAACCAACATATTATATAAAAATAATACACAATTAAATTGACACACAACTTAGCAAACATAGGACCCGAACCCAAGTCCTCTCACATAATCAAGTACTCTCAACTAATTGAGCTAGTACTCTTCCACGTCATACTTATTAGTATTAAATACCATAAAGGCTCTCACTACCCGCATTTGTTAATTAATTATTTATTTATTTAATTAAATTTTGCGGATCTTACAAAGTGCTTAATACAACAAAGCCTAAAGCATGAAGAAGTTGTATCTGATCAATATTGTACAAATCATGAATGCATGTTTTTTATATGACAGACAATAAAACACCATTCAAATTTTCACTATGTTTGATAAGTGAATGATGATATAAAAAAATAAGTACAATCAAGACTTTAAGTTGATATGAACTTAAGGAATAATCATAAAGCTTAAACTGTTCTTGTATGCAACTGACTTGCCTCATGAGTCTTTAGTCCTTTGTCTCTTCTTTGTAGTGCTCTTCCTGAACAACTACTTAACGATGCTCTTGGAGGGTGGGTACTTGTAGGCACTCTGACACTCAAGTTAGTAATACTTCTAGTTTAGGGGTGAGTAAAAGATCAATGCAAAGATAGGCCCCTTACCTTGGACACTGAATCTTTTTTTATATTACCTGAGTCTAATCCTGACTTCATTACCTTTGTATTCGTTTTTATTCTCTTTGTAAATACCAATAAACCCCATAAATGTCTTAACGTAACTGTAATTGCCATTACATTCCCTTGTGTTGCCAGTATTCTTGAATGCACTCTTACAGTCATATGTCCCATTTATGATGTATGCTTGTATGCCTGAGCCTATATGTACTGGGATGTATGTCTATATGCTTGAGCCCATATGTGTTGGGATGTACGTCTGTATGCATGTACGTCTATATGGCTGAGCTCACATGTATTGGGATGTACGTCTATATGGCTGAGCTCACATGTATTGGGATGTACGTTTGTATGCCTAAGTCCATATGTGCTGGGATGTACGTTTGTATGTCTTAGCCCATATATATTGGGATGTACGTATATGTACCCTTAAGCCTATATGTGGACTTGGCCGAGATGTACCTGCCCCTTTTTTTGGCCAAGATGTACTCATCTCCAGGTGCAGTCGAGATGTACTCAGATCCTCAATACATAAACCAATGATGCAAGGAATGTCTTCACCATTTATCGTTGAATGAATTCTTGCTAAGTATAAATTCATTCAAATATCTCAACATTTTAGCTAAAGTTGAAATGTCTGCCACCTATGCTGACACAAGCATATGTCAACTCTGGTCGAACTATTTGCTTAATGTAGTATGTACTTTTATCACTCTCTAAAGTAAAAAGCTATGCAACTAAAGGAGGCAAGTATTGCTAGCTATTAGGGAAGTTGAGTAAATAATAGAAAAGCAATCATTGAAGTGTGCAATGCATTCAATGTTTCTTAACATTCAACTCTCTCACTTAGTAGATTTGTGTTAAAGTAAGGTGGAGTTTATGAGAATTGGCTTAATAAAATCTTGTCTAAAGTTTTCTAGACAGTTTAATTATGCTAGATAGTCAAGTGGTCATATGATGCTTCTATCATATGTGGTAAGATGATTTTAGTAAATTTTTTAGTCTCTTAGTGTCTACTGGATTTAGTAATAAGAAGCATTGTTCACATGTCTTTCTCATTTCGGGGCATTTCACAAGTGTTAATTATAATTGTAATATTACGTAAATAGAACATTTGTATAATTAGTTGAGGTTAACATTTGAGTTATACTTGAGTGGGAGTTTGTTGTGAGAAAATTTGTAGTAATAGTGAATTCTTTTATGGACTTAGATTGAAGTTTGTTAATAATTGAATTGAATGTGTTATATTTGTCTGATTCTTTCTTATTCCTCCTATTATGTTTACTTTTCCTACTTACTTTTGTGGGTTTCTTTGTTGTTGTTCTTTGTTTGTGTAGTTGACCCTTCTACAGTAAATTTGTCTAAGTTAATTCGTTACACTAAAATTAAGATTCTTTTAGTGATTTAAAATGAAGACAATATGACATTTACATACTCATCTTCGTCCATATACCTAATTTATAAAAGGATAATGATACTTCAACCCACTTTTTTTGACCCACTTTTAACCTACCACTCTTATCACTCTTAGATCATCACATCACATCAATACAAAAAATTTAAATAAATGATCTAAGGGTGATGAGAGTGGTGGGTTAAAAGTGGGTCAAAAAAAGTAAGTTAAAATATCATTTTCCTTTATAAAATTAGATTCTAACCATACTTATACTTGTACTTGGTCAATGTGAGAATTTCTCATCAAAATTGGAACGAGTTTCAACAATACCCATTTGAGCATATTTGTTTGTCATCCTTAGTTATGATCTTAGGACTTTAGCAACAAATAGGATGCTTAAGGATTATGATTCAAAATGAAAGAGAATCACCACTGACTATCATCACTTAAGCGACATAACACTTAAAGGAGAGAGAATTTATTGTCTTCTTTCACTCAAGTTATAAGTTATAACTTGAGTGTTGAGCATTATCACTTAGGCGACTAATTGAATATTTGAATAAAAATACTTTGTCTTACTAATAAATGTCAACTTAAATATCACTCGAGTGACAAATCTAACACTTGAGTTACGTATGCATAAACTCAATAAACTAACACAAGTTCAAAAATGTAACTCAGCAACACATATCTAATCCATTTCCATACGATTTTAAACATCTAAGCATACTTTTCTTTTATCATACCTAATTACATCTAACTTTCTCAACTTTAATTGCTTTTTTTTATTAGCAAAGAATATATATATATATATAATAGAATATTAGGGGTGCTCTAATTCATTTATTGTTTCCCATATAAAAGTTCCACGAGTTTTCCATAAATGAAAAAAAAAAATGCTCAAACAAGCCAAAATAAGCCTACTACAAACCCTATATTTCTAATATCATCCCTTCTTGAAATTACCCAAATTTTGTAGTTACCTACATATTTAAAGTTTTAAAGCATACGATTTTCCTTTTCCTTACAAATATGAGTCTAGCTAAACTCCCTATACATTAGCTTTCCTTGAATTGTTGTTGCATATTTGCCTCATCAATCTACTTTGAATGAACACTTGATTTTATCACTATTCATTTCCTTCTTCAAATTCTTGTTTAGCTCTGTTTTAACCTTTGTTGTTCCTGACACTTGCAAAAATCTACAACAAACAAACACACGTTAAATCTTCAATTTATTAGCATAATATGCCCTTCCATTATGTAACACAAATTCACCTTAGATTATTTGAGATGTAGATAAGTAATTGAGTTTCATAAGATGAAAATGTTGAAAATTGAATTTATACTAGTTATGATTTTGGTTGTACAACACCAAAAAAGATTCAATACACACCATCAACAACACAAATATATAATAACACAAGCTAACATAATATATTGTTTTAATTCAAAGACATATGATTCCAAATAGTTTAATTCAAATATATAATTCAAGATAACATTTCTTACACATAGGCAAGTTGGTGCGTGTGATCATGACTAGAGTTTCAAAGCTCATCGAATACATAAAAATGTTCAAATGAGATATTCAAAAACACAAACCTTGAAATTATAACATCACAAGTAGCTTGACTCAATCAAAGAGAAAACAAATCTTGTAAGACAACGAGAAACTTAACTCAATCATGATTATATGCATGATTGAGCTACCTTAATTAATGATCAATCCAAAATTTAAAAGATAATACTGATATATATAATCTAAATTTTTAGAAAAATAAAATTTTATAATAAATAAAATGTTTTTATATATATTATATATATATATATATATATATATATATATATATATATATATATATATATTTTTGGAAGTCCCACATTGATTAGAGATAAGATAATTTTATAGAATATAAGTGGATTGCAAACTTCAACTTACTTATAAGTTGATTTTATAGGGTTAAATTAGTCCTAAAATCCACTTTCACCACTATCGAACTTTATACTAAAATCTCATTTCTAACATATATATATATATATATATATATATATATATATATATATATATATAATTGTTGAATAAATATTTTGAAGTTTATACGTTTTCGTTTAAATAAATTATTATTCACTCGACCTATTTTTCTTACCCTAAATAGAAAGTTGTTTTAAGTATGCTTACATATTTAAGGAAAAGAAAGGATGAAGCATACAGTTATTTTATGTGGAGCATTTTTTCAAAAATTAAAATAAATGCAGTACTCCAGTTTTGTTGGTTCCATTGACAAATATTGTTTTTAAACTTCGATTAAGTTCTGTGGGATTATCATAGAGTATTTTCAAAACCCACATGAATATTTTGAAAATAATTCAAGCCCTTCCACTAAAATTATCACATGCTGGAATTAAATACCCTACTTTTTTTCTTCATTACTTTAAAGAAAATGCTAATAGACCCTAATCAAGGTACTTAAAAAAGAAAATTTGTCATAGTTAAGAGATATTATTACCAACACGTCTTCATGTAATGTTTAGTTAATACACTCAAATTAGATCTTCTATTAATTAATTCATGAATTAGTTCTCTCAATACACTTATTTAAGTAATTTGACTTTATAGCAAAACTATGTTTCCCACTACCTATATAATGCCGTTAATTTATTATATTAAGTGGAAGAATCAAGGATTAGGTTCATCCCTTGTAATTAACGAAAAACTGATCCGAAAAATACAATGATATATTTCCTAATACCCTTTTTTTTTATTGAATATTATAGAAGTTAAAAAATGTGAGTTCTATTGATTATTTTTAATTGTTTTTTCTAATTTTGTGGTTTATAATAAATTTTAGCCTATCATAAGTATGAGTAAAAAGAATTTATTAAAAAAGGAAAAATATCTGATCTTTAAATATGTAAAGTGATACCTTATTCCTCAAAAAGGAAAAAAAAAGGAAAAAATTTGACTTAATCCTGAATATTTGTAAAAAAGTGTAAATTGATCGTAAAGTTTATTCATAGTTAAATTTATCCTCACCAAATACAATTTAGCATCATATTGATTCTTAAAATTACAATTTAATAATAAATTATATGTTTAAATGAGTTTCTCGCAATAACTTCTAGAAAGAAAAAAACTGGAAGGAAAATTAAAATCATAACTTCTTCAAAATCAAAATCTCTTATATGTGCATAAATTGTATATATGCATTATATATATACATTAAAAAAAGAAATCTCTTATATCGTTTCTTTAAATTGCTATTTGCTTAACTTTTATATAAGTAAATTTTAACTAGAGAAACTTTTTTTTTTTCTAGATTAAAAGTACTATATAAAGAAACTCTTCCAAACATACCCAAAATAATGTCATAAAACCTCCATCTTAGGATGTATTGTGCACTTTTCACACATATGAATTAAATATTTAGACACTTATAAGATCCTTTTAGTAGAAAAAAAATTATTTATTTATAAGCTAAAATTAGTTAATAGAAACACTTTCATAACTTATTTTTTATTTAAGAAAAAAACAATTCATTTTTAACTTATGGGTATGAAAAGAATGAACTTATCTACTACTTCTTACTATTTAATTTGAAAATGAGTTGTATGAAAAAGTTAAACTCATCTAAATAATCGTAACTAATTAAAAACAACATATTATAGCAATGATGAGGTTGATGACATCACGTGGTGGTAATCGAAGGGTGGAGAATGGTTGAAGGAAGGAGGCATGGTCTTAGGTATTAATTAGGTCATAGATGTTTCCTGAAATGGTCCTTAGGGAAGAAGCATAGAAGAAGGATCATCTTTCACGTTCTACGTCACAAAACGTCACCCATTTTTAGGGTTATTATTATGAACACACAACACACATACCATGCTTTGGTTTTGCTTCGTCTTTGTGTTTCGTTCACCAAAAGTCAAACAGTTTTAAGAACAAGTTAAAGAGCTTCCAAGCCTTCCATTGCAATCCAAACCCTATTTTCTATATTTTTCTGTCATAATATTATTTAAAATCAACTAGGCATAGGCTACAACTTAGAGGGGACCACACGTTTTGCTTAATTGTTTAGATTTTTCAAAAAATAAAAAAATAATTGTATACAAAATATATATTTAAGATTTAAACTAAAAAAAATAGTATAGTCATTACAAATAATGATGAGTTTAATGAGTTTAGTCTTTTCTTTTTTTTAGTTCTTGGTGTTATCTGTTTTTAGATTTTTTTTTCACCTGAATAGAGGTTATGGATTAAAAATTTACCCACATGTCAAATATTTATTTAGATATATAATACATTTCTACAAGGGTTAAATATATTTTTAGTCTTTGAACTTAGATGTAAAATGAGAATTACTCATTCTTATAAAATTTTGATATAGTTTAGTCCTCAAACTTTATAATAAATGAATAAAGTTTTTTTAATCTAATGACACTAATTTTTGTTTTACTTGTTAAATGGTAGTTTAAACTTGCATTTCGTATCAAAATGATATAAATAAGTTAAATGTTATTTTGCACATCAAAAAAATTTAATGTAATTGTCTTAAAAAAACTCTATTCACTTACTTTTAAAATTTAGAGATCATATCAAAATTTAAAACAAAAACGAATTCATTTACATGAATATTTGAGTTTGAGTTAATTTTAGATCCGAGTGTTCTATTTACGTAGAAGTTATATTTTTCTGCTATATCTTCAAAACTAGCATAGTTTAAAAGAAATATGATAAGAAATAACTCAAAAAAAAAAATCAGAAAATAATTAAAATTGATGATTTGATTGTTGTTTATTTTTATTACAAAGCTTAGAATCCCAAATGTGAAATGTAGACATATTAGTAAGAGTAGTGTGGTGGGAGTAAAAAGACAACGAAGTTTTTGTTGAACAAAAAATAGGAAGCTTTAGCGGAATTTATTCCGAATCATGTGGTGGGGTTTGATTATTGTCTCTAAAATTCTAAGGGAACGTCATCACTCATGTGCCACCATTGGCCACACATTTCATAACGCGTACACACTTTAATTCTTGCACTTAACCTTTTGGATTTCAATTTAGAACATCTAATTAGATTCTTCATTTCTTTTCCACGTAATGTGAATCAAAATTTTCGGATAATTAAGAAAAGAAGTTTTAGCTGATTTTTTCGTTAAATGATAAATCTAAAAGTTGGTCATTCTGGTTAAATTAAGAACAGGGTCATTAATGTTATGTAGAAGAGTAACGAAATTTTTATTACCTTTAACTTTAATAAGATTGATAACAACAATGAGGAATTGATATAATATGAATATTTTTAGATAGTAGGGATTTATGCCTAAGTCACACCAACCCTTGATGAGTGTAGTTTTTTTTTTTTATATATGGAAGTGCAGGAAAAGAGAAGACAATTCAAAAGAATATTTATAGTCAAGTGTAACATCGTATCTTCTTATACCAAGTATTATATATCATTACAATTCACATATATAAGACGAATTAATTTAAAAAAAAAAACATCATACAACATAAATATATAAATATATAAATATATAATTCACATCACATTATCAACATAACACATTCACAACAAATTACAACTCCGTAATTTTCAAGATGTAAAAATCTTCGATCTAATCTCAAATTAAACAAAGTAATTTGTCACACTTGACAAAAATCATAAACTATCAACATTTGATGAAAATTTTAATGTTTTCATTATTTGCATTGGTTCATCAACTAATTAATTGATTAGGTACATTGTAATTGTTTTGTCAACAAGCGTGGTAAGGGAAGATAAGATCCAAATTTTAAGATCAATTTATAATAATTTAAATTTATATTGTTTTAAATTCGTTTAAATGGATTAATATTTATAAATTTATTTTTTTTAATTTAATTCACTTAATTGGAATTGGGTTGGATTTTTTTTTTATTTTGAAAATCCAAATTCCAATCCACTTGGATTTAGATTGGATTATTTTTTTGAATTCTAAAAATTCAAAATTAAGGTACATTTAAATCGAGTCAAGGTTGTTGATGATTAGGCTGAAGGTTGGCACGAGTCAGCCCTGGCCAAAGATCAGTCGAGTCAGCCTTGGTTGAAGGTCAGTCTGAGTTGGACCCGACTAAAGATTGGCTCAAACAGCCACAACTAAAGATAGGGTTGAGTTGGTCCTAACCAAAGTTTAGCCCTGGTCGGTTGCAGTCGAATGACAGTTGGAGATGGCTCTAGTCAAAGGTAGACCGAGTTGGTCTCAACCGAAGGTTGGCTAGAGTCGGTCTCGATCGAAGGTCGACCCCAATTGGCACGCATCGGCCCTGGTCGAAGGTTGACCTGAGTCGATTTTGATTGAGTAAGACAAGGCTGAAGGTTCACTGAGTTAATCCCAATCAAAGATCTGCTCGAGTCGGACTTAGTCAAAATTTATCCTGAGTTATACAAATTGAAGCTCCCCTTGCATTAACCTTGGTCGAAAGTCGACCAAAATCGACCATGACCGAGTTGGTCCTTGGAGAAGGTCGACCCGAATCGATACCAACTGAAATTACGCATGAGTTGGCTAACTTGATCAAGTTCGAAGATCGGCCAAGTCAACCCCAATCGAAGATTGTCCAGAGTCATCCATGGGTGAAGATAGAGTTGTTAAAGTGTGTCAAAACTTGTAGGCCAACCCGGTCCACCAAGGGTGCAGGCTGGGTTGGGTTAAAGTTTTTTACAAATTTCAATACGGGTTAATTTTTTACCTGGCCCACCAAGAACCTGACTCACTCGGGTTGAACCCGAGTGAGCCGAGTTGGCTTACCAACCCACTTGGAGATAAAGGGTCACACACCTTTTTTGTATTTGGATTAGGTTTGGCTAATTTTTTTAGCCAACATATTGGGTTGACAAATGCAAACATAATATTTTTGTGATTTTGGTTTGTATTTGGGGTTGAACATTATTTTGGATTGTATTTAGATTATATTGAAGTTTATTTAGATCTTAATCACAATTAGAATTTAAATTTTTGGGATGGAAGAAAAAAAATGTATTTCTTTTTAATTATGTGAGCTAGTGAGGCAATCCGTTTAACCCACCAACCCGTGGTGGGTCAGACCGGGTTCATATTTTTTTGGCTCGCTAATAAGTGAGTCGGGTTGGGTTGACTTACTAAGTGACTAATTCGTGGTGGGTCGGGCCAGACCGAGTCGGGTAACCCATTTTGACAACTCTAGCTGAAGATCGGCCTGATTCATTATGACCAAAGGTTAGTTGTCAGCTAGGCCAAAGGTTGGACAAGTCAGCTTATGTGTACTTATTTTGTCATGTTTTAGGTAGTTAATTGGTATCTCTTAGCATATTAATATAACTAAATGGTTCATTTTAGGTTAGATTCCTCTTGTGTACTTATTTTGTCATGTTTTAGGTAGTTAATTGGTATCTCTTAGCATATTAATATAACTAAATAGTTCATTTTAGGTTAGATTCCTCTTGTGTAGTGTATTTACTTCTTTTATAGAATTCATGTTAATAACGTGTTTTTAATAATATTTTTAGGTTTTTTCAAATAGTTTTCAGCCTTAACATCTTAGCATAGCCTTTCTAGAATTTCAAAGTCTATTTTGGTAGTTTCATTAAGAAATTTAGTTTAGTTTTCTAGCTTAGTTTAAGTGTTTTTCATTAGTTTGCATAGCTAGTTTGTGTAACATGAAGTGGTGTAGTGAAAGTAAACCAAGGATATCTACAAGAATTAATTAGAGGGTTGATCAAGAACAAAGAAAGGAAAACCAATAATTACAAAGGAATTCTACAAAGTTTTGGTCAAAATCTAAAATATTGACTTTTAGGTTGACTTTTTGGAATTCCACTTATATACTTGATTCAGTTTTGGAAAGCTATGTGCAAAGTTTAGTTACACTTGTTGGAAGCTAGAGAACCCTAGAAGAGTGCTAGAGGCTAAAGACATGGATCAATCTCATGTTACACTTATCAAGTTAAGTTTAGCATAGAAAGATGAATTTTAGCAAACTAACACTTTCATTCATGTTGTGAAGCTTTGGTACAAGTTTTTGCAAGTTATGTATTAAGGCAACATAGGCTAGAAGAAGAGCAAGCAAAGTCATAAGCAAAGATCAAAACTGGGAAACAAATTCCAACCTTCAGATGATAAAGCATTGAGCAAGAGTTGACTTTCACATTTGTAGTTCCAATCAATGACAAAGTTGTGAGAGGACAGTGAAGGCGCAATGAAGGCGCAATTGGTGACTTTCTGAGTAGCTCTAGAGAAAAGAAATGGCTTGAATCATGACAACTGGATCAGAGTTGGGAAACAGCCTTGTTAAAGTCTAGATAGCTTCAATTAGTTTAGGCTAGTTTTAAGTAGTTTTATAGTTAGGAGTTAAGTTAGTTAACTAATGGTAGTTAGTAGGTATAAATAGATATTCGAGAGAAGGAAAATGATATAAAGAGATCATAGAACAATTACACTTTTTTTTCAATTTTCTTTTCTCTCTGCTTTCCTCTCTCCCTTTTGTTGGCTTGAAGTTGAAGAACCTAGGTGAGATAAGTTCATACTATTCAAGTTCTTCATGAAATTGTGATGCCATTCAGTACATTTTATGCAATTCATGTTTTTCTTTGATTTTCCACCATTTATCCTTGGTGGTTTACACTATTATCCGTTTCTGATGTTGTTGTGGTGCATTTCATATGTTTTCCACTGTTTTTAGCTTGATTACACCTTGATTTCGAGTTGGATCTTGTTTTCTTCCTTAATCTACTAGGATTTGGTTAGGATTCATGCTAGTAAGTGTATCCAAAAGACCAAAAAATGCCAAGGTTTTTGTTTAAACTTGGTCATTGGAGGTAGAATTAGTGATTACTCGAAGTTCAAAGTGTTCTTGAGTAGTTCCATTTGTGATTTTTCATGTTGCATGTGAATTCTTTATCTTTTTTATTGTGAGCAATTGGTTTAGCTTAGATTTATTGTTCTAAATGTGTTGCATAGTTTAATTTTGCATTAAACTCAAAAAACGAGAAAAAGTGGTTTTGACCGTCAAGTTCGTTAATTGTGTTTTTCAATAGAATTTAGGGTTTGCATTTTAGGATATTCTTTTTTACAACATCATTTGCTTTCATTTTTGTTCCTTTGTTTTATTCATTTCTTTGCAAATCATTTTGAACATTTATTTTGTTCAATGCATCGCTATATATCCATCATGATTCATGTTTTGCATTTTTGAGTCATATGAACTCTAGTTTTCTAATGAATTATGAGTTACTAGTTTTGATCGTGTTTTTATGTTTCTTCAGGTTTCACTAAGTCATAAACATGCATATTAGTTGTTCTAATCCATTAGAACACATTCTATTACATTGCATTGTGAATAGCTTATCTCGTGTTCATCTTGCATTTTTTCGAACACCTTATGTGCATATTGAGTTAGTGTGAGTTTACATCAAACAATTGGTTGGTTCATGATTTTTCATATGTACGAGTCTGTATTCATGTATCAGTTGCAGTAGCCAATTTAATTCATTCATAACAATATTCACATAAGCATTTAAAGTAGAATTTTCGTACTTCTAGTTTTTAAGTAAGCATAGCTTTTAGTTAAGCGCTTTAGTAGTTAAATTTTACTATTGTAATTCTCATATGAACATGCATCTTAACTTAGTATTGTCCATGGATTTACACTAAAGTTTTCCCTACTAATATATTTTAAGAAAGTGAAAATTGGTTTTGAATGAACTTAATGTGCTTAAGATTTCACTTCAGCATCGACCCTAGTCAAAAGTTGGCTGAATTTCAATTGAATTTGCCCGGTCAAAGATTGATCGAGTCGGCCTAGCCGAGTCTACATGGCCAATGATTGACCAAGTCAGCTACGTCGAAGGTAGGCCAAGTTGACCCTAGTGGAAGGTCTACATGAGTCGACCTCATTCGAAGGTCTGCTAGAGTCAACCCAATTGAAGGTTTGCCTGAGTGTGTCGACTAGCCGAAGGTCAACATAAGTCAGGTATATTAGATCAATCTCATTGAATTTAGTTTCATTGACAATGCAGATTCATTCTTGTTTAAATGCATTTTAATTGGATAGAAAAATATTCAAATACAATTGATCTAGTTAAAATGAATCTGAATTTTAATCCAGATCCATTTGAATTTTAATCCAAATCCATTTTAACTATATATGTTTGAATTATAGATCCAATCATTTTATTATTAAAAAAATTCAATTCATACCAATCATTAAGACACAAAGAAATAAAGAAAAGTCAGTAATTTCATACGGTAGTAACTCTAAAGTTCATTCTACCGGAGTGAGATGATAATTTAACTATACAATTGCTTATATTGTTTATAAAATTTTAATATTTACTTAATTTAACAACCTACATCTATTTTCTTTTTTCAAGATTTGTTTTGATTGTGTTTTTTAAAGGAGTCTAGTTGAAGAATAATTATATGAATAATAAGTTAAAGATAGATAAGTCTAATTCCATTGTCATTGTCGTGAAATAAAATGATAATTTAACATAAATATTTTTAAAATGCATATGTGAGTATGCTTTTTTGTATGACATTTTTTCTTATCTTACTTTTACATTTTAAATTTTAATTCTCTTTACTTTTATTTCATTTTTGATTTTTTTTAACCAAATGATGTTTTTATTGTTCCTTATACACCGATGACTGCTTTGTGGATTTTAAGTTGTATTAAGATTTAGAATAAATGGTTGAACTGTGAATCTTTAATTATTTTTTGTTATTGGTTATGAATATTATTCATGTATGTTTTATTTTATAGACAAAATTGAGAAATTCCCTTATATATGTAGATACACATACATGTATATGTATAATATATAAATGCCAATGACTCTTTGTTTTTTTTTCAGGTCAGATGATGACAAGTTATTTTATATCTTCATTTTACCCTTGCAATGGATTTTATCTGTCATATGTGCTTCTAAGGACAACCCACATACCAATCATTAGTGTGTCATTTCAAGGATTTTAGACAAGTGGTAGGGCTTAAACATCTCTGAGAATTTATAAAGTTGGCTTTTGGTATTTACTAGTTATCCATCCCTATGTTTTAAGTTGTGCGAGACTAAAGACCTTTAAAGCATCTCTCAATTCACTTTTGAAAATAAGTTTGTTCCTTTGACCCCATATATCCCACAAAATCGCCATCCACATACAACCCTAGATACTACTTTGTTTATTATTCAATTCCATAAGGTCAAACTGGCTAAAGTTATGTTATGTTGTGCAACATTATGATTAACACTAGTAATTATGACCCATCTAAGACATTGATTCCATACACTGTAAGCAATATTAAATGTAAAGAATAAATGGGAGACACTTTCCTCGTCATTACTACATATAACACATAAGGTAAACCCTGTCAAAATACCTCTCCTAATTAAATTATCCTTAGTTGTCATTCTATTGAGGAGAACTTTCCATGCAAAGTGTTGGGCTGAGGGAAGAGCTTTGATCTTCGAGAAATTTTTGAAGACTTTGTTACATTCCTATTAATTTTACCGAGCAACTTATTATAGGTTGATTTGATAGTGTAGTTGTTCCCTTCTTCATCTTTTCATATTAATGTGTCTTCTCTAACCTTAGATAATGATATATGTATAAGTTGTTCCATGATTCTGTCTAATTGAGATTTCTTCCATTCAAACCATTCTCTTATTCACTTTATTTCTCATTCCCAACCTTAATTATTCCATCTTCCTATCTCCATTATTGCTCCATTCTTAACAAGGAAATTAGTATATAATCTTGGGTAAGTAACACTCAGATATTGTTCCGAAATCCATTTGTTTTTCCAAAATCTTATGTTGTTCTCCTTCCTCACCTTCCATTCTAGGTTAAAGTAAGTAGATTATGAAATTTAAAAGATTTATTGTGGACCAGATTATGAAATCCAATAAAAATCTCCGGAGGTGTAATTATCAAATTTTAAAATCTGATGTACAACACCAGATCCCAAAACATGTACTCAAAACAAATTTAAATAATAGTAAATAAAAAACTCATTAATTTTTCCTATTGAATTATATCCAAACAAATAAAAATTATATAAAAGTTAAGTTCAGGAATCAAAATTCAAACCAAATTTATAAAAAAATTAATAAAATTTATGTTGAATGTGAAATCAACATTTATATAATATTTAAAGTTAAGTAGCATATATTCACTTTTTCTTAAATTGATTTTCTACTTCTCTAAAACCTAACAACTTAAGAATTTATAAAAATTTTAATTACTCATTCTCTCTCTTTTTCCCTTATTTTTCATTCACTTATTTTTTTTTAAAAATATTTCATATCCAAACATAGAATTCAATCAAAACGAAATACTATTTATAATTGAAAGAAAAATACTTTTTAATATTATTAATATGTTTTTATCATATTTAATACAACTTTTTATTTTAAAATTTCAATTAATATCCTTACACGAACCATCAACATTATTTTTACAAGACTTTTCAATTATACGAAAAGATAGAGCAATTACTAACAATAATGATAATAGACTAATGCATACCTCATTTTAAAAGAAATTAAGAGTATGATTAATTATCATTAAGAAATTATGTTGAACAAGGAAAAGTTGAAACTCATTATTACTACTTTTTTTGAAATTTTCAGATTGACTCCCTCAAACTTTTTGGCTATGAAGAGTCGTAGTTCCCACCTTCAGAAAGCCATAAACTCATGATTAAATTAAGTAAAAGAAAAAACATCTTATTATTAAGTAATAATAATTAGTAACTAATAATGAGGATGAAAAGGTCAGCATATGGGTTTGACATGAAATCCTACTTATTAAGAAAAAAAATTATACCCTTTTCTATTTACAACTTGCATGAAATAATTCATATAATATTTTAAATATTACTCATTTCATTATATTTATAAAACTCGGTTATTTTTTTTTCTATCCATATTTATAAACTATAACACCTCTTTAATTAATTTAAATTTTTAAATTTAGTTATCAGCACTATTTTTACTAATAATTTAAGTTATTCTTCTAAAATTAAAATTTCCATTTTTATTTAATTGCTTCTCATCTATTAATTAATTAATTAATTATGTTTGGAAAGAAATGATTGCGTAATTTGTAGCTATCTTTATTTTCCAATTCCTATAAGAGAGAAAAAAAAAGTTTATCTCCTTATTTTACAAGAGACATTTAGAAAAGAAAACCTCGCAAAGACAGATAGTTTTTTACCACCAATAAACTATCAAAGTAAAAAAAAATTACTTTAATTAACGATAAAAATGTTTTCTTACATTTATATTTTTCATTTATTCTTATCATTTATATTATTATTTAAGAATGATTTAGTCTAAAAATAATTAATATATATTTTGAATTGACATATATATATATTCTAATTGAATCTTATAATAAAAATAAAGTACGTAAGTTTATTGCCTAAAATTATTTAGGTGAATAAAATATTCAAACACCTAAATTATTTATGCATTATTAACTTTTCCTCATAAAACCCGAACTGTTCAAACCCACATTAATCCTTCAATATAAGGGTTCCGTACTTTTCTTATTCTTTTAATTTTTAATTCTCAAATTGTTTTCTCTAGATAAACATGAACTCGTACTTTCAGTATATAATTTAGACGAGATTTAAATGGTCAAGACTAGTTTATACCATTTTTATTTGTACTCACTTCTTTTTTTATCAGATAAATATTAATGGTTAATTTTTATTAGTAAAAATTGAACCAATTTTTCTTTTTAAATCCATCAAACTACTTAAATCAAAACCAATTCGAGAATAAAACAAGTACATCATTTGTTTTAAACCTTAAAAAAGATCTTAAAAAAATTTCTTTTAGTACTAATATTTTTTTATTAAATCAATTATAAAAGTATGTTTAAAAAAAATGTCTCAACCATTTTGTTTTAGTATTAATATATCTCTATTAAAATAATTATAAAATTATATTTAAAATAAATAAAAAATCTAAAAAATTTGATACTAATATACCTGTATGTTTATTTTTTTGTTTATTAAATTTTTTCTCACACTTCAAGTTGTGTGTTTATGCTTAAACTATATTAAACTATGGTAGTTTAACAAGATCATATATATATTTGATTAAATAATTATTAATGTTGTAATAATTCTTTCCATCATAATTTGTGACAAATAGCTATAACAATTTTTTTGTGAGAACTTTTTTTATGATAATAATTTTATTGGAACCATATATGATAAAGTGATATTTTTCATCTCAAAATGATGTTTCTTATATTTTTGTGACGAATATTTTTATAAAAAAAACTATTGTATTTTAGTAATAGAAATTAATAAATTAAAATTAAAATATAAAAATTAAAGCAAAGAAGTACACAAATTTTGAAACAAAATATATATATATATATATATATATATATATATATATTTATATATATATTATTTTCATGTGTTAACTTTCATTTGACTAGTAGATATCAAGCTTATCGTTGACTTATTTTCATGAAAATGAAGTTGAAGAACTCACTTATTTTCTAAAATTTTACTTGTAACGAAAAATAGTGGTAAAACTGGACGAGAAAAGAAAAGAAAAGTAATAATAATATGAAAATTTATTATAATTATAATGATAATTATTATTATTATTTAACTACTCTTAATTATTGATTTCCCTGGTCGCACAGTTATAACATTGCCTGCTGAAATCAAACACCGAAACCTCTTAGGAAATTTACGTTCCCATCATTGTTTTTTTCTTCCTTGACTTGTATGAGTTTGAGACCGTGAATTCTCTCTTTCTTTAAATTCAAAGGTAAAAGTGGGGAAACTGAAATAAATAAATAAAAATAAGTGATTTTTTTTTTCAATTAAAAATAACAATAACAACTATTTTAATTAAAATTTATTTCATTTCATTTTAAAATTATTTATATATTATTATTATATTTTAAAAAATAAAAAATATATTTTTCATTGTATTTTTTAAACACGGAAAGCTAAAAATATACAACACAATGAATTATGTTAACAAATAATCGATTATTTGGTAATATAATTTCTCAGTTTCAATTTTCGTATTTTCTTTTATATCATGTTTGAGATATACACACACAAAAAAAATTGCACATGCACCTCTACAAAATAACCAACTGAAACTATACTTCCACCTTCATAATTACAACAACAAAAATACCTTTAAAAACATAACATGAACAAGAAAACCAAATAAAAGTTTTAGAAAAACAAAATCGAACTTCAAAAATGTTAAAAAGTACACTGAATACATTATCCCCTTTGAAAAACTATAAAATATATGTGACTAAGAAATGGATTTACATTCAAGGTTTTAAATATTATTAAAAGCAAAGTTGCTTTTAAACTTATATTATATTAATAGTAATTGATTTTAGATGTTGTTTTCATTGTTTTTAATATAACAAATGTGGTGAAGAAGCCAATGTGAACTTAAATGAAGAAGCTGAGCAAAGCCAGCTACCAACAAAAACTACCTCCACCAACCTAAGGCAGCAACTGTGTGTTGACAAATACAAAAAATTCAACAAAATCTGTCATAATACTAATTATCACACATTTTTTAATGGAAAATTCAATTAAAAAAACACAAGTTCATTCTTTTTTTTTAATATATATATAGAAACTTTGTTTCTGTCTTGAGAAGCTTTCAAGAGCAAGGCTTGTGTGAGAAGATGGAAACAGGTACAATGAAAATTCTCCAGTGATGTTAGGTTGAATTTTTGAATGAACACTGTGAATAAAGTTATGGAAACAACTTTTTATTTTGAAAATTGATGGGGCAAGAACAAACAATAGGGTCCCTACCCTTTTGTTTATTCACTTTCTTCTTAACATTTTTCTTTGATTTTTATCAGAAAAACTATTTCTTTAGTGATTTGATCATATTGTTTCAAATAATTATCTATGTTGTTTTTAACTTATTTTTATTTTATTCTGGCTAGAAGATGTTTGAGAGCCTACAAATATTCTCATCTATCTTAGAATATTTATGGGTAGCTGCTTTTTTTTTTCTTCTTTTTAAATATGGTTTCCTGCTAGGAAAACTATTTATCTTTATATTTATGTGCATATAGTGCTTTTTTTAATTAGAGTTTATATAATCAATTATTTATTTTAGATCTTCTGAACATATAAATATTCATTAACGTAAGCAGATTTTAATAGACTGCTGTGTCGAAGATCAAAGAAGGTGACGACAAATGTTATAGAATCAAAAATATAATATTTTTAAGAGGAACGAAAAGCAATTATATAATCTGTCAAAAAAACAATTATCATCTTCTACTGCTTAAATATTTTATTACTAAAGTATGTTTTTAATTAGTTGAAACACAAAAAATCCAATTTTAGTTTTTTTTTTCTAATATTTTTTTGTCTCTTTTTAATATTTTAATTTAAAACACCATTTTACCCCTTCAAAGTTCATCATTTCTCCCTTTGTAGAGTGTAGATTATAAAAAATAGAAAAATATGTTTTGACTACTAAATTTTGACAATTTTCTCTTATAATTATTAAGTGTCACTTTTTAAATGATTTTTCATTTTTTCATTTTCTTATTCTTAATATTATAAAATCACTTAGAAGATATTATCTCATATTATAAAAAAAGTTATCAAAATTTAGTAGTCAAAATATTATTTTTCAATGTATATTCAGAATTAAAAGAACTAAAAATGATATATATTTTTTCGACAATGTTTATTAAAAGGACTAAAAAAAACAAGTTTTTTTATCACCCATAACTTATTTAATATATTTCATCATTTAGAGGGAAGAAATGAGTATATTTATTAAAATCGTGAACGTATCCAAGTAAAAAAAAAAAAACAAAAAGTAGAGAGTTTTTATTCTTACATAATTTATATATCACTTAATTCACTTAGAATAACGCAAATAGGAATACAAAATATAATAAAATCACATGAATGACCTGACAAGGAAAAATAAAATATATGCAATAGGTGAAAACAAAAAAAAAAACAGGACATACGAATCAAATACACAGTTGAAAAAAAAAATAGAAAAAGATAAAGCAGTATTTATAGGCTTGTTGAATAAGTGCCTTCCACACCACGGATCTCACAGCGTGTATATGTGTGAGCTGTGTTTAGACGCTCCTCTATTTAAGCACACCATCTTTTCTTCTTTTTACTTTCTTCCTCTCATCTCATCTACCTACCTATGCCTATTTCCCTCTCTTTCTTCCTCTTTCTCTCAACTTTCTCTCCCTTCATCTTCCTCTCTTTTTCATCTAACATAACATATAAGATACTCACACACACATAACTCAATTCATCAACCACTGTATACACAGTTCTTGCAGAACAAGTTAGATACAGTTTCTTGTTTTTGTTGTTGTTGTTATTGTTGTTGCTGGTTAAGGCTTTTGATTTGATGATGGAAGAAGCTGTTGTGGTTAACAAAGGAGATGAAGCTTTGGATTTGCCCCCAGGTTTCAGATTCCACCCCACAGATGAAGAGATCATCACTTGTTACCTCACAGAGAAAGTGTTGAATAGAGGCTTCAGTGCAACTGCCATTGGAGAAGCTGATTTGAACAAGTGTGAGCCTTGGGACTTGCCCAGTGAGTATTTTTGTTCTTCTGTTATGATTTTCACCTTTCTTCTTGTTGTTGTTCCATTGATCTGAATCGTTGTTTGGGTGTGTAGAGAAAGCGAAAATGGGGGAGAAAGATTGGTACTTCTTCTGCCAAAGGGATAGGAAGTATCCAACAGGGTTGAGAACAAATAGAGCAACACAATCTGGGTATTGGAAAGCCACTGGGAAAGACAAAGAGATTTTCAAAGGGAAGAACAATCTTGTGGGGATGAAGAAGACCCTTGTGTTCTATAGAGGAAGAGCTCCAAAGGGAGAGAAAACAAATTGGGTTATGCACGAATTCAGATTGGAAGGAAAATTCGCATGTTACAACGTTCCCAAGGCTGCCAAGGTATAATAATAATAATAATAATCATGGATTTTCTTTCTCGCTTTTTACAAAAGTGCCTTTTCTGTTGTTTTGAGAGTTTTCTTTCTCAGGTGGTCCTCTTTGCTTTATTTAGTTCAATTGTTCAGATTCTTCAACTTACATAAACTTACTTTTTTCGTTTTTTTTCTTTTATTTTTGGTTTTTGTTTCAGGATGAATGGGTTGTGTGCAAGGTTTTCCATAAGAGCAACAGTGATGTTAACAAAAGGGTACTCCCAAATAACCCTGGCATTGGTCTTCTCAGAATGAACTCAATAGGAGAAGATCTATTTGATTTCTCTTCACTTCCACCTCTTGTGGATCCTCTCTTTGATCAAACCTCACACAACAAACACATTCACAATGATGATTTCAAGGGTACTACTAATAGTACTAACACTCACAACACACCTTCATCAGTTTCATCACCTAAACCACCCTATTACCTTCCCAATTTCATCGACAACAATCACCACACGATGAAGCCCGAAGAATACAGAATCTATCAGAATTTCAACAACGCTTCCACCAGCCAAGGGAATTTCAACTCTAGTAACAACCCAATGGGAATTGGCGCAAGCAATAATCATAACCCCCTTCAAAACTCAACCTTCCACATGTTCCAAGATTACTATATGCACCAAGGCAAAAACAGTTTCCAACAGTGCAAGATGGAGCAATTCTCCAACACCGTGGTCAGTGCCTCTCAAGACACGTGCCTCAGCAACGACAGAAACACTGACACTTCCTCGGTGGTGTCAAAGCAAGACAACAACAACATGGGAAGGAACAAGGCATTGTACGAGGATCTTGATCAAGCTCCTTCATCAGTTGCTACCCTCTCAGATTTGGATTGCCTCTGGGATGATTACTGAACAAGATCAACCAAGAAACTAATCAAACCAAGTTTGCTCATTTATGGTATATATATAGATATACCATAGTTATTTATTTTTCTGATTATCTATATATATATATACAGAGATATATGTTATATGTTAGACAAGGAAAAAGTTCTGGGATACTTATACTGTATAGATTTATATATGATTGATTAAATAGATAATCCAGGTCTTGTTATAGTTAGGTTTTTATTTGGTAGATCAATTAAGGAGAAGGATTTGATGATGCTCATGTACATTTTTTTTTTCTTTTGTTATAAATTAGTGGGTTTGTTGTACTAATTAATTAATGTCTTTATTTGTTTTTCAGTTTCATTTGTATTAATTAATTCTCTTAATTGTAACGAATCTAGTGCAATACTACTTTCAAGTACTTATTAGGAACCATATTTTCATGCCCTTCAATGATCTTCATGTGCGGTACACTTAATATATATTTTATGCTGTGTGGAATATTTCTGTGACATCTCACCAAGAGTGGGGAGAATTAATTCCCAAGGAAAAATTGTGCATTTGTTTTTTCAACTTTAGAATTTAAAGGATATGTGTTGTGGCTTCCTTGCTAGTGCCTCCCACCAAGGCTTGACTATTGTCACCCTTTTAAAGTTAATTTCAAGATGCTTTTGATATAATTAAAACAGAAATTTTCATATTCATTATTATAAATAAATATGAACAAATGGGTACTCAAAATCATATTTAAAATCGCAAGAAATTATACTTTGTACTATTACTTGAGTTATTAATAGCCATAGATAATAATGAGAATTATTTAATGTGAAGACAGAAATTATATGAATGGTAACTAATGAAGTTGATGCAGCACGTGAATAATTCCCAGAATCCGTGCAGAAGATGCCTCTGATGGTGGAATTTCCAGAATATAAATTTTAAAGGACACTATATAATAATTATTACAAACTGTTTCAGCGACATGAAGAACAAAAACATGAACAATGCTAGGTTTCTTGACTGCCGCTTGAATCTTGTGTCTAAAGAAACCTAGTCACCACATGTCTACCTACCCAACACTCCACACTTTGAGTTGTTGTTGTTGTTGTGTTAAATCTGTTTTACGACATTTGTTGAAAATATACATATGTTTCGTACACATACGGATAATGTACATGTCTTGTGGGTATGTATATACATGCACCTTGCTGAAGCCATGTATAAATAGAGTTAATAGAATATTTGTATGTATAAAAGGTGTGTGCGTAGTATTTAGTTTCCCTTGTTTTAGCCGTTTGTAGTGTAGGTGTCGCTTAGGCACATAATTGAGGGTAAAGTGATAAGATGGGAGGAAGAGAACAAAAGTGGAAAGAAAGTGAGTGTGTGAAGAAAGAAAGGGATAAGAGGGAAGGGTTTAAACGCAAGAGGGTGAAAAGGGTGATGTGTATATTTATTTATTTATTTATGGTATGAATATAAAAATATATGTGTGAATAATGGGATATATATATATATATAGATGTAGCAAGGTGGTGAAGGAATGGGTAAGAGCATGCTATCGGATATTGGAAGAAAAGAAAGGGTTGATGATTCTCGTGAGTATGGAGCTTTTGGGGGTTTCATTTCATCAAATGGAAAACATGCTAATGCACATTCCTTTCCATTCAAAGCAAAGCTTTCATTGTGGTTTCATGCTTCAGGAAAACTTAACCATCTTTTTTTTTTAATATAATATATATATGGTTCAGACTTCTTCGGCTACTTTTGTTTTATTGCACTACCACAAATTGCTCTTGGCGTTTTTCTTAATTCCCCTTACTTTCATGGGAAAAAAGAGTGCAAAAATGGAAAAGGTTGAGAAAGTGAAAGAGAATACCAATAATAATATATATATATATATATATATATATATATATAAAAGGTGATTCTCCATTTTTGGTGTCTAATTTTTTTTTTCACTTTTACTCTTCAAATTACCAGTTTATTTATACTTATATATATTAAAAAAGATTTTCCATTTTGGTGTTCCCTTCTTTTTTTTCACTTTTACGCTTGAAGTTACTGTTTTGTTTAATTTGAAATGATTTTTCAAATTTAACTGTTTTTTTTTTAAATTTAACTATTTTTCTAAATTAAATAACTAAAAATAATTTATTAAATAAATAAAAATCATCTACAACACACAAAAAAAACTATCTATTTGTAAAACTTATTTACGTAATTATAATTTCATTATTTTTTGCTATGAAAAAAAAGTGAATACAGATGTGGATATATTTTCACTAATAATAAACATAATAAAAATACTTATCTAAAAGGGGCGAGGAAGGAAAAGAAAGAAAATGGAAAATGGAAGAGGTACACATATTTATAATCTTTTTACTGAATTTTTTTGTGTTGTTATTTGTTGAACATTAAATATGTTGATATTGATATTTTAAGTTTTTCTTAATATATTTTAAAATCTCAAAGTCAATGTCCATCAACAAAAAAAGTATAGAAAAATCACTAAAAAATAAAAATAAAATATTTACATGCTTGTTTCTGAATCAGAAAACCCTTATTTGTTGCATGAAAAGAAGGGAGGGTGAAGGATGATGATGTTGGGGGTTCACCAACCAATGAGGAGCCTCCATGGAAGAATCATAAGTGTCCCAATGAAAACGATGTTGCTAGCTATAACCTCATCATATGTCACTTTTTTTTTCTCTAAAATTCCAACTTCATCATTCGACTAGGCTCATTACATTTCATGTCGTGTTTGCTCTTTTTCTTCTCTTCATATGATTATTGCTATTATGACCATTATTCTTAATGCTTTCTAATAATTTGTTTTTTTAAATTGTGAACAAAAGCTTGGCCCCATTCAAATTTATTCTAAAATATATTACGTTCAGAAAACAACAGACTTTAGGTGCCTAACCTAATAAGCATATGTGTTTAATTAGTTTAAAAGATTGTGGATAACATTCTTTCTTTTCTTACAATTTTTATGACATTCTCAGAACAATCAATTTATAGTATTTAAAGCTTTCGATAAATACAAAATCGGGAGGCCCCATACATACTCTCAACATTTAGCTGAAAAAAGTGTTATATATACACACACATACAAATGTAGAAAATTATTGTACAAAATAATGGAGCTTTCTCTCTCTTTCTATTTGTATATATGAAGAGAGTTTGTACCATATTATTTTGTATAATTATTTTACGATTTAAAAGGAAAATAAGAGAGGAATTTTCTTTTTTTTTTCATAAAAGTTATATTAGATAATTTTTACATAGAAATGAAAAAGAAGAAAAAAATACAAAATAAAATTAATTCAACTTTATATCTTCTAATTTAAAAGCAGTTTATATCACATTTCTTTATACTATGCAATTTTTCATTTACATATACAAATAGGCTTAGGTCCAGTCAAGTAGGCTTGGGACTAACTTAAAGAGAATAAGGATTAATCCATATTCATTTAACTCAATGTGGGTATGTGTTCATCTGAGTTAGACGAACCCATGTTCATTCGAGTTTAGCTAGACCCGAGTCAGGCCTAACTTGATCAAAACCAAATTAGGCTTGACCAAATTATGTTGTCCAACCTAAGGTCGAGACAAGTCAGTCCAATCCAAGTTGAGTATAGTCGTCCTAGGCCAAGGTCGAGATAAGTCGCCAAGGGCACAAGTCCAACTAATTCCAAGCCTCAGTCGAGTCAAGATGGTCTGGATCTAGGTTAAGTTGAAATGGTCGGGGTCCAAGTCAAGTTGAGTTGCCTACCCAGGTTGAGTCGAGTTGTTATTGGCCTAGTTCTAGTCAAGTGACCTCGAACCTAGGTCAAGCCAAGTCAAGGTGTGAGTACATTCAACTAAGTTGAGTTAGACCCATGTTGAATCAAGTTTGATAGAGTTCAAGTTGGGCCATGCCTTGTTGGTACTAAGAAAATTGAGTCAAGTTTAACCATGTGGAGTTAGGCTTGGTTTGGGCTGAGACATTGGTCCTACATCGAGTTGGGGTCATGTCAAACAAAATAATGCCCCTCTCACGTCATTTCAACTTGAGTCAAAGTACGACCACATTCAATAGGGTTGGGCTAAGCCCATGTATGGCTAAGTGTAGTTTGGGTGAGCCAAGGGCCAAGGTTAAGATGACTCTAATTAGGTATATGTCAAGTTGGGCTTAGGTGGGACCGAGATGGATTGCGCCTGAATGGACCAAGTTAATTTGGGTATGCCTTAGGCTAAGACATTATGGCCACATCTTATTAGGACCATATCAAGTTGAGTTGGTCGATCCTGTGTCAGGTCAAGCCAAGTCAACCTAGTCCCACATTTAGTCGAGTTGTGTTGGGCTTAGACAAGATCAAGAACAATCATGATTAAGTTAGGTCAAGCCTAGATTGAGCTAAGTTAGATGGGGTCTAGGTCAAGTCAAACTCAAGTGGGATAAAGGCATACCGAGTTAGCATAGGCTAAGTCAAATTGGAAGGGAGGGTGGGAGAGATTGTGAGTTCAACTCCCCTCATTGACATTTGAGAGTTATAAGGCTGGTTCAATAGGTTTGGAAGGAATGGTGGGAGAGGTTGTGGGTTCAACTCATTCCACTAACAAAATACTAACAACTAACATTTGATGATAAAAAAAAATTGACTTATGTTCGATCGAGACATTAAACCCACATTGAGTCCAAGACTACAAGTTAGATTGATCTTAAGTCAAGTTAATTAGGCTGATCCTTCACATTGGAACTTCCCCCTCGAGCTAACTGTCGAGTACCTCTTTTCTTCTTAAGGGGACATGCCTGTCTATCCCTCCATCAGGAAGACTTTCGATACAGGGTCTCGTCTGAACTGGTCACCACATAAACCTTCGACTTCGATACCATTGTTGGGTCTTTCGAAAGAGGATCAATAGGGAGATATAACACCAATAAGACATGAGCTCAACCCACACATAAGGGATTGACACCACTCCTAACCCAAAACCTTATGACAACAAGTTTATGGGTGTTCATCCGTATATGATACTCAACTTTCTCATTTTCACTCAATGTAGGACTTAAACTTGTTGTAAATAACTAACAAATCACGAATAAAAGGGTATTTCTCGAGGCGTGTAAAATCACCGCCCTTAAGGACTTATCTGCGATGTGTTGCGCAAGTCCCCCAGGATACAATAGGAACTTCTCGGATTTTTCAAGGATCTCAAAACTAGCAAGGTATTCTAAAACGAGTAAGTAATTAGACCCAGAATAATAAGAGGAAGGAAGAACTAAGAGAACAAAAGATATAGGAGAGGAGAATGAAAGCTCAAGTGGTGTGTCTTGGAGGAGGAAAATGACACATATTTATAGATGGGAAAGGAGCTTGCAAATGGTGAACAATGGTAAAAAAATAAAGACCAGATCAAAACTGATTGTGAAATAATGGCCAAATCAAAACTAGAACACCATGGCTTGCAGCACAGTTACGGGTGAACCTAGATAGTATTAGGAATCAAAACATGGTCTCTAAAATAGATCTGCAACACATCATTGATTGGTTCAAAACTATTGCCATAAATGCAAAGATCATGTTTCTAGACTCTTCTTCCCTTTTGAAATATTCTCTATTTCCCAACAATCCCCCACATATTACAAAAGGGGAGAAATGGAAGAAAAATAAAATCTTGGATCTAAACTAAGATGTAAAGCATCAGAGCTAGTATAGCAAGCTATATAAACCAGTCCTAGACATATAGACTTAACACACATTGTAGTTGGTATAGCAAGCTATATGAACCAAAGACACTTGATGTGTGTTACTGGTTTATCAATCACAATACACCCCCACAATCCTTGCTATTAACGTTGTGTTGCGCTTACTAGGCCATGCGCGTGTCCGGTATTCGTGAGTGCTCTAGAGATCATGCCAAGATCTCATACAAGCGTCCTCACTTGACACTCATATAGGTGATTTCATCAAGTGTATGCTGCAAATCATACACCCCCGTAAGGGATATGAAAATCATTAAAACTTTGTTTAAACTAAAAATTCTCACACCACATTGAATTTTAATTTACAAAGTTTAACCTCTCAATATTGCAGCCTCTAGCACTTTCACGCACACTATAGGAATGGACATAATTGATTTAAAATCAATTTAGTGCTATCAAAACTAACAAGTGACTTGTTTTTACCCATATGAACCTTATTGATAGGATCTCCAATCACAAAGGTTGGGTTACCATCACTTGTTTGTTTGCAAGTGGCTTAAGTCTCATTCCCCTCAATGTTTCTAAAATCATATTCCTTCCTAAGGGTTTTGTCAAAGGGTCTACTAGATTTCATTCTGACTTCACATAATCAATAGAAATAGTTCCACTCTTTAGCAATTGCTTAACCAAATTATGTCTCAATTGTATATGTCTATTCTTTCTATTGTAGTTCTTGTTTTTAGCTATAGCTATTGCCGATTGGCAATTACAATGTATAAATACATATGGGGTTGGTTTCATTCCTAAAGGAATGTTTGCTAAGAATTTTTTCAACCACTCAACCTCACTACCATCCATTTCGAGAGCAACAAACTCAGATTTCATTGTTGATCTTGCAATAATTGTTTGCCTGGTTGATCTCCATGTAATCACACCACCCCCAAGTGTGAATACATAACCATCAGTGGATTTTGTCTCATCTGAATCAGAGATCCAATTAGCATCACTATACCCTTCTAGTACATCGGGAAATCCACTATATTCAATGGCTAATGCATTGAACCTCTTAAGTATCTCATAAGTCTTGTGAGTGCATCCCAATGTTCTTGATTAGGACATTGAGTGTACCTACTCAGTCTACCTACTGCATAAGCAATATCAGGTCTTGAAAAGCTCATTAAGTGTAGTAAGCTCCAAATTATCTGGGCATACTGAGGTTGAGAAATAGATTTTCCTATATTTTTCATTAATTTAGAGTTAGCATCATAAGGGGTACTCACTAGTTTAAAGTCATAATATCCAAACTTCCTAAGAAGTTTCTCAATGTATTTTTCCTAGGATAGTAATATACTATCTCCCTTCCTTATGATTCTAACACCTAAAACTACATTGGCTTCACCCATGTCTTTCATTTCAAATTTAGATCCTAGAAAAAATTTAGTTCTAGAGACTATATCAATGCATGTACCAAATATTAACAGGTCATCCACATACAAACATATAATGACACATTTACCATTTTGAGATTTAGAGTACACACATTTATCAACATCATTAGGTGAAAAACCATCACAAATTAACACATAGTTTTTCATGCACTATTTTGGTGTATGTTTTAACCCATACAAAGATTTTAAAATTTTGCACACCTTATTTTCTTGACCAGGGACAACACACCCTTCAGGTTGAGTCATATAAATTTTCTCCTCTAATTCACCATTCAAAAAAGCAGTCTTAACATTCATCTAGTGTATAACTAGCTTATGGATAGCTGCTAGAGCTAACAAAACTCGAATAGAGGAAATCTTAGTCACAAGAGCAAAAGTATCAAAGTAATCTATGTAGGGTTTTTGTGTAAAACCTTTTGCTACTAATCTTGCCTTGTATTTATCTATGGATCCATCAAGGTGATACTTTTTCTTAAAGATCCACTTACAACCAATGGGTTTTGCTCCTTTAGGTAAATTTACTAAGGTCCAAGTATTATTTTTCTTAATTGATTCAATTTCAGTCTTAATAGTCTTATCCCACTGTTTTGCATCAGGAGCACTAGTAGCCTCTAAAAAACTTGTTGGATCATTTTCAACTAGATATGTATAAAAGTTATCTCCAAAAGAAGTTTCCTTTCTCTGTCTTTTACTTCTTCTTAAACCCTCACATATGGCATCACTATTGTTATGTATAGGTTGTTCGACTGTATCATTAACCTTTAAAGGAAATATATGTTCAAAAAACTCAACATTTTTTATCTTCACAATAGTATTATGTTTAATCACATCACTTTTAAGAACAAGAAACCTATAGGAAGCATTATGTTCAGCATAACCTAAGAACATACAATTAGAGGCTTTGGAGCCTATTTTCCTTTTCTTAGGATCGGGTAACATTACTTTAGCTAGGCACCCCCAGACTCTTGGATATTTAAGATTGGGTTGATAACCTCTCCACAACTTATAGGGAGTTTTACCCATTTTCTTATGAGGTATCCTATTTTGTAAAAAACATATAGTAAAAATGGCATCTCCTCAAAGGTTATCAGGTGCACTAGAACTAATAAGCATGGCATTCATCATTTCCTTAAGAGTTCTATTTTTCCTCTCAGCTACTCCATTAGACTCAGGTGAATATGGTGGGGTTACTTCATGGATAATATCTTCTTTCACACAAAAGTCATTAAACAACACATATTCACCACCTCTATCTGATCTAATCCTCTTAATTTTCTACTTCCGCTTTATAAGTTAAAAACACATCAAAAGCTTCATCCTTACGTTTGATTTAGTACACTTTGGTGTATCTAGAATAATCATCTATAAAGGTTACAAAATAATTTTTACCACCTCTTGACATGGTTTGTTTTAAATTAGCTAGATCAATATGAATTAACCCTAATAATTCAGTTTGACGTTCTATAGGATAACATGTTTTCTTAGTTATTTTGGATTCTACACATACATCACATTTACCACTTTGTTTATCATGCATATTAATTAATCCTAGTCGTTGCAATTTCATAACATACGAGAAATTCACATGTCTTAATCTAGCATGTCACATATCATGAGTTAACAATATAAGTAGAAGAACATGATTCATTTATAATTTCTGAAATATTGAGTACAAAGAGACCTTGATCACAATTTTCCTTCCCCATAAAAACATTATTTTTTGTCATTACAATCTTGTCAAATTCAAATGACACTTTAACCCCAACTTTTCCCAATAGTGCTACAGAGATTAGATTAACTCTGATAGAGGACACATGTAGCACATCACTCAAGGCCAGAGTCTTCCCAGATGTGAGTTTTAGAATAACCTTTCCTTTTCCTAGGATTGGAGTTGTTCTAAAATCACCAAAATTAACATGTTCTTCTCCATCCCCTACACTAGTGTAGGAGGTAAAATACTCTTGTTTGCACAGATGTGCCTGGTAGCACCAGAGTCTACCACCCACTTGCTCACATTGGTCATCAGATTTACTTGAGAAACGACCGCAACTATAGTATCTTCCTCTTGAGCTATATTTGCCATAGGAGGATTGTCATTTCTTGCTCTGCGCCTGAACTGAGGTACATGATGGCATGGCTTTCCACATATGAAGCAATTACTCTTTTTCTTAAAGACGGGGTTAGATCCATTGGGACGGGAATTTTGAAAGTCATTTTTTCTTTTGTAATTAGGTTTGTTCTCGTACCTTTTTGAAGTAGGTTTGTCTTCTACCACGTTGCCTTTGCAGATATTGCTTTGGCCCTTGTAGTAGCACACTCCTTCCTATTGGTATCTTTAATTATAATGTGTGTAATGAGCTCTTGAAGCATCATTTGCTTGTGCCTGTTTTTCAATTGTTTATAGTCAATCCAAGACGACGACAATTTCTCAATCAGAAGTTCTGAAACAAACTCATCAGGCAGAAGTATTTTTTCTGCTTTGATATCTTCAAGTAGCTTGTGGTATTCGTTGATCATCTCCCAACGGTAGTAATTCCCTATGACGAATCTTTGTCAGACGACGTCTTCGATAATATATTTGAGAATCAACAAATCTCAAATATCTTTTGCTTCCTTATATGAGCAGTACACATCGAACAGATCATTAGACAAGGCACTAAGTAAGGTGTGTCGGCATACCTTGTTTGCATGAGTCCAATCTTTAACTTGTTTGGCACTAGATTCGTCAGGTTTTGAAGTTGAGAGAGCCATAGCTACTCCATACATGTTTAAAAGAATAGACACACGTTCTTGCTAGCATCGAAAATTCTGCCCAGAGAATACCTCAATTTTTGATACATCCGGAAATGGTTTCGCAAAGACGGTCTGAGTTCCGAAAATGTTTTGATTCTCTAGAGTAGTAGAGTTGTTGTTGTTGTTAGTCATAAGTCCTTAAGATTGTTGTAAATAATTGACAAATCACGAACAAAAGGGTATTTTTTGAGGCGTGTAAAATCACAGCCCTTAAGGACTTATCCATGGTATGTTGCGCAAGTCCTCCAAGATACAACAGGAACTTCTCGGATCTTCCGAGGATCTCAGAACTAGCAAGATACTCTAAAACGAGTAAGTAATTAGACCGAAAATAATAAGAGGAAGGAAGAACTAAGAGAACAAAAGATATAGGAGAGGAGAATGAAAGCTCAAGTGGTTTGTCTTGGAGGAGGCAAATGACATCTATTTATAGATGGGAAAAGAGCTTGCAAATGGTGAACAATGGTAAAAAATTAAAGACCAAATCAAAACTGATTGTGAAATAATGGCCAAATCAAAACTCAAACACCAAGGCTTGCAGCACAATTACGGATGAACCTAGATGGTATTAGGAATCAAAACATGGTCTCCAAAATATACCAGCAACACATAATTGATTGGTTCAAAACTGTTGCCATAAATGCAAAGATCTTGTTTCTAGACTCTTCTTCCCTTTTTAAATATTCTCTACTTCCTAACAAACTCAGATTTGGATTCCCAACAGTCGTATTTTATTCAATTGACAAAGTAAATCTAATCTGAATTTAATTTAGTTTATATTGAATTAAAAAAAACTTTAAATTTAATCTACTTAAATGAATCTGAATTTTAAATATAATTTATTTTATTAAATATGGATGGAATACGAGTGAGTTTTTTTAAAAAAATTCATTTCATGATGAGCCTAATCTTATAACTAATGCTCATCTTTGTGTTTTTTCGACTTCTTTTCTTCTTGACATGTAAAGTTTTGAGTGTAAGTTATGTGAACTTTTGTCTATGGCATGTAGAAATGTTAGAGACTATGAGAGAGAGATAGAAACACGTGTAAAAACATTGAATGAATAATTTTGGACTTGTTTGCTGCAAGTTCTTCATGAAATTCTTCATGAAAAGTTAAAGTTAAATTTAATTTCAATCTAATTATTTATATTAAATATAGATTAGATTTTAAAAGTCAAATATGTATTTTACTTGCATATCAAAACTAAATTCTTAAAATATATAATATTCATTCCTATTAAGCACTCAAATTAAGGTTGCGCAATTAATTCTACATAAAGTATTACCATGTACCAAAATCTAATTTACTTTTGAAATTATTAATTAGTAACATATTCTATGAAATATTTTAATAAATTTTATTCTAAAAATCACTTCTAGAAAATATGTAGTAATTTTAAATTACTTTAAATTTAAAACTGATTTTGAAAAAACAAAATAAAACCAGTATTAAGCTAATTTATAGATATCCCAACTATTTTTTAAATATAAATTTGAATTTAAAATTTAATCTAAATATTTAAATTTGAATCTTTAAAAATATTTAACTTGACTTTCTTTAAATATGAATTTTAATTCAAATTTAATTTTTTAGATTTCCATTGAATTTGGATTAGGTTTTAAAATTTCCATCTGTATCATGAAAGTGAGATGTGGGAGAAAGGACCATAGTAGAAAATGAGAGATTTGGAATACACACTAGTGATGGACCCATAGTGCTTATTGGAATCTCACTCCAAAAATTTGTTCTTAAAAGCAATGAACAATGGAGAATATTTGGAGGACCCTACTGAATTTAGCTTAAAATCTAAACAAACAATTTCAAGTGTCTTTGGATTAGCATTGATAAATTCAATTTTAATTAAATTGATTGTGAAAGGATATCATTTATATATCAATATATCCATAATAAAATTAGGTCAAAATTCAGCTAATTTTTTCTTTTATCTATCTATAGGTTGCTATAATTGTTTCAACCTAGAATAAATTATACACTCAATTACTTAATGTGGAATAATCTAGAGTGCAAAGTTTAATCAACATCATTTTGCGTTCTGTGTAACTAAAAAAAGGAATAATCTAAGTCATCTCTCAAATGGGTTTCAAAGTTTTCAAAAGGTAAATGAAAATTAGTTAGCAAAAGAGAAAACGTTATAAAACAAATTATTAATCCACTAAAGAAAATTATCCAAAATTATGATGGGTTTAATCTTGAGACTAATGGACGAGTTTGAGTTTTAGTTTTGGTAGATATAAACTGGTTGAGAAGAACATAAAAATAAAAATATTCATAAACCTTTTTCTTTTTAAAAAAAAAATTAGGATAAGTTTAATATCAAGTTATCTATTGATGAATATTTTTCTATTGTTTGTCTTCAATTTTCCAACCATGTCCCTAACCTCTTTACATCATTGAAAGTAATTGAATGTTTAATTTGTACTTAACCACGTAACTTTATTTAAATAATCTTTTTATGATTAAATATGTTTTTGTCCCTTAACTTTCAGTGAATTTTGAAATTAGTCCATTTCGAAACTTTGGACCAATTTAGTCTTTCATCTTTCAAGTGCGTTTCATAATAGTATTTGACTTAATATTAAAGCAAAAATGTGTCAAACAGTATAAACAACTCAAATACAATCATGAAATGCGTACGAAACATCAAATAAACTTAACAAAATTTGATTAAAATGACTAAATCCATGTATTTTGAAAGATGAAGGACTAAACTGGTTCAAAGTTTCAAAATAGACTAATTCCAAAATTCACTGAAAGTTAAGGAACCAAAAACATATTTAACTCATCTTTTTATATCAAGAAAATGTCTCATTAACCTCCAATTTGAATGACCAAAAATTGTTAGTCACTATTACTAAAATAATCACTATTAAGAATAAAAAACTTCAATTGGTCACTAAATTGGTCATTAAAATTAATCAAAGAGTAGTTTAGAAACCAACTTTCTATCGTAACAAAAATCTTGATAGCTAATGTTTAGGGACCAATTTTCTTTGGTACCTAAAATCTTAATAGCTAAATTTTAGAAACCAATTATAATTTTTTATTCATAATAATAACTATTTAGTAACCAATAATTTTTTATAATTTTTTATTTTGTAGATTGGTATCTAAATTAGTCATTATGATGAGTAATAACATTTAGTCACTAAAATTGGTTGAGATGAGACGTTTTCTTTAGTGTATTAATTTAGTAAACCTCCATGCCTTCTCGATTTAAATACACGTCATACAAAAATCATTCTAATGCTAAAGTTTCAAAAATTGGTGCTTAACTTATGTTAAATAATTGCATATAGATTGAAGTTAAATAAAGTTTTACGTAGTGTCTGGTCCATTTCAATCACAAAATCAGTTTCGAGTTAAGTTAATCTATGAAATAAATTAATTAGTTTAAAAAGTACTTTCAAAGAATATTTTATATACTGTTAAAACCTTTAACCTAAATATTTGATTTTTATGGGTATTTTAAATGTTAAAAACTTGTAAATTATAATATTTTTTTAGTTTTAGTTTTATCAAATTATGATATTATATTTTTTAACGATATTTTATGTATAATTTAACTATTAACTGATTTTAAGAAAATATAAGTAATAATACACTCAAGATTTGTTTTTCATCTTGTTATCCTAGAAAGAAATTTAAAATCATTCCAGTCATAGAAAATTCTAAATATTCATTAACGTGAAGGTTTTAGTTGTATTTTTTTTTCTTTCCAATCTAGCATAGCAATGTTGGTTTTCATTCCTTGATTTTCATCTATTTATCTTTTAAAAGAAGTACACAATTTTTATCTTAGCTTTTCTTTACTTTATTTTTTTATCTTTGTTTTAATTACTCAGATCCACACATTTTAAAAATCACACAACTTTAGTTATGTTGTTAAAGCACGTAATTTTTAACATACGTGTTATAAGGTGATAATTCTATACATTATTATGAAATATATTAAAAAAATAAAATTATGAAGATTCATTATTGTCTAACTTGAAATAAATTGGCTTAATGGATTATTAGATATTAAAATTGTTAGCAAAAATAAAAGATATGTTAAACGAGATTAAAATTGTCAAATTTTAAACTTGTAGATCAAAATGGAAGAAGTAAAAATGGGACAAAAGTAATCTATGTTTTAAATATATAAGTCTCAAATAAATCATTAAAAGTAGGATTAAATATGTTTTTAGTTTCTTAACTTTCATTACAAAATTTGAGTTATTCTTTTATCGAAACTTTGACTCAATTTAATCCCCCAACTTTAGAATTGCGTGAATGTAATCCTTTTAACTAAATTTTCTTAAGTTCATTTAACGTTTCAAATGCATTTCATGATATCATTTGAGTTGTTTATACAGTTTGATACATTTTCGCCTCAACTTTAGCTAAGAAACTATTCATGAAACATGTTTGAAATGTCAAATAAACTTAACAAAATTTAGTTAAAATAACTAAATTCACGCAGTTCTAAAGTTCATGGACTAAATTGAGTTTCAAAAAAGAACTAATTTCAATTTTCACTAAAAACTAAGGGAGTAAAAACATATTTAACCATTCAAATTATAATAGACTTTATTTTGAGTGGTTGTATCTTTTATCATTAACTTAAATTTTTCTTTATTTTGATATGTATCAACTCCTTACTTATGGATTTGTTTAATTCTTTTAAAGAAAGTTTTTTTTTCATATTTTTTTTGTCTAAGTTTGGTTCTTCATGTTTTTTAATTTTATTTTTTCATACGTAATTGTTCACACCGGCGGAACTACCTAGGGACATAGGGGAGCCACGACTCCCTCAAAATTTTTGAAAATTATTTTTTTATATATTTATTTATTTATTAAAATTAAATTTATATATTATTTATATTAAATTTATGTTATGAAAAATTATAATAAAAGATAAAATAAAAAGTTTAATGAAGATATTGATTTATAAAAGACATTAGGTTTTTTTTTTCTGACTATAAGAACTTTTCATCATGTAAATTATCATGAAAGTGTGTGAGAAAAAATAAATACAAAAGAGATAAACAGAGGTTGGGGAATACATAGTTTGAGATTGAAGTATACATTCTTGGATGATCTATCTCTCACATATCAAGGTTAGTATCTTATTATAATTTATATATGTTAAATTTATTATTCTTTTTAGGATGTACTTTGTTGTTCAAAATCAATAGCTTCGTTTTTGTAATTTTCTAATTGTTCCAACTTCCAAATTAAGTTTATCCCAAATTAGTATAAACCCTAATTATGATTTTAGGATTTTTTTTTTATGAAATTTGTATGAACCTTAATTATAGTTTTTTCCAAAATTATTATAACCCTTAATTATGAAATTTAGGGATTTTATGCTGCCTATGGTAAATTTTTTAAAAGTTTTGAATTTATACAGCGTTGCTTATTTAATTAAATTTGTACGGGTTTTGTTATGTTTTGCATTGTGATAATTGTGATTTGTGAATATAAATTTTATTTTTTTCTCTTAATAGGTGGGAAGTGATGAATTTATATTAGAAAGAGTATGATAAAGAGTAAAAGAATTGATTCTTTTTTGGAGAGAGAAAGGTTTGTGATAAAGATGAAAAAAAAAATGCATCGACATTAACTAAACTCATGATTTGGTATGATATAATAACGAAGGATAGTGATATTTTTTTGAATTTTACTATAATGTGTGCTTGTTTTAAGCAGAGAAAATGAAAAGAAAAAATAGAAGTTTTTTTTCTAATTAAAAAAAAAATAGATCTAACAAATTTAATTTGGCGCCCCTAAAATTTTTGTGCAAGTTCCGCGACTGGTTGTTCATATATAATAATATATGATCGATGAATTTTAAAATATTAATTTAACTAATATATTAAAAGTTATATTGATACTTAACGTATTTAATATGAGTATTAAAAGAAGAAGAAGAAAAAAAGTCATTAAAATTATAAGTACCCAATGCAATTATTGATCTCTCTGGGTCCAATAGACACCTCCTAAGGTCGATACATATCAAATTGTTTCCTGGAAATGCATGATGTCTAAAGTAATTGAAGCTTTCTCTATCAAATTTCAATTGGCATTTATGTTAACTATTTCTTCACATATACCTCACCAATTTCTCAATCTATCTTCCATTTATTTCGAAAAAATAACTCTTCAAAATATAAAATATATATTTCAGAAATTTCAATTGGAAGTTGTTTCTGCATGCATCACCATACTTTCGAGTGATACTCCCGTAATTTATTTTGGCTTAACTATTTTTTTTATGCTGAATTAGGTAATTTAAAATAAATAAAAAAAATGGTCAACTTTTCTTTTATAGTTCAATGTCAAATCATCAACTTATAATGACATGTTATATCAAGGGTAATGATACTTTAACTCCCTACTTTAATCTTTTTTAACTCGCTAATGTATCATGGTGATGTGGCTTTTAAATTTTTATTTATGAATTATTACAACGTGTGTGATGTGGCGCCATAATTGAGTGTTAGAGTGGACAAAATGGAGGGGCGCGTGGGCGTGAACACAACTGGTTCCCACGAAAGCGAAAATCAAATTTTTGGAGAAAACTCAAATCCTTGGAGCGAAACAAAAAGAAGAGCAGCAACGCGACGGTTCCTTTTGAACGAAAGCATTGGAGCGAAAACGGTTCTCACAAAAATCATATTTTTTGAGAAAAATCAAATTTTTGGAGCGAAACAAAAAGAAGAGCAGCAGTGCGGAAGTTCCTTTTGAACGAAAGTATTGGAGCGACACCAACAAAAGTAGTGGCTGTTGTTTTTTTATTTGTTCTTGTGTGCCGAATTTGTTGGTGTTGACGACGAAGGCCATGGAATGAAAAAAGGTTGGGTTTTGTGATGAAGGCGTGACCACCACCACCTCCTCCTTAGAAGCTCCCTCAAGAAGGATCACTAGAAGCATGTCTAGAGGGGAGTCTTCTATTCCATCATCTTTATCTTTGTTTTGCATTTCTTAGTTTGAATTCCCTAGGTTGGTTTAAAGTTGACTTATTTTGGTTGACTTGTTGACTTTGACCCAAGTAGACCTTTTGACCAAGATTAGATTAACTTAAACCAACATGCTAATCCTTGTTTGTCTTATTTTTGTAGATAATTAATAAGAAGTGTTAAAAAACAGATATGTCTAATAGCTCAACCCAGAAAGTGATCTGAATTGATTAATGAGTCTTTCACTTGTTTAAGTTGAATCTTGAAAGAGTCTTTAAGTTTTATAACCCAATTAATCAATTTCACAGTTATGTGTTAATGGACTATTTAAGGCAATTAAGAAAGATTGTAAGAGAAGAGAAAAACCAAGACACAACAGTTTATACTGGTTCGATTCAAAAAGAATCTACGTCCAGTCTTCTCCTAAGTAAACCCACTTAGGAGGATTCCACTAATACAATTAGGATCCAAGAATTACAAGAACACCTATATAATTCTAGAACCTAAAACCCAAGAACTTGATCTACCAATCAAGAACTCCCCCTAGGAGCAATGCATCCACGCAATTGCACCTAGGCCTACACTTCACACAATGAAGCAACTGTAATCAGAGATACAATCAAAATAAATAAGAAACGAATACACCTATGTTGTGCAGATTTGTCACTTTGCTCCTAGATTCAAGCTAGACCCATCAAGGTAGAATCAACCATCAATCTCCTTGAATCTTCACTTGAATGATCTTCCAGAATGCTCAAGAACTTTGTGTCTCTCAGAGGGCTGTTTCTCAGAATGAATTTCAGTGATCTGTAAATTTTCTCTCTAACTCAAACAGATTGCAGAAAACAGCTTTTATACAGAGTTCTCTGCTGTCATTAATGGATTAGGAATTTACCTAATCGATTATCGTGAGTGTATTTTCACTACCTTAGTGCAGTACTCACAACTAATCCATTAGTTAAACAACTAATCAATTTATGATTGCACAAGCAAGAATGTGATGGTTAATTACAACTTAATGCAGGCTTGATTTACATCTGATAATTTCATACAAATAGCCTAATGCACAACCTAACTAAAACAAGACTAATTCTAAACTAGTAATGCATATGAAGTGTAGCCTTGGACATCATCAAAACCATCTTCATATAAGTTGAAGTAGCTCCCCCTTTCAACAAGAAGTAGAGCAGGGCTAGGTGGCACATGATGATTGGAGCACTTGGATGATGTGGAAGAGAGAGGAAAGCAAAAAGCATAAAGCAAAAGCAAAAGTAGACATGTACCTTGTCTCCTTTTGCCTTTTTGGTTTATTCCTTTGAAGGCTACATGGTCTCCTTCCTCTTTTGGCCTAGAATTCTCATGGGAATGCATCCACCAATCATAATCCATCACTTGGCCGAGAATGCACATGTGTTAGGTTTCTAGGGTTTGCTTGTTAGTCCATTCCGTGTTTTTGTAATTGCTAAAGGACCCCTATGGACTCCTATTTAAAGGGTGCTCATTGTCTTGTAAAAGGGTTGACCATTTTATTGCTAAACTATTGTGTTTCAACTATTGTTTTTCCGTGAGCTCTCCTTCCTATAAGTGAACTCACCTTTGCCTTATCTTGCTTGCAAGTGGCGGCACCATCCCCCATCTCTAGGGCTTGGTTGGCTTAGATCCCCCCCTATGAGTGACATGCTTCTTCCATGCTCCATCTTCTATGCTTTCCATTTTTAATGCTACTTATTTCATTTGTTCTTTAAGTATTGTTGAATACGTGTGTGTGTGTGTGTTAACTTGAATCCAACTCTCTTCTTCCTTTCATGAGCTTGAGAAATGAACCTTCACATCTAGATAGCATGCTATCTTAATGTCCAGTGGGAATTTTCAAAAAAAGTTTTCTTAAACAACTTCACCATATTCATAACTCTAAAAGAAAACAAGATAAGCCTTCATCATTTGTTATCTAGAGCCTAGGTTATTTTGAATATGGTGTTTTTCTTGTGCTAACCTTTGTTTGTTGGCTTGTTTGGCTTGGGGTAGCTCTTGGTTTTTGGTGATTCAAGTTGGTGTGCACATAATTTTTCCACTTCACTTGAGGTTAAAGTATCTAAAATCTCTATCTCTTGATATATGTTGTTTGGTGAAGTGAAAACATGAAAATTTGGTGCTTAAGTTTCCTTTGGTCGAGAACTTGCTTAAATGTTACCATGCCAAAATTTTTCTTCACATGTTAAAAGTCTTCTTAAAATGTTCCTAGCTACTTTTGAGTCTCTTATCATATGTTTCTTTGAGTTTTCTTGTTCTTGTTTCTAAGTTTTTGAACTATTGCACGAGATGTATGCCTTATGTTGTTGTATGCTCCTTGAAATTGATTTTGACCTAATTTTAAGGAACTAAGTGTTCAAGACACCCTAAAACATCCTTCTCATCATTTTAAGTACCTAGTTTTGAAAAGAAAAAGTGTTTTCAAGAC
>Ga0214544_1001185_pt1 | contig 52912 bp, 24 predicted proteins | sample CNSS3metaG_FD_160074 | JGI IMG/M metagenome (GOLD analysis project Ga0214544, IMG submission 160074) | Root nodule microbial communities from cowpea collected in UCLA plant growth center, Los Angeles, California, USA - CNSS3 | ecosystem: Host-associated > Plants > Roots > Nodule | place: USA...
ACCCCAACACACACACACACAAAAATACATACACAAACACAAAAAAAAAAAAACATAGACACAGACGCACACACGTACACAAACATGAACACACAAACACAAACACACATAGACATAGACACACATAAAGACACATACACAGACATACACACACACACAAATATAGATACAGACACACATACACATACACACGCATAGACACACAAACATGAACACACACACACACATACACACACACGCACACACACACACATAAAACATATAAATGCATTGAAGTAACCCATCATTTGGTTGGAAATTGTTAGAGATTCCACATCGACTAAAGATAAGGTAATTTTATAGTATATAAGTGGGTGCAAACCTCACCTTACAAACCGATTTTTTAAAATTAATTTAATTTTTAAGTCAACTTTTTAACCTGATATCAGAGTCATGATTTTATAATATATAAATGTATACAAATCTAATCTTACAAACTAATCTTATAAAACTAACTTAAACTTAAAAGTTCATTTCTTAACATAAATATCTAAAGTTTTTGACAAATTTTGGAACATTGAAAAGGATATTAAAATTCGATATTGGAAAATTTTGTTAAAAATCAATCTACTTTAGTTTTATTGTTTCAGAATGTGTTTATTTTCTCAGGTATGATATTCGGAAACTAATAGTTATAACTTTTCCATCCTAAATTGGTTTTCTTTATATTCTCAACATGTTTCCACACATGCTATATACACTCCCTCAGCTTAGTTTGAAGCATATTTTATTAATTGTTGGACATAAACGTAATGCAAATTATCAACTTGGCTTGGACGTTCTCTAATCTTTCGTTTTATACTAACTGAGTTGTCAAAGTATGAGTTCCGAAACATACTAATCAGAAGTATAATTACTGCACAGGAATACCAACATAGCCATATCTGATTCATTACAAATTGTTACATGGAGTTATACAAGTAGCTATTAGAACAAATATTGGATTTTTCAAGGCAAAATCGATTGTGGAATAATGATGTTTCCGATGTTGTTGTGCCATGGGTCAGCCAAGTGAGTTGCCAAGTTCTCCAAAGGTCCAGTTCCAGGATAAGCTGATTGTTGAACACAGAATCCCACAAAAGCCAACAAAGCAAGACGTCCTAAACATTGGACATGTAACAAATTAGCCAATTTTATATGTAACAATAAAAGATGTTCTTTCAAACCAGTGTATCTCAAGGACTAATTGTTAATTAAGGACAATAAGATTCTTTTAGGAGTTAACTTCAACTTCTAAATGTTTATCAACACACATATCAGATGCTTAAGAAACTTTAGTAACACCAAATAATTGATATGTTATGATACGGCTTAGGGTTCTTACCATTCTTAAGTTCTTTGACTTTGTATTCATGGAATGCTTTAGGGTCCTTGGAGTATCCCAAAGGATCAAAAGCACCACCAGGGTATTTCTTCTTCTCTGGGTCTTTCTCCATGCTCCTTTGGTGCTCCACAAAGGAAATAGCAAGGAATTCAATGACAAGAATCGTGGGTAGTGTGCCCCATGGAACTGGGTTGCCTAGGTAGGTAGCTTGGCCCCCAGGAACTGCAGCCCATTCCTGAGCCTTTACCCAGTTTCCTAAGCCCAATGCCTCTGGAACCAAAATCCCTGGCTGCACCAATATACATACGAAATTTCAGCAAACAAAGTTCTGGACATAATTATGAATATTATTTGAAGAACATTTTTAAGAGTGATATTTTGGTCTTTATTTAGTTGAGTGTACATGTATATATATATCAATGCCCTGGCCTATGAATAAAAGAGACTATAATGTTTTGAAATTAACTGAAAGTATAAGTACATGTATATTTACTCATTTAGTTCTATATATCCTCACTGGAGTGAACCACTTGTAAAACATTTAGGATAGTAAGCAATTATACAAGACTAAATGCATGTTTCTGGTAGTATATTACGACAGAGAAAACAAAACTGTTATTTCAAAAGAGACACTTACAACAGCAAGCATGGCCCATCTGCAGTGAATGAGTTCTGATTCTTTGAACCTCTCAAGATTCTCTGGCACTTCACCAAGACGAAGAGGGTCGAATCCAAAATCACTGAAACAAAAGAAAGAGCATATAACGTGTATTATGCACAGATCAACATCAAAACAAAACCAACAAAGCATTCAAAGTCACTAATATGCTGCTATTGGCACACCAAAGTGAGTTTTTTCACCACAAATCTGCATTTAATTTTCTTACTTTCAACTTTTAAATTTAATAAAATCAATGCACTTGTAAACCTTTTACTTAAAAGTGTAAGACTATTTTTTCTAAACTCTGAGAAACTGAACCATGTTGATCTAAAGTTTCAGAGTAAAAGTATAGTTCTAACAACAAGATAACATCTTTAAGAACATAAAACATGTTTAAAGTTAAGATTATTGGACTAAACAAAAGGAGAGACTCTGAGGCATACCCTGGTGCTGAACCATCAAGATAAGGGGGTCTAGGCTGGCCAGGCATCCAATCAGCAGTCATGGAAAACCTAGAAGAGGCATTGGTGGCAAAGCTGGAAATGGGAACTGCAGAGGCAAACCTTGATTTTGAGGAAGAAAGGAGAGAAGGGAAGGCTGTGATAGCAGAGCTCATCAATGTGTTGGCAGCCATTGTTTGGCTCTGAAGAGTTGTGAGAATTGGTGAAGAGTGTGTGAATTGGGGGAAAGACAATGTTGGAATGAACACAAGAGTGGTGAATATAGGAGAGTGGTGTGGATATAGGCAAATCCAAAAGTGGATTGCCATTGGACGATGATGTTGGGAAAAACATGCGATTGGTCCACGTTGGTGTTTGTCCATCCGTTCTGATTCATGAGGTGGAACCACTTGTGGATATTAGGGAGGGGTGTGTGTGGTGGAGGTTACATGTCAGATACGCAAAAATCAGTGAGATTGGCTATGCTAGAAATGGATTTGTGCAGGATGATTTGAAGTTGAAGAAATAAAACTTGTGGTTAGTTGTGTTGGGTGCGTAAATTTAAGTTAGATGATAACATAATTTAATTTTGAGTTAATTAAATAAAATGTAGATGTGAATATAAATGTATAAATATAAACAGTACAACAATTTATAGTTTAGACCACACTAAAATAGACAACGGCTAAATAACATATAATAAACAACATTTTTATAAATGATATATAAATATCATGAAAGTCCATGATTATGTAATTGTTGCTTTAAACTATGTGGACAAAACTAGTAAAAATGTAGTCTAAAAACATAGGTAAGATATAAAATCAACATGTAAAATTGTTGTTTATTGTGAGAATTTTAAGCAACGGTTTTAAAAATATTGTCATACTAAAAACCGTTGTCTATTACATATAGTTACACTCACCTATACCACGCCTAAAAGATTGTGGTTTTATCTTTAGACCACGGTTTTTATAATTTATATCATAATATTATGTTGTTGTTTAAAGTGGTTTTTGTTGTAGTGAAAATAATATTTTTTATTTTTATTACCATATTTATCAAAAATTATAAAATATACAAGTGATTTTAATTAATATTTGAGTTAAATATCTAAACTGGAGATAACATTGAAGTTCTTCTTTATCAGATTTTGATATATCTTAATTTTTAAACTTTAAAATATATATGAATATAATTATTTTAAACTAACTTATTTAAAAAGAATTCATATAAATACATTTTAAGATAATATTTGAGTTGATTTTACAGTTTTGACATGTTCTAACTCAAAATAAAAAAAATAAAACATTAAAACAAATTAAAAATTTTACTAATTGACACGTAACATTTACCAAATGCCAAATTAAATGGAAGAACCAAATTGATTCTTTTAAACAAATTAGAATACTAAATTGAATAAAAAAAATAATAAAATAATCAAAATAATCAAATCAATAAATTAGAGAACCAAATTACTAATTAAACCTTAAATGATAACATAATTGAATTTTGAGTTACTCAAATAAAATGTAGACGTGAACATAAATATAAAATAAATTTATATATTTTTATTATCATATATATTAAAAATTATAAAATAGACGATTAAAGTTATGTAATTAATATTTTAAAATTTTGAATATTACAAAAGTTGTATAACATCTTTTGCAACGAGCAAATTTATTTTTTGAAAGCATAAAGAAACAGTAAATCGAATATAAACCATAAGGAGAACAAATCCTATAAACATTTCATTTTATAAAATTCAACAATATTATATATTTTTATTTATGTGAAACTCATGTTATTACTCTTTAAATGAAGTGCATTCTATCATGTAATTGTATTATACAACATCCTCTTATTTTATTAAGTAAAAATTAAGAATGTAAATATAAACAATAATTAATAATTGCACAAACACTATAGTGTTATGAAATAAAGCGGATAACAGAGAGAATAATAGATAATAGAGATAATAAAGAAGAAAAGAAACAATAGAGAATAGATAGAGAATAAAGAATGAGAGAATATGGAGCAACTCATTTGTGTATTATTATTGATAGGAAGAGTCATATTTATAGATACAATATGTAATCCATAAAGGAAACAAATCAACTAATTAATCCAAATATTTACATAAAAAGTAATGAATCATATGAGCATCAATCATATGAGTAGATTTATCAAATCAATGGACAATCATTAATTCATAACACTCTCCCTTTGAGTGTCCATTGATAAAAGAATGTGTCTCGTTAAAACCTTACTAGGAAAAATCCATAGTGAAGGAAAAAGAGTACAACATTATGTATTCTTTAATACAATATTGTTCATCACATATTCTATTTCTCCTCCTCATGTAAACTTACATCATTAAGGTGATGGAGTCCGAACTTGTGAATCATTTGCTCAAAAGTTTTTCTTGGCAAAAACTACATAAATAGACCTGTCATATTTTCACATGAATGAATTTTTGGATATCTATATGTTTTACTCCAAACCATTTTCTTCTTGGAAAAAACTTGTAGTACCCTTAAAGTAACGAAATATATGTTTTACTCCAAACCATTTTCGTCTTGTAGTTGAAGAACTATATCTTGCTTAACAAATTTATAGCAAATGCAATATTAGATTGAGTATAATTAGCAAGATACATTACTGTTTTTATGACACTAAGATATGGTGCTTCTGGACCAAGAAGATCTTCATCATTTTCTTGATGTCTAAGAAGATTCTTTATCAACATCTAATGACCTTACAACTATTGGAGTGCATAATGGACATGACTTGTCCATTTAGAACATTTTAAGCACCTTAATTATATAAGCCTCTTGATGTATAAAAACACCTTTATTTAAATACTCAATTTCTAATTTCAAATAAGACTTTTCCCTTCAAAGATCATTCATCTTAAATTATTTTTTGAGTAATCAATTGGCTTTGTAAGCTCATTAGGAGTTCCAACGACGTTTATGTCATCTACATAAACAATAATCATGGAAAATTATTTTTTGGATCTTTTCATATAAATACAAGAACAAATAAGATCATTTCTATATCCTTCTTTTAATAAGTACTCAATAAGACAATTATGCCACATACGTCCTGATTGCTTTAATCAATAAAAGAGCATGTTCAATTTTATTGAATAACCCTTTTTAGAATTTGTCTTGTTAGGCAAATAAAATCCTTCAGGAATTTTCATATAAATATGATTCTCAAAAGAACCGTACAAATAGGTTGTAACATCATCCATTAGATGTAAATGCAAACTTTGTTGTGCAACTAGGATAATCGAATATTGCAATGTTGTTGCATCCAATACTAGTGAATATTTTTTTTTTCACAAATTAATACAAGGTTTTGTGAACAACCTTGAGCAACCAATTGTGCTTTGTATCTAACAATTTTATCATTCTTAATTTGATTTTTGTGCAAAAATCCATATTTACCCAACGGGTTTCATAACTTCAGGTGTGCAAACTATATGTCCAAAAACCTTTCGTTTAGCAAACAAATATAATTATGCTTCTTTGCATATTTTCATTTTGGCCAATCTTTTCTTTGTCGACAATCTTCAATGATCATTGCTTATTGATCCTCATTGTCATTCATAACATTCATCGTTATGTTATAAGTAAAAGTTTCGTCAATGTTAACTTCATTTCGGTTCCATATTATATGATTCATGACATAATTTATTGAGATCTCATCATTTTCAACAATTTCAAGTACTTGAGGTTCTTGTAGAACCAAACCATTAATTATGTCAAATGAATCTTTTGGGATTTCAACCTTTTCGATTAGGCCATTTTTTATTTTAGCTCCCTTTCTCATTCAAGAGTTTTTATCTTTGGAACCAATAGGCCTACCACGCTTCAAATGTGTCTTTGGAACTAACAAGCCTACCATGCTTTAGGCGTGTTATGAAATAATATCAAATATACTCGGAGCATTAACAATTGGTATATATAATTTGATAACCCTTTTTGTTAATAAGAATATTTGGTAATTGATAGACTAATTTTGTAAATGAATTATCATTTGAACTTCTAGTCCACATTCTTTTATACGAGGATCAAAGTAAGATAATGATAATTCATTGCAACCAATATTCTTTTCAAATTGTTTTCTTTCTCCCCCTAATGTTGGAACAACTTATTCATCAAAGTGACAATCGAAAAGTCGAACTGTAAATAAGTCTCTTGTTAGTAATTCAAGATATTTTATTATTGAGGTAGGATTATATCCAACATATATTCTCAATCATCTTTAAGGGCCCATCATAGTCCTTTTTGGTGGGGAAATTGAAACATATACACCACACTCAAAAATTCTTACATGACAATATTAGGTCACTGACCAAAAACCAACTGCATAATAGTGTATTTGTGATAACTTATTGGCTTGATGCGAATCAATAATGCAACATGCGAAATTGCATATTTCCAAGTAGACATTGGAAGATTAGCTCTCGTAAGTAATGGTCTTGCAATCAATTTTAGACGTTTTAGTAATGATTTCGCAAGTCTAGTTTAAGTATCAACATGTGCTACTAGATGCTTAACTTCAATTCCAATTTATATACGATACTCATGAAAAACATGAGATGTAATTTCACCAATATTATCAAAACAGATTTTCTAAATCGGATAATCTGGGAAGTAAGCTCTTAACTGTACTAATAACTTTGCAATTACTTGATTGCAAGTTGATAATAAACAAATGTGACCATCTAGTTGATGCATCAATTAAAACCATGAAATATATAAAAGTTCCACATGGTGGGTGTATTGGACCACAAATATCACCATGTATTTGTTCTGAAAATGAGATTGACTCATTTTTAATTTTTCTGGTGATGGTCTAATTATCAACTTCTATGAACATATAGTACATGAGAACTTATTGGTCTGAAGAAGTTTCTTGACTCTTAAGTGGGTGTCAACATGAGTTTTTGAACCCCTTTTTTTGCATCATAATAGATCCGGGATGACCTAACTGATCATACCAAACAAGGAATTCATTTTGATTCATAAATTTATGGTTTACTATGACATGCCTTTTAATTGTACTAATATTTGTGTAGTACAAATCATCCAACTGATCATGTCAAACAAGACATTCATTTTGATTCGTAAACTTCTAGTTTACCATGACATGCATTTCAATTGTACTAATATACGTGTAGTATAAACCATAAGAGAATGTTGATAATTTCTCCAATATACTTTTGTTTTTCAACTCAATCGTAGACATATAAAGATATTTCATATCTTTTTCATTGTTTGTCTTAATATATTATCCATTTAGACAAATATCCTTGAAACTTAATAAGTTTCTATTCAACTTTTTGGTAGAAGTATAATAGCTCTTCTAGAGTCTTCAAATATATTTGTAGTACTATAAATAATATTAACATTGATGTCTCGCATTATCAAACAAGAGAAAAATTTGTTACTCTTGAGAATTGTATAAGTTGTTGCATTATCAATAAGACATATATCCTTTGGTACTAGTGCAAACATTCGTTTTTCATATAAACGTAAATATCAATATGAGATTTTTTTTTAACACTCTCATAATCAATGAGGTAATCAATGTTTTTATTTGCTTTAGCAAAGAAAATGTAATATCAAGATGAGTAGCATCCATATGGCCATAATCAGAATCACTATCTTCATAAGCAAAGTGTTTTTCTACGTTTTTCTCATTATTTGAAAATGCTTTGGTGTATAATAAGTACAACTCAAATGGCCTTTACCACCGTAATGATAATATATACTTTCATCTTTTTGTCAATATTTTCACATTTTCCTTTTCCCTTTTTCACATTATTGTGCCACTTCTGGTGACAAAATCTATCTTTGAAATTTTCTTTATAACCATGTCCATAATCAATATCACGATCACGATCATGAAAATATAAATCAAGTGGTGCTGCATTCACTCTTGAGAATGGAACATAACCAATTTGGACAGGTTTCATGATTTTCTATCAAAAGCTTATTGCTTTGTTCAACCATACAAAGGCATGAAATAAATTCATAATATTTATTGCTGCATTCACTTCTGGGAATGGAGTAGATTAGGTGAATCTCATGATTTTTCATCAAAAGCTTTATTTCTTTGTCCAGCCATACATAGGCATCATAATATTAGTGAAATCTCTTTTCATAATATTTTAGTCGCATGAGCAAATTAGTTGCTTAGATGCTTTATTTCTTTCTTTAATGGTATCCCAATATTCATTGCATCTAAATGTATTTCAACATTTAAATTCCAATATAAGGAATTCTTCCTTGTAATATCAAGGGTCACAAATCCAAATTTTGCAACGTTTCGCGTGTTTAGAACTAGCACATAAAATAATAATATTAATAATAATCATCATCATCAAAATAATAATAATAATCACTGTCATAATAAAAATAAAAATAATAAGACGGAGATGAAAATTGATAAAGTCAAATAATTCTTATCACAAGAGGAGGAAGAATATAAGGTAAATTTATAAATTGAGAAAGGATTAGGAAGAGCTTAGATTGCGACATGCAGAGTCGTTAGAGAGAAAAAGCTTCCACTAGTCCTCATATGTGTATTATTACTGTGTATTATTATTGATATGAAGAGTCTTATTTATAGATACAACATGTAATCCATAAAGGAAACAAATAAACTAATTAATACAAATATTTACACGAAAAGTAATGAATCATATAAACATCAGTCATATGAGTAGATTTATCAAATCAATGGACAATCATTAATTCATAACATACAGTTCATTATGAAATCAAAACAAATAAGTTGGAGAAACTTAAAATAAATTTAATAATAAATTAAAAAAACACTATTTAAATATTTAGTTTATTATTTTTAATACTAGTTATCTTTTTAGTGTCATTATGAAATGACTTTAATTATTATCATCCTTATTCTTTAGAAAAAGGATGGAAAATAAATTTTAATTATAATTAAATAAACTATACACATTTTATAGAATTGATTCTCATCTCACTTTCATAATTTAAAATCATCTCACTCAAACATACATTACCGGAACTTCATCGTGACAAAGGGAATCATGACTCCCAAATTTTTTTAAATTTTACTTTTATATATTTTAAAAATATATTATATCTTATTACATTATTTATATTAAATTTAGGAAAATTTCTCTCTATTTTATTTATATATTTTTATTATTTAAAAAATAAAATAAAAATTAATTTGATGGATGTTGATTAATAAAAAAATAGAGTTTCATCTTTAGTCATAAAGCTATTTGTCAATAAGTCATTAAGAAAAAAGTAAGTTAAAAATATAAATCAGAAAACATAAAGATTGAAGAATACATTATCACACTATTTCTCATGAATCAATATTTTATGTATCTTAGATTTATGATTCTCCTAATAGGATTTTCTTATATTAAGTTTTCTCCAAATTAGTAAGAACCCTAATTATGATTTTATGAATTCTTTTATGAAATTGGCATGATTCTAACTTATATTTTTTCTTAAATTAGTATAACCTTAAATTACGAAATTTAGGGATTTTGTGTTTTACACTACATGTGGTAAAATTTATAAAATTTTATGGATGTATTACGAATTCCGATGCATGTAATGAATTAGTTGAATATCTTTGAATTGGAATATAAATTAGAATAACCTTGCTATGTGAATTCAATGAATTAGAAAGATTAGAAATTAAAAAAAATGCATACGTGAATCATTGTGTGAAAATGGTTTAAACAAAGAAAATGGAGAGTGTTTTTATTTAACTAGAAAAGATAAATTACATATAAAAAATCTAATTTGACACTTGAATCTTTTGCCCAAGTTCCGTCAGTACAAACATGAATTTAGTTTTTTAACCTGTTTAAATAATTTTTCCTGAATATAAATATAAATATGTAAATATAAAATAAATTTATATATATTTTTATCTTATCTGTACTATCTTCTCGGATACATTTTGGTTACTGTTTTATGTAAGATCCAATGTTTAAGGATTGCCCTAATCTGTTGGGCCTAAGGTTGGCCCATAGGGTGTCCAAAACTCCTAAACCAGCCTAACACTCTCATTGCTGCCACTTTTCAGAAATCAACTTCCTCACTCTCTCTTAGAGCTGCAACAACAAACTCTGCTAGGGTTTGGTCCCAATCTTGGTCAAGCTAGTTCAATCCTTTTTTGCTCCACCTCACAAAACTGTTCTTGGAGCTGTGTGCTTTCTGCTTGTGCCTACACCCTTCGTAGTAGCTTCCATTGAGGTAAGGGAAGTTAGGGACTGTCATATTTTTTGTAAATTTGACTATTTTAAGCTCTGTTTCATATTTGTATGGCTTATGTGCTACTGTGAACGTATGGAATGTCTTTATATGCTATTTGGTATGAATGGTCTGTTGATGCGTGCTTGAATAGTGGCGAGATATGATTTTTTTGCCCAAATGAGCTTGTCTTGCCTAGTCGAGAATAGCAGAAGATGGCTCAGGTTCCCGCTCAAGCTCTCGCTCAGGTAGAGAGCTTTCATTTTGAGCGAGGTGTCATCTCACTCAGGCGAGAGGGGCTCGCCTCAGTGAGAACTCGTGAGAGACTATTTGTGTTTTGCTTGGTTATAGCTCTGGCGAGAGACCTTACCTTTGGGCGAAGAGTAGTCTCGCTCAGGCGAGGAGGTCTTGCCCAAGCGAGAGCTCGCGAACACTGCAGTGTTCTCTGTTGGCAGACTCGCCTAAGCAAGGATCTGTAGCTTGAGCGAAAGTTGCTTGAGCGAGGGCCCCTAGCTTGAGTGAGACTGGTGCAAGAATTTGTGTTCTTTTCCATGTTCTTGGTTGTTGGTTGTCTGATTGGTTGGAATACCTTATTTAAAGTATGATGTGTGTGAATATGCATGAAATATCTGACTGTATGGCCTGAAATTGATGAATTGGTATGATCTTTGTATGGAACTTGATTCGATGTTTGGTTATAAATGTTGGCATGGAAATTGGGATGCATGATAACTTTATGCTTAGTTGGTGAGACATGATTTTGGTATGGTTTAGGACGTAATTTCATGAATCTCTAGGTGAGATCTCATAGTGGTGCCTCATGGTCAGGACGTAATTCCATGACCTTTGTTAGTGGGAGCTCATGTTGGTACCTCATGGTCAGGACGTAATTCCACAGAGTTTTGTGGTGGTGCCTCATTATATAATTTAGTAAGGATTCAAGTAAGGATTACATCCTGACACTCTAAATAGTCAGTTAGTCTCACATAGAGTGTACTGTCTCAAGTGGTGAGAGTAGCAAGAGGCCCTAGTCTTTGGTAGGATAATGACCTTAGATGTTTGAAGACTAACCTTGTGCGTGGTAGGGTAAAACCCATTGGCAATGGCTCTGCAGAGCAGTAGAGGCCACCATAAGTGCAAGCATCCAGTGAATCCGACTGATTATATGTATCTAGATAACTGAGTCTTAATGTCTTGCTTGTCGGTCATTACATGCTTGGCTGATTTATGTACTCTTGACTTTTAAATTGTATGTTCAATTGCATGATAAAAACCTTTTTACTTTAGCTTACCCTTTCTATTTGCTTGTATGTTATATGTGTGGTTTTCTTCTTTTGCGATGATCATCAATTTATTGTTGTGAGCAGTTGTGGGAACTCCTCGTGGTCGTCAGGGTGATGAAGATTTTGCTGCATAGTTATTCTTGGGTTGGATTCCCTACTCCGAGTGGTCTTTAAGGCTGAGGCCTATGTACTACTTTGTATTTTAAATAATTTTCAACTTTTATCTTGTTTTGTCAATGGGATCGTGGTGTGCCTTAGACTTTTTCTCAAGCGTGAGGGATATATTGTAAGGAGTGACATTTATACTCCGTAACGTTGCTCCTTATATTACATTGTGTGATGTTATTATTTAAATGGGACGTTACATTTTACATTTTAAATATTTTTGAAATAAAAATAATTCTTTTATCAATTTTTTATTTTCTTAATTTTCAACTTTTTTTAAATTTATCTATTTCGAATTTTTCATATTACATTGTTTTTTTTTTGTAAATTTGTTAAAAACACTTACAGGAAAAAAAATTTATCATTTTTTTAAGAATTTTAATTGGTTTTATAGATAATTATTTTATACAATATTATAAAATTCATAAATATTTTCAATATAATTTTTTTTTTGCGAAAAGTAATTTTCCAAAATACTTTGCAAAACAATTAGTAACAATTTCTTGTAAATTTATTTTCATAACAAAATTTGTAACTATTTTCTAAAAAAAATTCGAAACAAACTTGTCAAAATGATGAGTTTTTTTAGTTGTGTTTTTTAAACTAAAATAACTATTTTTAAAATTTGATCTAAAAAATATAGTTATTTACCATAAAATTGAAAATATTATTTAAAAAATATATTTTTATAATTATAATAATATTTTTTTTGTCATAAAAGAAAAATAAATACACGTAAATCAGTACTGATATTTATTAAAACTTATAAAATAGATGTAATTAATATTTTAAAATTTTGAATATTACAAAAGTCGTATAACACCTTTTGCAACGAGTAAATTCTTTAAATATTTTCTTAAAGCATAAAGGAACAGAAATCGAATATAAACCACAAGGATAACAAATTTTATAAACATTTCATTTATAAAACTCATCTTATTAGTCTTGAAATAAGGTTCATTCTATCATGTAATTGTATTAAACAACGTCCTCTTATTATTAAACAAAAATTAAGAATCCAAATCAACATCCAAATGAAACAATAATTAGTAATTCCACCTATACACCGGTCAACTATAAATGTAGTAATAAAATGTACTAGCGAATTTATCTAACTATCCATAATTAAATTTCTGATACTGATTCTTTTTGTTTTCAATTTTTTTTTAATTGTCCATCCTCTTTTTACAACATTGTGTTTAAAGGCTTGACTTTGTTTGTCATTTTCAATTTTGTTATGGAATTTACTTACGTACTAGCAGTGTTAGGCTCAATTCTGATCGGGTATTGAAGATTTATCCTGATTGGGTCATCAGACTCATTACTTGAGACACACATTAATAGGAAAAAGTATACTAATACCGACTTGAACAAAAGGTAGTGATAATTCGTACCTATTTATTATCAATATGATTGTAGGTTTTGTGGATGAAATAAAGAGGGGGAGTATTGAAGACACTTAAATAAGCAAGGACAATGAGAAGTTGAGTGCTTGGGAAAAGGACTTTATAAGGAGGAGTAAAGATCAAAAATAGGCACTTTGAATATCTTGGCTTATCGGACCTTATCCTTTCAACTAGAACAATATCCCAACTTTAGTTTTGGATATTGCAATATGTAATGGTATTTTAGTATTTGTTGGAAGTTCCAAATCAATTAGAGATAAGACAACTTCGTAATATATATAAGTAAGGTGCAAACCTCACCTCACACGCTAGTTTTGTGGGGTTGAATTAGGCTTAAAACTTACTTCTAACATGGTATTAGAGTCAAGTTAGAGCATATCCTAGCGAGATTTCTTAGACATTCTGTTCCACCCACTATCGGGTTGCTAAAGGAACACCCACTAATTTCTAGTCCCACGCACGAGATGAATATACCTCGGCTTAAGGGGGTGTGTTGGAAGTCCCACATCGACTAGAGATAAGGCTATTTCATAATATATAAGTGGGTGCAATCCTTACCTTACAAGTCGATTTTTTGGGGGTGGAGTTAGGCTTCAAGCCCACTTCTAACATGGTATCAGAGCCATTATTTAAAAAAAAATTAAAGTCTATCCTTGCGAACTTTCTACGACATTCTGTTTCATCCTGCTATTGGACTACCCATTTCTAGTCTCATGCACGAGATGAATATACCTCGGCGTGAGAGGGTGTGTCGGAAGTCCCACATCGACTAGAGATAAGGCAATTTCATAATATATAAGTAGGGTGCAAACCTTACCTTACAAGTTGGTTTTGTGGGGTTAAGTTAGGCTTAAAACCCACTTCTAACGGTATTTGAACTCTATGTATTATGGCGCCACGACTACAGCTAAGAAGTGCTCGTGTAGTGATTTCTACATTGTACATCTCTGTTGCAATTCTAGGTTTTCATGAGAAATTAATTTTTTTAGGGTTTAGGGTTTAGGGTTCTGTTTGATTTTGTTTTATTTGGAATTGCATTAGTGTATGGGTTGTTTGTGGTGTTGTTTGTGGTTGTGGGTTGTGGTGCTCTGGATTGTGGGTTATGAGTTCTATTTGTGGTGTTGCTTGATTTATTGTTTTGAAGTTATATTAGTTAGAGAAAGTTGTGATTCTAATTATTAGAATCAATACCAGAGATATTATGTCAATAATATTATCTTACTATCCCTGATATTATGTCCGTGTATTATTTCTCATGTGTGCAACAATCATTATCAATTATTTACTATATTGTTTATGGTATTCAATGATGAATTTATTATAGAGATTATGATTGTACCATATTGTGTTTATATAAACACAACATCTACAATACGAAAGCACTGCCATATTTTTCCATTTTATCTTTCTTGGTATAAAAGCTCTTAAGGTTGAAGGCTCTCGATCCAATCATGTCTTCTGTAGCCAACACAAATCACAAAAATGACCTATCCATTTTCTTCCAAGATTTTAAAACTTTAATTTTAACAAAAAAAAAGATGAAAAAAGAGAAAAAAAATGAAAAAAATAAGACCTCAATTTATTTTTAATTATCACACTCCTTTTCATGAGCCAAACAACTCAACATATCTTCAACATTTGTTCTGATAGAGAAATTAGTGATATGATTCTAATAATTAAAAGCAATATCTCTTCATATAAATAGAATCAATATTACTAATTGGGATTTATTTTGTTCTATAATTTATTAATTGTTAGAATCAATATTACTGATGTTGTTTGATATTATGCTTTGATTTGGTATGATTTGATTCTCATAATGTGCTACTATCATGACCAATTTCTTCCTTATATTGTTCATTACAATTAAGGTTAGGATTGTATTGATATTGTAATTTGTGAATATAAATAGATAGTCTGTCACATGAAAAAGGATGAAAAGAAAAAAATCGATCGAAACAAAATATTCTCTACTCTTCCTCTCTCCCTCTCATTACCACTCACACAACCACAACTCTTTTTTATCTCTCTTGAAAAAAAAAACCACAAAAATATTAAGAAAGGAGTCAAGAAAAAGAGAAGAGAAAAGGTGAGGAGATATTGAAAATTTTTGAAGGTACGTCATTGCCAGTTTTTTTCTTTTTTCTTTTGATTTATTTTTTCCAATTTTCATTATATTATTTTAAATCATTAAAGAAAATTTTTTTTCACTTCTTTGTGTGTCTGTTCTGCCGTTCGTGTCGTGTGACACCCAATTTAGACTTTTTCTTTTTTTTTTTTATAAAAATTATATATATATATATATATATATATATATATATATATATATATATCTGGAAAAAAAAAACTTTCATTGTTTACTCTTATATTTATCCAATTGCTCACGCTATAGTGACATCCACATCCACTTTCAAATAACATTTAAAAAAATATGAAAAAATTATAAAAGATTAAAAAAATGAAAAAATAAAGATTAAAAAACAAAAGAATTTATTTTCAGTGTTTGTCTGGCCGCTCACGTCGGGTGACACTAATTTTAAAATAATTCAAAATACTAAAATTGAAATAAAAAGGTTTCAAAATTATCAAAAAAATCAAATCTTTTCTCAAATAGTGTTTTCATAAAAAATTATGTAACCTTCATTCTTCATTGTGAATGGATATACGTAGGAGCGAAGGTTAATCCTCGTCGAGCCCAAAAAGCTAAAAAAATATTTTTTTTTTTGTAAATTCATTTATTATTATTTTTGGGGAAAATAAATATTTTGAAAAAGACACATAACTTTTGCACATTTAATTAAAGATATCGTCATAAGAGGGTCCTTGTGGGGTACCAATACCTTCTCCATGCGTAACTGATTCTCGGACCCAAAATATGGTTTTTCACAGACCTTGTTTTATCTTTTTTGGTTTTCCCGTAGTTTTCCAAAATAAACTATGGTGGCGACTCCAAACTCTGTTTCTCAAATTTAATTTTTGGTTCGTCGTCCCGTCGCAATTTCGATTGCGATAGATGACGACTCCACTGGGAAGTTAGAGAGTCAAACCATTTATTTGGATGTGTAAAATTGGTGTGGTTTATCTTCATATTTTTTCTTCCCTTTTGTTTAATCTTTATATCTCTTTTTTATATTTAGAATAATTGTATGTGTATGTTCTTCTTTATTTTGGTATTTGGAATAATTGTCAAGTGTGGGTTTGGGTATACATTGTATTCTCCCTTCACACACATACATTTTGTTCATTACATGAGTGGGGCCTTATACCCGGGACGAAGTTGCTTAGAATTAGAGGGGATTGTGTATCAGTGTCACAGTGGATGTACTTCCCAAGTGGTCATTGTGAGAACCCGAGCTAGAGTGTGTTTGCTTCATTGGTACTCTCACTTCTTGTTGTTTACTAATTGTTGGGGGGAAATTCCATGAAGTGGGCCATAGCTCTAATGACCTTGATCTTTAGGTATTAGGGAATTATCCTTGTAGGCACATATACTTTGCCTTAAAACTTTAAGCGTGAAATCTATGTTAAATTAAGGCACTAAAGGGAGACTATTTGCGTCATATACCTTCACATTTCCTTGTATATAATAATAAATTCATCACAATCACACCATTACTAAGAAAAAGTAAAAAATGCCTTCTAAGGCATAAGCATACATTTCATTGGCATATCATGTGAATAAGTGTTCAACGAAGCACAACCATGCATTGCATTCCCAATCTGTGGTCATTCACCGTACCATGTCCATAGTTTCAAACCCATAGCATGAATATGCATAATTTAAAAAAAAATCCAAAGACTTTGCATTGCAATAAATTCAATTTGTTTCCCATTTTTCTTGTCACTAAATTCTTGGACTCTTTCTTATGAAAAATGTGAAAATAATAAAACAGTCCTTGGTCAAATCAGTGGATTGAATAAAGAAATAAAATATTGTTTGTTATCTCAAATCAGTGGATTGAATAAAGAAATAAAATATTAAATATTGTTTGTTATCATTTCTTTTGAAGCATCCATCTAATCTTGCATACATGAAATTGCTCAAATCCATCTCCCTTTCCATCTCTTTTCACTATAAACCTTATTTTCATTTCCATGGAGGATTATGATAAAGGGGACACATACTTTAAAATGATTACAAGAAACTCTCTGAACAAAAAAAAAAAATGAAGAATAATTAGCTAGGCTGAAAACTCTGATGGATAGTCTAGGCAAACACAAGACAAAAAAGTGAAAAAAAAAAGAACAAAATAAGGGACATCCTGTCATATGAACTAAATTATTTTCCTTTGAATTAAAGTTTTTGTTGAAAAAAACAACCATGATTTGAAATGATGTGTGACCATATTTTTTAATAAAAAAAAAAAAAAAACAAAAGTAATTATCCTTTGCTACCCAATTTGAGCCTTCATAAAAATTTCTTTCAAATTACCCTAAACATGGGTCACCTCACACTAAGGCTTGACATAATGTTTGCATTTGTTTCATTTGAATGGTAGTTCACCAATACCAAAATATAAAAAAAAAAAGCGAAACAAAATAATATGGTCATATCAAGAAAGAAAAAAGAGAAGCAAAAGTTTATAGAATAGGAATAAAAGGTCAAAATATAAAAAAAAAGGTGAACAAAAAGAAGTCAAACAAATATTGAATGAAACATTATTTAAATACCTTTGTTCCAAACAACCCTCACATCACTTTTTTTAGCCTTCACTATCATTTACTTCCATACTCCTAGCCTTGGCCACGATACAAGCCCAATAAAGTCCACACAAATCAAAGATTGGATGTTATCTTTCGAAGGTTTTAATTTAGAGGAAAAATTTTTATTTGCTAATGGGTTTGTTCTAAAAAAATTATAAAAAAAGTATTGAAAAAGTGTGTTCAGAGATTTTCTTTTAAACATTAGGGCAATTTATGTTTGGTTGACATGTTTTCAAAGCTCCAAAATTAGCATGGGCAATCAAGCAATCTGGTTAAATTTGGGTTGTCCCCTTTCATTCATTCTTCATGAAATTCCATTTTTGCCCATACAGTATCCTCTGCTTTAAACCTTGACCAACCTTAACATAGTCCATCTTTATCAATCCCACACCCAAACTAGGGCATTTACTTTGTTTGTAATTCATATATTCCCATCATTCAATCTGAATCGGGGCATTAATTTAAATTAAAGACTATGATCACAATAGGGGCAACTTATGAAGACCTCGTCATTTTTCAATCTTCTTAATTGGGAAAAGCCAAACACGTTTTTAAACCCTAAGACCATCCTAGGCTTTTACACTAGAGGCAAATTTTTTGAAGTCCCTATCATTTCTTTCATACCATCAACAACTAGGGAAAGCCCAAACATATTTTGTGCCCCGAGTCCAATTCAAATTGGGGCAACTCCTTAGTTAATCTTCATCACCTCATCCAAACCTTTTCAAGCCCTTGACAATTTCATGGATGTCATTTAAATAATGTTTCAAAAGAAATGATTAAAAAAATGTGTTCATTAGTAAACTGATTAGACCAAAGAAATTATTCGAAAAAGTAAAAAAAATCAAAGTAGAATGATTCCATGAATTTGAAATAACAATGAAATGGGGATCAATTCGAATTTGTTTTCAAAAAAAAATGCAAAAGAAAAATTCATACATAAGGTATTTGATACATCATACCAAGTCATATATACATGAGTCATTCATATTTGTGAATAAAATATTTTCCACTTTTCCAATCAAAACCTTCTTCACTCATATGAATGGTTATTGAATCCTTTCATTTTAGAAGGAAGAAAATAAAAAATACACAAATTTGTTTTTATGATGTTTCTCAAATTTATGGTCCTTTTAATTCATATGAATGACCAATATAACCTAAGTCCAGTTTCCATTAGCCCCCAAGCCTAATTCTCACACTGGTCCCCAAGCCTAGTTTTCACACTGGCCCCCAAGCCCAGTTCCCACACTGGTCTCCAAGCCTAGTTTTCACACTAGCCCCCAAGCCTAGTTTTCACACTAGGCCTCAAGCCCAGTTTCCACACTGGTCTTCAAGCCCAGTTTCCACATTGGCCCCAAGCCCAGTTTCCATCTTGGCCCCTAAACCCAGTTTTGTCTGGCCTCACATATTTTTTTTTCTAGCCTCTAAGCCTCGTTTTCCTTGCTTTCAAATTAAAATAAAGGAAAAATGAAAAAAAACAAATTTCAATCATGCATCCACGTATCCATGTAAGCATATCATATAGTTTCAAAAAGAAAATCATAACATGTCATGCATCATCACATCATGTCATCCATCATACTCCACAAAATCATTGAAAATCATTTCAAAAAATAAATAAATAAAGAAATTTAAAAAAAAAAGTCAGCAATGAAATTTTTTTGTGTAAGTCTCACAAATGTTAGGCATTCATGCGGTGTTTGTTCATACTTCAAGATCAAATTCAGGTTCTCCTTTTATACATCAAGACCCTCTATGAGACAATGGTCATTGATTTCCTTATGTTTACATCAAGACCCTCTACGAGACAATGGTCATTGATTTCCTTATGTTTACATGAAGACCCTTTGTGAGGCAATGACCATTGATTTCTTTGTCACATCAAGACCCTCTACGAAGCAATAGTCATTGATTTCCTTATGTTTACATCAAGGCCCTCTGCGAGGCAATGGTCACTGATTTCCTTATGTTTACATCAAGACCCTCTACGAGGCAATGGCCATTGATTTCTTTGTCACATTAAGACCCTCTGCGAAGCAATAGTCATTGATTTCCTTATGTTTACATCAAGACCCTCTATGAGGCAATGGTCATTGATTTCCTTATGTTTACATCAAGACCTCTATGATGCAATGATCATTGATTTGTTTGTCACATCGAGACCCTCTGCGAAGCAATGGTAATCGATTCCTTTACATCAAGGCCCTCTATGAGGCAATGATCATTGATTTCTTTGTCATATCGAGGCCCCCTGGGAGGCAACGGTCATCGATTCCTTTACATGAAGACCCTGTGCGAGACAATGGTCATTGATTTCTTTGTTACATCGAGGCCCCCTACGAGGCAATGGTCATCGATTCCTTTACATAAAGACCCTTTGCGAGACAATGGCCATTGATTTCTTTGTCACATCGAGGCCCTCTCCGAAACAATGGTCATTGATTTATTTCCTTTCGATATAGACCCTCTCCTTGGGATTGGTCTAATCTATTTTTTCAAAAAGTCAGAAAAGAAAATAATAAAGCAAATTGATTTGTCAGATCGGGACCCTCTACGTGGTAATGGTCACCGAATCTTTTAGATATAGACCCTCTCCTCGAGATTAGTTTTTCAAATAGACAAATTTACAAAAAGAATATGGTTTTTCAGATTGGGACCCTTTACATGGTAATTGTCGTTGAATCCTCTACATATAAACACTCTCCTCGGGATTGGTCTGTTTTTTTCAAAATGTAAAAAAAATGGTGTGTTGAATTGGGACCCTCTACTTGGTAACGATCACCTAGTTCTTTTCTTTCAGAGACAGACCATCTCACCTGGATTGGTCAAGTTTGTCTTCAAATCTGTATTCTTTTGAAACCCGAATGAAATTAGTGTCTTTATCTTTACTTATCTTTTACTACGACGATAATATGAAAAGGTCAAACTTTCATATATCTAGTAAAATCTAAGTAAAGAGGGACTATTGTCAACACCCAATTTTGTCCGGATGAATAAATTTATTTTCAATAAATAAATAAATAAAATAAAATAAAAAGTTTTTTTAGTTCATGGAAAATAAAAAAGGGTGAAATAAAATTTTCTTCACAAATTTTTAAACTTTAATTTTAGCAAAAAAAGAGATGAAAAGAAAAAGAAAATAAAAAAAGAAAAAACAAGGAAAAAAGGAAGAGCTCAATTTATTTTTAATTATCACACTCATTTTCATGAGTTCAACAACTCAACATATCTTCTACCATTATTCTGATAGAGAAATTAGTGATATGATTATAATAATTAAAAAGCAATATCTCTTCATATAATTAGAATCAATATTACTAATTGAGATTGATTTTGTGCTCTGATTTATTAATGGTTAGAATCAATATTACTGATGTTGTTTGATATTGTGCTCTGATTTGCTATGATTTGATTCCCATAATGTGCTACATGACCAATTTCTTCCTTATATTGTTCATTACAATTAAGGCTAGGATTGCATTTATATTGCAATTTGTTAATATAAATAGATAGTCTATCACATGAAAAAGGATGAAAAGCAAAAATATATAGAAACAAAATATTCTCTACTCTTCCTCTCTCCCTCTCATTACCACTCACACAGCCACACCACCTTTTTTTATCTCTCTTAAAAAAGAAAACAAAAATATTGGAAAAGGAGTAAAAAAAAGAGAAGAGAAAAGGTGAAGAGATATTGAAAATTTTTTAGGGTACGTCATTACCAGTTTTTTTCTTTTTTCTTTTGATTTATTTTTCCAATTTTCATTATATTATTTTAAATCATTAAAAAATATTTTTTCCCATTTCTTTGTGTTTGTCCGGCCGCTCGCGTCACGTGACACCCTATTTAGACTTTTTGTTTTTTTTTCTAAAAATTATATAAAGATCTAAAAATAAAAAAAGCTTTCTTTATTTACTCTTTGATATCTATCTGGTTGTTCACGTTGTAGTGACATCCACATCCACTTTCAAATAACTTTTAAAAAAAATATAAAAAAATAATTAAAGATTAAAAAAATGAAAAAATAAAGATTAAAAAACAAAAGAATTTATTTTCAGTGTTTGTCTAACTGCTCGCTTCGCGTGACACCAATTTTAAAATAATTCAAAATACTAAAATTTAAATAAAAAGGTTTAAAAATTATCAAAAAAATCAAATCTTTTCTCAAATAGTTTTTTCATAAAGAACTATGTAACCCTGATTCTTCATTGTGAATGGAGATACGTAGGAGCGAGGATTAGTCCTCGTCGGGCCCAAAAAACTAAAAAAATATTTTTGTTTCTTTTGTAAATTCATTTATTATTATTATTTTCGGGGAAAATAAATATTTTGAAAAAACCACATAACTTTTGCACATTTAATTAAAGGTACCGTCATAGGACGAACGCTCTAGGGTGCTAATACCTTCCCCATGCGTAACCGACTCTCTGACCCAAAATCTGGTTTTTTGCAGACCTTGTTTTATCTTTTTTGGTTTTTCTGTAGTTTTCCAAAATAAACTATGGTGGCGACTCCAAACTCTGTTTTTCTCAAATTTAATTTTTTGTTTGTCGTCTTGTCACGATTTTGGTAACGTCACCATTTAAGGGGCATAATAACATCATAAACTCCAATTGAAGGATATACATATTCTACTAAGCCTTGCACATATACAAATTAAACTAGGCAATTTACAGACTGAAGCAAGCCCCAAGGGCTTGGTATGACAAGTTTAAAGACACTTTATTGAGATGAGGCTTTCAAAACACCAAGAGTGATTTGTCATTCTTTGTTCTTAGAGAAAATGATCATATCATACTCCTTCCCATATATGTTGATGACATAATAATTACAGGAAGCTGGTGGAATGTACCTTAAACATTGCTCAATCAAACATTGCTTTCTCTTTCAAAGACCTTGGCCTTCTACACTACTTCTTGGGAATTGAAGTACACAGAGATGCTGGTGGAATGTACCTTAAACAAACAAAGTACATTAGGGATATAATCAAGAAGTTTAATAGGGAAAAAGCTTCATATTGCCCTACACCAATGGTAACAGGGAAAAAATTCACTACTAAAGGAGAACTTATTGCTAACCCTACACTATACAAACAAGCTATAGGTGCATTACAATATCTGACCAATACTCGACCGGACATAACATTTTTTGTCAACAAACTCAACCAATATATGAGTTCCCCAACCATAGATCACTAGCAAGGAATAAAAAGAATATTGAGATATCTTCATCGTGCAAACCCTCAACTGATCTTGAAATAACTGGATTCTCTGATGCAGATTGGGCCACTAGCATAGATGATAGGAAATCCATAACATGATAGTGTGTTTTCCTTCGAGAGACATTGATCTCATGGGCCTCAAGAAAACAAAAAGTGGTGTCACGGTCAAGTACTGAGTTAGAATACAAAGCTTTAGCTGATCTAGCAGCAAAAGTAACTTGGATCAAATCACTTCTAGATGAGCTGAAATTTCTTATGCCTAGAAAGCCAGTTTTGTGGATTGATAACTTGAGTGCTAAGGTACTAACATCCAATCCAGTGATGCATGCTCGGTCTAAACATATTGAGATAAATGTTCACTACATTCGTGATCAAGTGCTTCAGAATCAAGTCACAATAGCATATGTGCCCACAACAGATCAAATTGCAAATTGTTTAACCAAACCTCTCACACACAAGGGTCAACATTTTGAGAGACAAACTAGGGATGACCGAGTCACCTCAGTTTGAGAGAGGGAGTTAGAGAAAGTTGTGATTCTAATTATTAGAATCAATACCAGAGATATTATGTCAATAATATTATCCCAATATCCCTAGTATTATGCCCGTGTATTATTTTTCATGTGTGTTGTAACATCCCTAAGGAATATTACTTTTAAGTAAATAAAAATGAATAATAAAAATAAAATATAACACGGTAATATCAATATAAGCTCATTTATAATCGCATATTCCCAAAATTCGCGGGAAAATAAAACTTTAATTATAACATAATTAAAGTATTTGCAATTACATTATTACAAATATCCATCAAAGTTCAACATGATTAAAAGTACATCAAAAGCCCAAAAATATGTAAATTCTTACAAAATCCCTAGGTAGCCCCTACATTCCGCCTCTAAGCATCTCCTAGTTCACCTGTTAAATCATCTGCTCCCGAATAACAAATTATCTGATCATCGCCACACACACACAGATAGGGTGAGCTATGCACAGATATATAAATACATAAAACATAAAATAAATATGTTAGCCATCCAAAAGAAGCTAACCTCCCTAAAGTATTTCATTATTTTCAAATTACCTATCCCTAATCTCACAATCCTTCATGAGTCATATGCATCTACTAGGTCTTGGGACTTTACTGTGCTCCCACGAAACTAACCCAATCGTGGTCCAACCCTATGAGCATATCCTGCTCATAGTCCTGCCCTACAGACTCCTCGTCTGTAGTAAAACATCCAAGCCTCCCTCACTCGGACCATGGCACGCACGCAATCACCACACTATGGACTCCTCGCCCAATAGCAGCAGACGGGAACATAATAGTTCCTTGCCCATCGTGCGTCTGACGCATGTAATAAGCATACTAAGGACTCCTCGTCACTTAGCAGCCGACGGGAACTACATAGTTCCATGCCCATCATGCGTCCAACCATCAAGCACATCCCAGACCCCTATTGGACTTAGTCCATGAAGCCCAAACCCCACAAATACAAGCATATAATTCTTATAATTTAGAAACTCACAAACAAACAGTCCATACATCACCCATATACACAAACTCGGAGTACACTCACTTAAGCTAGAGCTCTTCGCCTAGGCTAGCTCGTCAGCCTCGCTTAAGCCGCCCCACCTCGCTTGAGCGAGTGTTCAATAGTGACTTCACCACCACATATCGCTTAGGCGAGCTCTTCTCGCCTGAGCGAGTCCTACTTGCGCCCCAAAACACCCAGCCCTCGCCTGAACGAGAATTAAACTTAGAATTTGCATTATACTACTTCGTGAACTCGCTTAGGCGAGCCACTCTCGCCTAGGCGAGAGTATCCATCGCTCAGGACTCAAAACTTCTTGCATGGGCGAGAAGTCGCGCTCAAAATGGTACAAGCTTCCTTGTGGACTCGCTTAGGCGAGCCACTCTCGCCTGAGCGAGACTACGTTTCGCTCAACTCCAGCCTTGGTCGCCTGAGCAAATTGCGCAATCCTAAACCCTGAATGAACTCCTGCAACTCTCGCCTAGGCGAGTAGGAGTCGCTTGGGCGAAACTTGCAGAGTTTCGTCACTATGTAAGATCTGCAGAATTTAATTAATTAAATAATTAATTAATTAATAAATGCGGTTAGGTAGAGCATTTATGACATTAAATTTTGTTGTGTATGACGTGGAAAAGTACTAGTTCAAGTGGTTGAGAGTACTTTGGTTGTATGAGAGGACTTGGGTTCGAGTCCTATGTGTGTCCATTGTGTGTTATTTAGTTATTATTGTTTTAATAATATGTTGGGCCACACTCCGTATGAGATAATGCTTGAATTGTATGTGTTAGCAAGAAACATGAGTTGGCCTGATGGTTTAGAATTGATTTGACTTTGGCATGGTGTGGGTTCGAACCTAGGTGGACTCAAATTTAACTTTCTTTCTTTGGTCATGTTGTTATAATGTGGTCTGAATGAATTGGTACGATTTGATGTGTTTTTGGGACAGATGGCTGCTGTTAAGAGCGTATCGTAGTGCCCAAGGTCTGCACTTCTCGCTCAATCGAGCCAGACTCGCCTAGGCGAGAATTGCAGAGATGCAACATCAGGTTCTTCTCGAGCATCTCGCTTAGGCAGGGTGTCAGGTTCTTCTCGAGCATCTCGCTTAGGCAGGGTGTTTTGATTTTTGGGAGACTGGCCATCTCGCTTAGGCGAGTGCGTCTTGCCTAAGCGAGAACCCGTGTGTGTTTAAGTGTTTTGGATGCACCTCTCGCGCATGCGAGGTTTTATATTTTGGGCGAAAATGCGTCTCGCTCAAGCGAGAGCCTCTCGCCTGAGCGAGGATTTGAAGCATGTTCTGACGTTGGCTTAACTCGCAGCCCAAGCGAGAGATCTGACTCTTGGGCGAAATGTTCGAAACTGTGTTTGAACGTGGGGCTCGCTTAGGCGAGGTAACCTAGCCTAAGCGAGATGAACTGGAGTGCTTAGGCGAGAACTGGGAGATTAAGCCTAGGTTGGATGGATGTGGCATAAGGGCAACCAAATTTTGGTGGTATTGGATTGACGGAGTTGAATGGTGATGTTGGTCTATAAGGCTCCTAAGATATCTCAATGGTGGGCTTGCTGGTATTCCATGGGTTGTGGCCCGGAACGTATCCTTGAGTTATGGCTCAGGATAGGGGTTAAGCATGTGGCATTCTATGGGTTATGGCCCGGAATGACTTCCTTTGAGTGGTGGCTTGGGATAGCGGATGAACACGAGGAACCTTGAGTTGTGGCTAGGGTTGGCGAGTGTGCTAGTATGAGTGTGCTGGTTGTGGCCAGTACAGATGGGTCCAGAAGGATTGCCCTCCTCAGTGAGTCACTGACGAGTTTGGTAGTCCTGGGATGTTGCGGACTATGTTCGTATTTGGGAACTCCACCTGCCGTTACGGTGTGATCCGTAGCATGGTTTTTGCACGTGCTCTATTGGTTGTGGCTGATAGGTGTGGCAGCAAGGCGCTTTGAGATACTTAATAGGAGATGTAGAAGACTGCTAACATGGTTGTGGCCATGTGAAAGGACTGGAACGAGGTTCCCTGATATACTTTACTATACATGGTGGTGGCCATGTGGTGGGAAGGTAACGAGTCTTCCACGAGGTGTATCGATGTACATGGTACTGGCCATGTGATGGGAATGAAGCAAGCATTGGGGGTAATGAAAGGATATTACATATGGTTGTGGCTATGCAGTATAAAGGAAGAGTTGTACTATTGACATAATGTTTTATCTATTATACATGTGTATATGTGTTTGGTACACTTTTATATGTTTCTTTTGTTAGCTCACCCTATCTGCTTGTGTTTGGCGATGATCGTGTACGCGGTACACGTGAGCAGGTGATGATGCAGGTGGAGCTGGTGAGGCTTAGCTACGGAGAGGGGATGATCATGGGATTTTATTACTATGTTTTCTTGACTTTGGATTTTTAAATAATATGTAAACGTTTGAGAGATTCTGGAACATTATTTCACGTTGTAAGCTATGAGACAATGTTTATTATACGATGTTAAAAGTTTTAAATTTCCCTGTGTTTTGGGAAATGAGGTATTATTAATTATTGTGTAATTAATTCTTTATTTTATTTTATTAAATTCGTAATATCCTGACGGGATGTTACACACTGCGTATGCACCACTAACACCAAACAGATACCAATTCACAATGCAATCATGTTCATTATCTCCGATTCATCAATCAAACCATAAAAACACAATTTAAACACATTTGTGTCCTCAAAACACAGAAGTTGACCATAAATCAAAATATCAGTACCCAAAACCCTCCTCAAATTCTTGTTTCATACCCAAAAGACTTTACACTCCACATTCCATTCCCAAATTCCCAATTACAGTGTACATTATACCAAAAAATCACACCACATAAAAATCCAATTTAAGAACAAAACGCAGACACACAAACCATATGGAAATACACATAATTTCAGCACCCCTAACTTGTAATTCTGCAATGAAATTGGGAAGAAGAAGGTTCCTATTCCCCACACTTTGCTTCAGCCCTTTGCACACCCAAACTCTGCTCTCCCTCTCTCAATTCGTGCTCCTCTCCAAAAGCCAAATCAACAACTCCAGAAACCCTTCTTCTCTCCTAAAATTTGGCTTTTATAGGTGCCTTAATAATGGGTTTAAAAAATGAAACGAAAATGGGCTTAATTATGGTTTTAAATTCCTATTCAATGTTAACTATGGTTTATTCAAATTTTGTGATAACCATTATAATCTTATGACTATAATATCACTCAATAGTCACAATTATATTACCCAAAACAAAACAAGAATAATTCAAACAACACATCAACAGCATACATAGGACTCGAACTCAAGTCCTCTCACACAATTAAATACTCTCAACCACTTGAGCTAGTACTTTTCCACGTCACACAAGTAACATTTAATGCTATAAAGACTCTTTCTACCCGCATTAATTAATTAATTATTTATTTATTTAATTAATTAATTTTCACGGGTCTTACATTTCCCCCACCTTTAAAAGTTTTTGTCCTCGAATTAGGACTTACCAGCAAATAAGTGAGGATAAGACTTCCTCATGAGATCCTCCATCTCCCAAGTCATCTCTTGGGTTGCCTCGTCCTAGAGAACCTTCACAGTCCAAATCTCCTTCCCTCTAAGTTGTTTGACTTGAGAATCTAGAATTCTCACCGGTCCAACTCCCAGAGTCAGATTCTCACGCACTTGGATATCATCCTACTCCAACACATGAGTGGGATCTGCCATGTACTTCCTTAGCTGCGATACATGGAAGACATTGTGCAGGTTTGCTAAGTGAGGTGGCAATGCAATCTCGTACGCCACTAGTCCGATTCGCCTTGTAATCTGATAAGGACCGATGAATCGAGGAGTCAACTTCCTCGACTTAAATGCTCTCCCAATACCTATTGTAGGTGTAACCCTGAGGAACACGTGGTCACCAACCTCAAACTCAAGTTGCCTCCTCCTCTTATCTGCGTGGGATTTCTGCCGACTCTGAGTTGCACGCATCCGATCCTATATTACCCTTTTTTTCTCAATAGTCTGTTGTAAGAATTCTGGCCCAAGTACCCTAGACTCTTCATCCTGCTGCCAACACAAAGGTGTTTGACATCTCCTGCCATACAAGGCCTTGTAAGGTGCCATCCCAATACTTGAATGGTAGTTGTTATTATAAGTGAACTCCATCAGCGGTAGCACATCACTCCATGTCCCGAGGTGATCCAAGACACATGTTCTCAATAAATCCTCCAGAGACTGTATGGTTCTCTTAGACTGACCATCAATCTGAGGATGATATGCCAAGCTCATTCTCAGTTGAGTGCCCAAGGTGTTCTGTAGTGACTGCCAGAATCTCGATGCGAACCTCGGATCTCTATCTGAGATAATACTAGTAGGTACACCATGTAACCTGACTATCTCTTTAACATACAACTATGCTAGTTTATCCAGAGACATCTTCTGATTGATTGGCAGGAAGTAAGCGCACTTTGTCAATCTATCCACTATTACCCAAATAGAATCATGCCCCCTCATTGACCTTGGCAGGTGTGTAACAAAGTCCATGGAAATGCTGTCCCATTTCCACTGAGGAATGTCAAGAGGCTCCAACGTACCACCTGGCCTCTGATGCTCAATCTTCGCTTTTTGGCACAATAAGCAAGATGCTACATAATCTGACACATTAGTTTTCATACCAGTCCACCAGAAAGTCGCCTTCAAGTCCTTGTACATCTTAGTCATACCTGGATGTATGCTAAGACGACTCTTATGCCTTTCATCCAAGAGCATTTTCCTCAAAACTCGACTGCTGGGTACACACACCCTCTCTCTGAAACGCAGGATACCATCTCTGCCCATCTTGAAGTCCTTTCTCTTCTCTGTGCCCAACTCGCTAATAATCTACTACAGTTCCTGATCCTTACCCTGTTCCACCCGAACCTCATCCAGAAACTCATTAGTGATCCTCAACATGTTGCACCGTATATGACCTGCCTCCATATCCAGTCCCAAATTCATATCTCGCAGCTTCTCGATCAGCTCCAACTCCTTAATCATCATGGCCGACACATGAGCTCTCTTCCTGCTCAGGGCGTCTGCTACAACATTAGCCTTACCAGGGTGGTATAACAGCTCAAAGTCGTAATCCTTCAGGTATTCCATCCAGCGCCTCTGCCTCATATTCAGCTCCTTCTGATCAAACAAGTATTTTAAACTCTTGTGATCGTTGAATACCTGAAACTGTGCCCTATACAAATAATACCTCCATGTTTTGAGGCCAAAAACTAATGCAGCTAACTCCAAATCGTGCATCGGATAATTCTTCTCATGCACCTTTAACTGGCGAGACACATAAGCAACATGACATTTCTCCTGCATCAGCACGCATCCCAAGCCTTGATATAAGGTGTTCTTATGGGACCAAGTTGTACTTCACAAGTCTCGCGTACTATCTCGATGGTGGGATGCCAAGTGGGTCTTCTGTCTTCAGGGGGCCACGGTCACGGTGTAGGTGTGCCTGGAAAAGACACTCCGATGCCAAAGTCAGTGCTGAGTGATGTCAGTAGTTACAAAGAATATTTAATGCGTAATCAATGCATGGGATAATGTGCTATATATACCTTTTTTACCTGTGGGTCCTACCTTGGGTGGGCTTTTAGCCCAATATTCCCTTCTTGGCTATTCTTAGATCCAGTGTTGAGGAGGAAATTACCAAGAGATCCCTCAGGGGTAGGTGGTATTCGGCACTCGGTCATGAGAATGTTTATGGATGGTTGATCTCATCTTATTGATCGAAATGGTTACGTCATGGATTTGGATTGTCCTAAGTAGGGATACTCGTAGTGCAGGGTAGGCGGCTTAGGGAATTTGTTGCCATGAAAACCTCTTGTCCGTGATGGGGATGTCTGGAAAAGGATGTGGCTTCAGAGGTTCGCTGGTGGCTGCCTGGGGGAGGAGGGGCATTCTTTAGTACAAGGTATGTAGTCCGTAGTGTGTTTAGTGGTCGCGTACTATGGGAGGGGATGTCTAGCGAGAAGTGTGCGGCCCGGGTGTTTGTTGAGGGTCGCATGTTGAAGAAGAGGTAGCCGACATAGGGTGTGTGGCGGTTGGGTTCACTGAGGTTGCATGCTTAGGGGTGTGGAGGCCGTGTACCTTTGGTACGGTTGGGACATCAGCCTTCCAGTCTTGAGGAGGGAAATGACGCGTAGACTTTAGAGGCCGAGGTCGTGTACTTTGGGTACGGTTGGGACATAAGGCATCACAATACACCTCAAATATCTTGGTTGTGTCAAGAATAGCTAGTATCGGTGCAGTGGTCAATCTCCTCTTCATGTCCTCAAAACAGACTTCACACTCGTTTGTCCAAGAGAAAGGCTAGTCCTTTCTAGTGAGTTGAGTCAAGGGACTCACCATCTTGGAGAACCCTTCCACAAATCGCCTGTAATAACCCGCCAGACCCAAGAAGCTTCTCACCTCAGTAACTGTCTGTGGTCTCTCCCACTTCACCACTTTTCAATCTTCACTAGGTCCACTGCTATTCCCTGGGCTGAAATTACATGGCCCAAGAACTGTACCTCATCCAGCCAAAACTCACACTTTGACAGCTTCCCAAACAGTTTATGTTCTCTGAGAATTCCCAGCACCACTCTTAGATGCTCTGCGTGTTCATTCTAACTCTCAGAATATATCAGTATGTCATCAATAAACACGACAACAAACTGATCCAGGTACGGTCGGAATATCTTGTTCGTGTAGTCCATGAAAATAGCAAGAGCATTTGTCACCCCGAACGACATCACTACATACTCATAATGCTCGTAGCGTGACTTGAAAGCCGTCTTATGCAAATCCTCCAGTTTGACTAAGATCTGATGATATCCAGACCTCAAGTCAATCTTAGAGAACACTACGGCTCCCCTCAGTTGATCCAGCAAATCGTCTATCCTCGGTAGTGGATACTTATTCTTTATAGTCAGCTTATTCAACTGACGGTAATCAACACACAACCTCGAACTGCCATCCTTTTTCTTTACCAAGAGTACAGGTGCTCCCTAAGGTGATGTGCTCGGTCGAATGAACTTCTTCTCAAGCAAGTCTTCTATTTGCTTCTTCAACTCAGCCAACTCTGCTGGTGCCATCATATAGGGTGCCATGGATACTAGGCCAGCTCCAAGGATAAGATCAATGATGAAATCTACATCCCTACTCGGTGGCAATTCTGGTATTTCATCTGGAAACACATTTGTATACTCCTCCACTATTGGTATCATACCTCTTTGCGGTGCTATTCTTCTCTGTATGAGCTACTATCATAAAATAGGTGGCTCTAGCTTCCACTTCATTTATCGCTCTCTGAGCTGAGATTAACTCCAACCCTTCATGTTTTGGGAACACCAAACTGCGCCATCCACAATCAATTATAATCTGATTATTAGACAACCAGTCCATCCCCAAGATCACATCCAATCCCTCCAAAGGCAAGCACACCAAGTTCACCTTGAATTTGCGACGTGCCACCTCCATTGAACACCCAATGCAGACTAAACTGATAGCTACCTGACCCGAGGTGGGAGTTGAAACAAGCAACTCACACCCCAAATCACGTTTCACCAAATTCAATCTGCCCACACACGCATTAGAAATGAAAGAATGTGTTGCTCCAGAATCGAACAACACTAATACTAACTGACCCAACAATAAACACGGCTCGAGGATAAGGTTACCTGATTGAGTAGCCTCTGTGGAGGTTAAGGCAAAGACCCTACCGGCTGCTCTAGCCCTTTCTGTGGGTGATGCTGCTGGTTTCTTCACGCTCAGACTCTTCTTTTCTGGACAATTATTTGCAAAATGTCCTAGTTTGTCACATATGAAATACTTGCGACGGTCACCTGACCCTCCTTCTCCACCTGTCAGCTGAGGGCAATTCCTTTGCAGATGGGGTCCGCCACACTGATAACAAGTGGGACCCTGAGATGTCTGTGGTCGGCTGTAAGGCTTTTTTATCTATCTAGCCTCTGCGACATTTTTTTGATGTCTACTCACGGGACTTGGACCCTTCTCAAGATGCTCAGCACTCTTCGCCTGCTCCACCAAAACTGGAAACCTCCTCTCCCGCAATGGTGTCACCACCTTCTTAAGCTCATGTTTGAGTCCTCATTCAAACTTCAAACATCTCCATTCTTCTGTAATATTCTGTGAGTAGTACCTTGCGAGATGTTCAAATTTATTCACGTACTCCTGCACTGTCATATCTCTCTACTACAGCGCGAGGAACTCTGCCTCCCTGTCCTGCCTGGCTGTATCAGGAAAATATTTCTCCAGGAACCGCGTCCTGAAGCTAGTCTTCATCGGGAGAGGCTTTGCTAGTGAACTCCGCTGGCTTGTGGCGTAGGAAGTCCTCCACAGTTGGCACCCTAATTGGTGCAGTCGTCGTTCTAGGCTGTGCTGCTACAGGTGTCTGCATCGCATCCACCATCCGGTGAATAGCCTTCGCGATGTCATCAGCACCACTACTCCTTCTCCTCTTGTTATCAGCCATAGCCTGGATACGTCACATTACAACTGTTAAAACCAATTCACTTAGTTAAACAAAGCCACTCATCTCTTACCAACATGCAAATAAATCACACACACAATCAAACGATAAGCTCACTCCCCAAAAGCCCTATATATTTTTAAAATATTTTCAAAACTCTTGCTCTGATACCAATTGTAATATCCCTAAGGAATATTACTTTTAAGTAAATAAAAATGAATAATAAAAATAAAATATAACACGATAATATCAATATAAGCTCATTTATAATCGCATATTCCCAAAATTCACGGGAAAATAAAACTTTAATTATAACATAATTAATTAAAGTATTTGCAATTAATTATTACAAAAATCCATCAATGTTCAACATGATTAAAAGTACATCAAAAGCCCAAAAATATGTAAATTCTTTCAAAATCCCCAAGTAGCCCTACACTCCGCCTTTAAGCATCTCCTGGCTCACCTGTCAAATCATCTGCTCCCGGATAACAAATTATCCAATCATCGCCACACGCACAGATAAGGTGAGCTATGCACATATATATAAATACATAAAACATAAAATAAATATGTCAGCCATCCCAAAGAAGCTAACCTCCCTAAAGTATTTCATTATTTTCAAATTACCCATCCCTAATCTCATAGTCCTTTATGAGTCCTATGCATGTACTAGGTCTTGGGACTTTCCTATGCTCCCACGAAACTAACCCATTCACAGTCCAACCCTATGAGCCTATCATTCTCATAGTCCTGCCCTACAGACTCCTTGTCTATAGTAAAACATCCAAGCCTCCCTCGCTCGGACCATGGCACGCACACAATCACCTTACTATGGACTCTTCGCCCAATAGAAGCTGACGGGAACATGACAGTTCCTTGCCCATCGTGCGTCCGACGCATGTAATCACTATATTAAAGACTCCTCGCCACTTAGCAGCCGACGGGAACTACATAGTTCCATGCCCATCATGCGTCCAACTACCAAGCACATCCCAGACCCCTATTGGACTTAGTCCATCAAGCCCAAACCCCACAAATACAAGCATATAATTCTAATACTTTAGAAACTCACAAACAAACAGTCCATACATCACCCACAAACACAAACTGGTAGTACACTCGCTTAAGCTAGAGCTCTTCGCCCAGGCTAGCTCGTTAGCCTCGCTTAAGCCGCCCCACCTCGCCTGAGCGAGTGTTCAACAGTGACTTCACCACCACATCTCGCTTAGACGAGCTCTTCTCGCCTGAGCGAGTCCTACTTGCGCCCAAAAACACCCAGCCCTCGCTTAAACGAGAATTAAACTTAGAATTTGCATCAAACTACTTCGTGAACTTGCTTAGGCGAGAGTATCCATCGCTAAGGACTCAAAACTTCTCGCCTGGGCGAGAAGTCGCGCTCAAAATGGTACAAGCTTCCTCGCGGACTCGCTTAGGCGAGCCACTCTTGCTTGAGCGAGACTACGTTTCGCTCAACTCCAGCCTTGGTCGCTTGAGCGAATTGCGCAATCCTAAACCCTGAATGAACTCCTGCAACTCTCGCCTAGGGGAGAAGGAGTTGCTTGGGCGAAACTTGTAGAGTTTCGCCACTGCGCATGCACCACCAACACCAAACAAATACCAATTCACAATGCAATCATGTTCATTATCTCTGATTCATCAATCAAACCATAAAAACACAATTTAAACACATTTGTGTCCTCAAAACACAGAAGTTGACCATAAATAAAAATATTAGTACCCAAAACCCTCCTCAAATTCTTGTTTCATACCCAAAAGACTTTACACTCCATATTCCATTCCCAAATTCCCAATTACAGTGTACATTATACCAAAAATCACACCACATACAAATCCAATTTGAGAACAAAACGTAGACACACAAACCATATGCCCAAACTCTGCTCTCCCTCTCTCAATTCGTACTCCTCTCCAAAAGCCAAATCAACAACTCCAGAAACCCTTCTTCTCTCTTAAAATTTGGCTTTCATAGGTGCCTTAATAATGGGTTTAAAAAAATGAAACGAAAATGGGCTTAATTATGGTTTTAAATTCCTATTCAATGTTAACTATGGTTTTTTAGCCCCTTCTGCTAGAGTTTCCGCTGCCCTTTCACATTCAAGTTAACCTTAGTTTTAACAAAACTAAAGTCAACTTTATGTCCCTCAAGGTTTGGACCTAGGACCCTTCACCCATAAGGCCAAAGCACAACCACTATGTCAATTCAAATTTTGTGATAACCATTATAATCTTTATGGCTATAATATCACTCAATAACAATTATATTACCCAAAACAAAACAAGAATAATTCAAACAACACACCAACAACATACATAAGACTCGAACCCAAGTCCTCTCACACAATTAAGTACTCTCAACCACTTGAGTTAGTACTTTTTTCACGTCACACAATTAACATTTAATGCCATAAAGGGCCTTTCTACCCGCATTTATTAATTAATTAATTATTTAATTAATTAATTTTCACGGGTCTTACATGTGCAACCATCATTACAAATTATTTCCTATATTGTTTATTGTATTTAATGATGACTTTACTATAGAGATTATGATTGTACTGTATTGTGTTTATATAAATACAACATCTAAGCATTGCAATATTTCTCTCCATTTCATCTTTCTATATTCTATCGTGTTGTGTATTTATACTCATGGAAATCTTGAGTATACTTGTGGTTGTGGTTTTGATTGACAAATTCATTGAATATAAAATGTTGCTTCTTTGAGAAGGGGGGGTGGTTCTCATAGGTTTCAAAGTATTTAAAATTTGTGTTAATTTTTATATTTCGTATTCTTATGAACAATAATTTTGTTTTCTCATTAATAACTTATATTTCAATTCCCATGTAAAACAATGTAAATTAATGAAGACTATATATGTATAACTCTTACTATGAATCTTCATTGATAGGTTTTTTTCATTTGCAAATTCAGGAGCTTAAAAAAAGAAAACAAGTTTTTGTTCATTTTCATTTGTTTATTAATAATCTTTGTGTCCCCATTTAGATAGTAGATGAGTTGTTGAAAAGGCGGGAGAAAACAAAATGGTAAGTTTTATTAATATTATGCATTTGTTTGGTGATTTCTTTTATAGTTTTTATTGTTTATATCACAGTTCAATTGGTGGCTTATGTTTTCATTTGGGTTGGATCATAAGTTTTTATAATTTTTGTGTTTTTGGTTTTGGATATTAAGTTCTTGGTTTCAGCCGGTGTTGGGTTTATATATTTTTCACATATAAGGTTGTAGTCATTGAGAGAATGTGATTTTATGTATATGATATAAGTTTTACACACATTTAATACCATTTTTAAACAAAAAGACCTTAAGACAATGAAGTTGTGTCTTTACTTTTATATAATATTTAACTTTGTGGTTTCTATTTAGGAGACTTTAACTGACACTTGAATTATTTCTAACACTGGTTGGCATTGAAGCACAATGGGAGAGTGGAGGTGGAAAGAAAATACCTATAAAAACATACTCATACTATCACGTTAGTGAAGATCCAATTAATGGGTTAATACGTCATTAGACGTTAAAAAAGGCTGCCATTTTGCCTTTATCTCTTCCTTTTTTTATAGTTTTTATTATATAGGATTATCAATGACCTATCTCACTTTAATTTTGTTTTATCTTGTTTAGCTTACGTTAATTTTTACCTTGATTAATCGTCAATCCGATACCCAATCATATACTACGTGTTCGTTATCCGTCGTGCTAAATATGGGACCAACACGGTGGTGAAGTCTTTTTGCCGACACCCTGTAAGGTCCGATACGGTTCATTGGGTTTTAGAAAATAAAGAATTAAATCAAAGTTTTCATAATGAGGAAAACATAATCAACAAGTGAAATTAAGAAAAAAAAGTAATAAACAATTTTTTTTTTTATTAACATCTTTGTGATTTTCTTAAGTAACGTTTATATCTCGTATATTTTCACAATTTTTTCGTTGTTACAATATTTATAGTGCGTTATAATAATATGATAATAATGTTTTAAAAAAAAAGAAAAAAATTGTATAGAACCTTAGAAAATTAAGGTTTGAAAGTAAATCGAGAAAATAGGATAGAACAGCAAGCAACGAGTCTAATTTACTAAAAAATTAAATTAATAAAATGTTATTTGCATAAGTGTTTGGGCAAAGCGAGTATGCAAGTATCTCAAAGACTAGATCTCTAGACTAGATCAGATCCTCATCTTCCATCCCTTTTTACGCCATCAAAACGACTTGGCTTTTCCGTACCTATCAATTTCCAACAAACTTATCAGATCAGATCGGATCATCTTCCGATTGGGATCACCGCCGAGTCCATGAGCACGCCAGCGATTTCAGGGGTAACTCTCCGCTGTCTCTTCGATCAGATTCTAGAAACTTCTCGATGTTTCGAACCTTCCCCATTTCAATTTCCATTTTTTGATTAATTTTTGGTGGCAGGGCACGGGCTTCTTCACCGGGTTCACTCGGTTATGCAAGGGCCTTGCGGTGGTGCTGGTTTGCGGTCACATTGCGGTTCAGTTTTTCCCTTCAACTGTTACCTACTTCGCTCTTATTCCCGCCAGGTACCGCATATTGTGTAATTATTTCAAATGTGGGTGTGATTTGTTTACTTTGCACAATGTTGGTTTTGGTTGTTGAAATTCTAAATCAGGGTTGTGTGGAGGAGGCAGACACTACTGTGTGATTGTAATGATGGTTGTGTGATCCTACTTAAATTCCAGAATTTTGTTGGAGAGCGTATTTATGTGCACGAACGACAGTTATTAGGAAAATAATATTTAAATGGAAAGTGACATATGGTTAATGGCTTATTTGGATGAACTTCTCTATAATCGCTTCCAGGGGAGAAAGATAAGAAAGAAAATAATGGAATGATCTTCTCTTTAAACTAAATACAAATTAAAAATAAAAGTTTAGAGAAACTAAGTGGAGGAACTTCTACATATAAGCTTATGTATACGCTAAATTTAAATCAGAGGAAACTAATTTAAATTTTTCTTCTTATTTTTATCTCTTAAGAGTACTAATGGAGTACCTGTCCAAACAGGTCCTAAACATCATTCGGGGAACACTAAAAGATGGTTGCATAAAATTGGGTGATCATAACTTAGGCTCAAGTTACAAGTTAATGGCTCATAATGCAAATGGCGTAAGTGTAAGACGACAGATTAAACTGAAAGATTAATAGAAGGCAGTGGCTGCACACTAGCAGCAATTCCACATGAAGAACTTTTAACAATAGCAAAAAAGCAAAACTGATGTTTCAAAGTGTGAGACACTTAAAACTGTATTATTGTCATGATGATTGTGAGATCTTAGCAGAGGTAAACTGTGTTATTATAGTGTTAATTGTGCTCTTAAAAGGAGCACTGGCAGAGGTAATCTGATGTGAACGTAGAGCAGGGTAGTGTTTGCAATCCTTGTTGGTAGTAGTTAGAAAAAGGAGTTATCTGAGTAGTTATTCCAATGTCATATATAATTATCTGTATAGTAGTTACTCAATCAAACAAAGTCCTGTAGTTGCTTGGTCTCTTTGTAATTGTTTTGGCCCAAGTGTATTGGGCTGTGTTGTTATCAGATAAACAAATCTAAAACTAGATGAAACAAGTAAGGACTCAAGGTTGACCCTTGATGTAAACTTATTCAAAGTTTTGCTTTCGTAAGTTTTCACACTAGTAGTTACCCCATCGTACTTGTCTTGTATACCTATATATTAGTTATGCAAATACATTTTTTCCAAATCCTTGCATGGCATTTCCTTTGCCACTTGATTATATGCTTCTCCAAGTCAATAAAAACTATATGTAAGTTTCTTTGTGTCAATACCTTTCTATCAACCCCTCTGAAATATAAATAACTTCTGCTGACTTTTTGTAATAACTTCAAATTGATTTCTATAATCCTGGTCTCCTTTTTATTTATGTTCAATTACCTTATAAGTTGTATTTGCTGGTAGCTTATGCAGTTTTGACTGATCATTCAGAACCTTATTTATGAGAATCTTTTATTCTTGTGGAAAGCCTTAAACCAACCTCTTGAAATCTTCTCAAATGGCCTGCTGTGGGCCAACCCTAATTGATACATCTTGAACCCCAAACCATGTGGATTATATGGAGTCCCTTGCTATTAATTTACACTCAAGATTTTTTACTGGATTTTCGAGTATTGTTTTTGTCAGAATAAATAATCTTTAATAGGATTTATTGTAAGGAGCTATGTGCTTTATGCTGGACCTAATTCCTAGAATTCTAGTTTAGAACTCTCTTCTTTTTTTTTTCTCATTCATTGTATCTAATATATTCCAAGCTACTATAATAAATATGAAATCCTAAGAGAGGGGAAGACATACTATCAAAGTCATTCTAATTCCTCTATATTTTTCCCAAGTTGGTATCAAAGCGAGTCAATCCCGCTCTACTGGTTTAGTCTATCAATGGAATTGTCATTCGGTCACTATCCTTAAAGTTCATTGTCAGAGTTTTGTCATTTGACACCTCGGTTCGAGGTGCCTCGAGAAGCGCTACCCAACCCAGGTGGTTGTGCAACCCAACCCCGATGTCTTGCAACCAGATTCCATCTCATGCGCTATCACACATTGTCTGTAGTCGCTGCCCAAGGCATGTGTGTCTTACATGCCACCTTCCATTGGTCAAAATGTTTTTGGACCACCATTGTTTGGTTTGCTGGAGCTTGCTGAACTTTTTTCCATTCTCTGATCCTCGTTCTAGGACCAATTACTAGGCCTTCTAGGCTTCTCCCTTCTGAAACCCTAGGTTTCTCTCTCCTGAAACCCAACTTGCATTTTGTACTTATCTTTTTCTCAATAACTGTGTCTTGGCCTTTGTCTTGCTCAGCATGTCTTCAAGAGCTTTATCATCTCTTCCTGGGACTCCTTCCATAACTTATGAAAAATTAGATGGAAAAAATTGCCAGTCTTGGTCTGCCTCAGTGGAACTTTGGTTCCTTGGCCAAGGCTTCATTGATCATTTAAAAGAAGATGGGAGTTCGCTGTCATTGGACCAAATTTAACCGTGGAAGAAAATTGATTTTCAGCTTTGTGCCAATATTCTAAGTACTCTCAAGTCTTTCAAAACATGTAATTCCTTTTGGAAAAGGGCTCAAAATATATTTGCAAATGATATCTAACACCTTTACGATTCGACTAATTGATTGACTTGTCTAAAGCGGCCTGACCATGACATGACATTTATTGCTGAAACTCAATTAGCTATTGAGGATTTAAAGATGTTCTTGCAAATTGACTCATTAGAAGAAATAAAAAGGAAGTTGGATAAGTTTTATGTGGTTTTGAGCAATGAATCTAGAATATGATCGGGTTAGAGATCAAATTTTAATTGGTCAAAAGGTCCCTTCTATTGAAAACTTTGATAACATGCCTCTTTCATGTTCCAACCCTCAATAATAAAAAAATTCAGGAGATTATTGAGTCTTCTGCCATGGTTTCTTCTTGTGGAAAAGGAAGTTGTGACATTAGAGGAGGTCGTAGTGGCAGATGTCGTCCTCAATGCATATTTAGGTTCTTGATCAACACAATTAAGATTCACTGAGGTAGACTACCACTGCAAGATACAAGTATTATCCATTTCTGACTAAACAAGTATACATTGGACACAACCACTCCTAATTAAATCTGATTATTCTCTGGACCCAACCTTTGTTGACTAAATCTGAGTATTCTTTGCTTGGATTGCAGTCACTCCTAGCTAAACCTGAGTATTCTTTGAGATGCTGTTGCTATTGGCTAAAATCACAAATATGGTTTGGACACAACCGCTTCTGATAAACATAAGTATTCTTTAGACATTTTGATTAAAAAGGTTGTGATCTCAATTATCATGAGTTTCGCTCTCTATAAGAGATAAACTTCCTAAGACATGTGCAGGATGGTAAACACCCTTTTAGGTTACTCTCGAATACAAATAGTTTTCTTCCTCACAAATTCAAGGCTTTAAGGATTTCTTAAGATTACAAGAACTTTAACTTTCTAGTCGTGATTGTTGTTGTCATCCTCTCTTCTTCAAAGAGGACATTTTTATAAATAGCTAAGAAGAAAAGAGTTGTTGGATATTCCTTGGGAGCCACTGTGAGGTTAGCAAGCCTTTCATCCTCATTGACAATCCTCTAATCATGACGTAGATGCATTAAATGCTCATCATGCATCATTAAATGCACGTGACTTCTTTACTCTTCTTCTTTGATACACGACATGACTTATCCGGCCTAGGTAAGTAGCTTCATTTTCCTTTAGTTTAATATGTGGGTCTTGACACCGCTTACTGACTCTGCAACACTGACATTCTGCCTTTTTATTTAGGCTACTTCTGTGAATTATCTTTAAGTACGTTCTTCTAGAAATCTTGATAATGACAAAATGTTGCGAGATCTCATGAGTGAAACAAATTGACGAACATTCCTTGCACAAAGAATAGGTATTTATGAGTCTTCAATGTGTATCGAAAGTGCTCAAGGCTTATTAGAAAAAGTATCCTTGTTGTCTTCTCAAGCAAAAGCTTATCAGATAAAGAATATAAGCAAACTACTTGCGTCTATTAGGTTAAACAAATAACACTTATGTCTGATGAGGCTTGATGTTCATAAATATTTGTTTCACACTTTGTTGTTTAAGGATAAAATTGAAACCAAGCAAATAGTTGTTGAACTTTGATTTAACACATACACTTCAGCTATCCTTTGTTAGAAGTTTTAATCCACCCCATCCTCTGTGCTTGAACTGGGAAAGTTTCAGAGCCCTTTTCAAGCAAGAATGAATAATGTAGAACCTAGCAATTATCAGTTAAACTGTAAACTCAGAGTGACTAGCATAGCATACTACTTATCATGATATCTAAGATCTTTAAACACAATGAATGTGTAACAATGATCAGATTTAAAACTACTCAACAGTCAACAACAAATACACACATTTTTAACAATTTATAGTGGAAGAGAAATATCTATCTATTCTTAAATGAAACCTTTGTATGAAAATGTCAACACATGTAAATTAGAACTCTAACACTTACAAACAGACAGAGAAGATTTTTCAAACATCTAATAAATGCAGAGTAATAAAAGCTTCTTCCCCTTTTTTGCTATACAAATGCAGATAGAAGGAAACTTTTAAAACTTATAATATCTATCTGCTAACACTATTTCATAGTTTTTAGGAATGGGGTTGATTTTCAGACAAGACACCAAATTCAGGTTTGGTTAGATTATGTTAGTAGTATATATAACTGAATCAATACAAATCTCATTTTGACGATCTGCTTGTTCAGTTCTCCATATAAGTGTAATTATGTAGCTTACCTTTCCATTGATATTTCAAAATTCTTTTTTAGAACTTATTTTCCTGTTCTTTTCATTTTGCAGGACAATCCCATTTGCCTGGAATCTCATTACTTCTGGTTATGTTGAACAATCTATATATGGGGTATGCACATTCTGTTTTCCGAACACTAAGACTTTATTACCTGACTTGGAAATCTTGCTTTTAAGAAAAAATTTCAATTTTATAGGTAGTGATCAGCACATTGGGTCTCCTGTTTATTGGAAAGCTGCTTGAGCCAATATGGGGCTCCAGGGAATTCTTTAAATTCATCTTTGTGGTTAATCTTCTAACTTCAATATGTGTATTCATCACTGCCATTGCCTTATACTACATTACAAGGCTGGAGACTTACCTGTATGTATATAATACAATCCGAGATAATTTTTTTTTTCATCTGCCGTTCCTGATGTTTTTTCTTACTTTTCTTTCAGTCGGTTATATCTCTCTTTCCCACGTCTTGTGGTGCATTGTCTCTCCACTATATAATTAAAAGCTTAATAGAGGCCAATTTGAAGTCTGATTAATTGTGCTCTTGTGGCTTTGACATGTAGAAAACATTGTTTGTTCAGGATATCACAGCTAAAATCAATACTGAATAATAAAATCTTGAACATATATTCGATTTTCTTTTTCCACCATGAGCAAATTGTTTTAATCTTATTGTCCTCTTGGAATGTTCTAGTTACATGCCACTCTCTGGATTTCATGGAGTTATATCTGGTTTCTTGGTTGGGATCAAGCAAATTATACCGGATCAAGAGCTTCCTTTCATCAAGATAAAAACAAAGGTTTGATACACTTATCCACTTGTCACTTATGAACAATAATAGGTTTATGAAAATGTCCTAAATTTGTTGCCTCTTACATCTCTTCAGTGGTTGCCATCTATCACTTTATTGCTTTGCGTTGCTATTAGCTTCTGGACACTAGAGGCTACAACATATCTTCCTACGATTATATCTGGCACATATATTAGCTGGATTTACCTTAGATACTGGCAGAGGAAACCAGAAACAAAACTTAGGGGTGATCCAAATGAGGATTTTGCTTTCTCCACATTTTTCCCCGAATTTTTAAGGTAATCTCGGCTTTTAGTCTGCAGAAAAAAATAAGGATTAATTATTGAATTGGCTTGCTAAAAACGAAGAAACTTTTATTTATCTTTTATGCTTTTACTGTCTTGTAGACCGGTTATAGATCCTATTGCATCAATTTTTCACCGAATGCTCTGTGGAAGATCTAATAGTTCTAATAATGCGCAAGGCTACAATCTGGAAAGTGAGCCTTTACCAGGTTCAGATTCAATTGAAGCATCTAGGAGAAGGTGATTGTTTATTGCTGTTGTTAATTTTGATTGGATCGTTAGTATATATGTCAAGAAGAAATTGCTCCTGTGAAGCATGTCATAAGGAAAAATCAAATAAATAAATAATAGAGGTGCTATTGTCCATATTTTAGCATTATTTTTATTTCCTTGTCTTCATCTTTTAGCATTATTTTCAGTTTTTATAAGCAGTCATTAGAAGCAATCATTGTTCTGCATAAAAATAATTTGGCATGGCAAATGGAACTGTTGATTTTTGCAGAGAAAGAGGTGCTCGAGCACTGGAAGAACGATTGGCTGCTGAGAGATTGGCTGCTGCACGACGTGAGTTGCAAAGAGAAGCTGAGGAAAATGTATAATTCAGCAACATCAGTTATTGATATTTCCAGAGGTCGTACAGTAATTAATTAGAGAATTTTGTTTAGGTCAAGGAAGATTTAATGGGCATTTGTCCTTGGATAATCTTTACAAAACCAAAGGTTTCTCTCTTGTCAGATAAATATAATTTACTTTCTTTCTGCGCTTTCTTTTAGTTTTTTTATATGTTAATTTTGTTTTTTTAGCTTTTACAGTCTAAATTCAGGCATTTAAATAAATTAATATGATATCTATAAGGAGTAAAGTACAGGAGTTTCAAATATCAAGATTATAAAATATATTATATAAAATATTATTTTGTTTATTCTAATATATTTTGTAATATATATATATATATATATTTTTTTTTATTTTTTAATTTTTTCATCTTGATTTTGTAATATAAAATTTTACTATTCTTGTGTTTATAGTTAGGGTTTTATTATAAAGTAATGATATAAGGAAAATATATAATTAGGTCAGAATGCTAATGGTATATACTATAGTGATCTGACATGTTTAATGTCACAATATCAGGTAAATAGAAGTTGGGGATGAAAATTATAAAATTTTATATTAAAACAAATGTAGGATTAAATATATTTTATGTATAAAAATATTAATACTAAATTATGTGAGGTAATTTTTCTATAAACTAGCTGATGATACAAAATCGTTATCAAATATTGAATTATTTAAAAGAAAACTGAAATCATATATTCTTGAAAGTTAGATGACTAAATTCATCTATTTAAAGGTAAAATGACCAAAATCAGTTTTGAAGCTTAAAATATACTTCTTTTCCTTTAATGTAAACCTACCAGTACAAATTAATATTTAACGTCTTAGTTTACTTTTGCAATATTATGTGACATATAACAAAGTGATTCAAAAAATAATTTATAATATTTTATTTAAACCTGACTTTACATCGATTTAGGAAGTTATTGTTAGCTAAAATTAATTGATGTTTTTGATTTTATAAAATAACGAATTATAATTTCTAAATTATCTTAAATCTTTATTAATTCACTTTAACATTTTTAACTAACATGAAAGATATACACTAAAAAATTGTGACTCTTTATTTTGACTAATAACATTCCTAATTAGTGTGAAATTAGATATAATTAACCTTACATCTTTATGCTTTTTTAAGTGTTTTCTTAAATAAATTCGTAATATTTTCAAAATATAATAAATATAATAAATATAATAAATATTATTTTGTAAAAATAATTTAATAGGTAAATGATTCCTATAGTATATTCATTTTATTTTTTTTATCCTTAATATTAAACTTTTAGTATTTTTATTTGCATTGTGTGAGTGTTGTCATTAAGTGATAACTTGTAACGTCCCATTTTAATATATAAATTTATTCAAATAAAATATCGTACATCTTATAATATCAAAGGATACGAGACTTAAAGTATAAAAGATAATATAGTCACCTCAATATACTAGAAGAAAAACGAGGCATTACATGATGTCAGGAACCAAATACAAGAGTATCAACAGACGACCAAAAGCTTGCTCATGAGCAAGAGATTACAATGTAATAATAACTCTTCAATGTGAGCTCGATAACAACCCAACACTAAACCATGTCCCACTAAGTTGCAGCATCCCCGTCGTCACTGCAATCACCAGGATTTCCCACATCTGCTCACATCAATAAATTGATGATCATCGCAAAAGGAGAGAACCACACACGAGACACACAAGCAAACAAAAAGGGTAAGCTAGAGTGAAAAGGTTTTGAATATACAATTGAGCATACAATTTAAAGGTCAAGAATACATAAATCAACCAAGCATGTGATAGCAACAAGTAAGACTCTAAGATTCAAATATCCAGAAACATATAATGAGACACCACCACGAAACCTTACAAAGAAGGTCATGGAATTACGTCCTAAACCAAGAGGCACCACAATGAGCTCCTACCAAAAGGGTCATGGAATTACGTCTTGACCATGAGGCACCATCACGAAACCTTCGTGGAATTACGTTCTAACCATGAGGCACCGCCACGAAACCTTCGTGAAATTACGTCCTGATCATGAGGCACCACCACAAAACCTTCATGGAATTATGTTTTGACCATACCATAACATTGCATCACACACCCCACAAAGAATTATCATGCATACCAATCCCATGCCAATATACTAACTAACCATCCAATCATGTTCCATACAAAAGATCATACTAAACTCATCAAATCCAGTCCATAAACCATCTAATACATGCATAAACACTCCAGTCATGCTTCAACACAATAATTCAATCAAACATGTGACCATCAACCAAGAACAGAGGAGAAAACATCACTTGATCATGTCCTTGCCTAATTCTCGCTTGGGCTGGAAGCCCTCACTCAAGTGAGAGAAGTCTCTCGCTTAGGCGAGCTCCTTCCACCTAGGCGAGAGCTCGAGTAGTGGAACAATGAGGTTTTCGTAGGTTCTCGCTTAGGCGAGACCTCTTCGCCTGAGCGAGAGGTCTTCTCGCTCAAAACGTGAGCTTGTCGCCTAAGCGACAACACAAACTAAAACTTGGGAGGGTTCCAGGTACTCTCGCTTAGGTGAGACCAGCTCGCTTGGGCAAGAATATCGGGTTCCTCCATTGTTTGCAAAGACAGGCCAAGATATCACTAAGAAAATAGTACAAAGCCACAAACAATTCAATCTCATGCAAGTATAAACATCAAGCCAGCATTTTGAATCAGGAAACAGTAGCCAAATATCAACATATTACAAAAATACGAAAACCCTAGCTTTCCTTACCTAGACAAATGTTAGCGGAAAGCACAGGCACTCAACAGAGGGTTACCACAACTCTTGGAACAGAGTTACGAGTTGGAAATGATGGAGTTCTCTAGCTCAACGAGGAACGAGAGTCAAACTCTAGTAGAGCTTTGTTGGAGAATAAGTGGCAGTGAGAAAAGAAACTGTTTTTACAAAGCGTGACAGAATGAGAGGGTTAGAACTGGTTTAGACGTTTTGGGCACCCTATGAATCAACCTTAGGCCCAACAGATTAGGATAAACCCTTAACCATTAAGAAGAAAAATTAAGTGAGTCTTACATAATTGATCATTATCATTATGGACAAAGTTAATTAACTCAAATTGTTTTTCAATAAATTCAATAGAGTTAATCAACTAAATCGACACTTATAAAAATTTGCAGTAAGACGATGGAGTACCCCGTCCAATCATTTATTTTTCCAAGGGAGATTTAGGTCAATTAAATGCTCTTAAGTAGCCATATAATTTCAAATGATAAGTACAAGAACACAATTATTTATAATAAACACCACAATTTCGGCGTAGGTTCCATTAACTTTTGAATTGATAATGTCCCTTTAGTTTTTTCTTTTTTTTTTATCAGCGATATGTCACTTCAGTGGAGAAGGTGAAGATCAAGATTTCTTTATAAGGTTGGTGGAGATTTGGTTAAGTAACCACAACCCTAACCTACTGAAGTTCCCAAAGACAAAAGAGCTTCAACATGATCAAGTTTTTCCTGATTTTCCTATTCTTGGTTCTTAACAATGAAGCCCAAAATTTGAAGACCAACCTATATGACTACTTAGAACTAGCCTTAAGGTGGCCAAACTCTTATTGCGTGACACATGAAGGTGGTTGCAGAGAAACTGTTCCCCAGTTTTTCACCATCAGCCATCTTCGTCCAACCAAAAGGGAGGGTCCAGATATGCAATATTGCCCCACTCCACTTACTCTGCCAAATAGTACGGTTAGTGTCTCTTACATTATCATGGGTTGAGAGTTTCTCTACAAATTTTTGGTGTTTTTTTTTCGGTTGAACAATAAAAATACACTTATGATAGTATTATAATTTTTTTAACGTGTTTTAAAATATCAAAATCAGTGTATTTCTATCGGTGTATTTTTAATGTTCACATATAATCCAAATTTTACATTGGGATCACATTTATAGCATTTGATGTACAAGTTTCCTTCATGGAACTGTCTTTAATTTTGAAGTTACAACTTCTCATATGAATATCTTCTTTTACCTATATCGTAGTTAAAATTGATCTATATAGCGTAATTCAATTTATTGTTTGTAGTTTTTTTTTTTCATTACCAAAAAGATTATCTCAAGTTTGTATAGATATAATATCTCTCTAATTCATATATGCAGATCGAGACAAATAAAAATGACCTACTCGTATTCTGGCCTGATCTGAGCACTGATAATTTTATAGAGAGCAAGTCCCTGTGGAGGGACCAATGGAAAAAGTTTGGATCGTGCTATAATATGATGCCAGACGACTACTTTATGAATGCGCTAAACAATAGAAAAAGAAATGACCTAAAGAGAATCTTGACAAGTGCAGGTATATATGAAAAATGAATAATTAAGAAAAAAAATAAAGCTTAACTTGGTGTGTTCTTTAAGCTTATTTCTTCTTTCATTCTTCTTTCGTTCTTATAGTTTCACATAACTTATAATTCGACATAAATTATAAGTCGAGATTTACACAGTTTAAATACTTTTTTCTATTACAATCCTTCATAACTCACTTTTGACTTCTAAGTAATATGGGGATATTTGGGTGTATTGGAACACAAAATTTAATTAAAATTTATTGTTGAAATTTTCAGGTATTGTTGCAAGTGGAAATTCATATCCAACGCATAGGATATTAGGAAGTTTCAGAAGAGCTCTAGGTGTGAATGTGAACATAGTGTGTGAACCAGATAGAAGTGGAAACTTTTATCTTGCAGAGGTTCATCAGTGTGTTGATGTGTCTGGAACAATTCCTATAGACTGTGACAATAAAGCAAGAGGGTGTGAAGATGATCCCATCTTTCCCTATGCGGGCTTCCAACCGGATCTAAATCTTAATTAATAATGCAATCACAATCCTCTATATATATGGGCATTTTCTGTGATCACCACATAATATAATATGTAAATTAGATCGTATACAGTGTAATAAACTAGGTGAAACAATGTGGTATTCTATTATATTATATACTGAGTAATAAACTAGATAATACTGTGTTATCTTATTCTATGTTTTACATGAATTAAATGATATACAATAATTGTGACAATAAACTAGATCATTTGTTTATTCTAAAGATAAAAAAAATATGTAGTTTTTTTTTTTTTTTTTTCCTGATTGATTGTAAAGGATAACTCAATAAACTCAAATGTACTCTGGAAAGGTTATCTGATTCTGACTTTGTTAGGAACTTCAACTTTAAACCACTATGGGCTACACATTCACAACTGGAAAGTCTATAAATGTTGGAACTACTCTCCAACCCACAATGTCATTGTGAACTAGGTGGAGTATATGATCTTGGTGGAGACGATTAAGGAACGAATAGGGTTGAAAGGTCTAATGCATGATTAAAGGTAATGATTGTTAGAGATGTTAAAATGATACGAGTTCAAAAGGTGTAAATTGAACTCCCTTTACGATTTAGAAAATCTTTGAATTTAGAATAAAAACACTTATAAACCAACCCTTCAGTGGATGATTGTTGAGCAGATTGAGCTGAGTGAGAAATGAAAGAAATATTGCACACGACTTTAATGTTGGTTCAGTTTTCAGAGTTACATCCAGTTTCCTGCCAACATTACCCGGCTTCCACTAAAACAAAATGTTTTCAAATATACAGCAAGAAAAACTTCAAGAACTAGGGTTGGGTAAAAGATTCAGATTCTAAAATTCAATCTACAATAGTAAAAATTCATATTACTTTAAATCAATTTATTTAAATGGAATTTTCTCAGATCCAAATCATTTCCATTTAAATGGATTTGAATTACATTTAGATTGGATATTTTTTGGATTTTGATAATTCAAAATCAAGGGAGTCTAAGTGAACCAAGATGGTTGAGGATAAAATCAAGCAAAGTTGATCATGATACTAAGCCAAGCAAAGTAGGCTCGAGACAAAAGTCAAGTCGAGTCGGGCCAAACTGAAAGATCAAGCTAGAACAACATGAGACAAAGAATAAAGCCAAGTTGGTTAGAGTCGAAGGTTAAACCAAGTTAGCTTGAGTCAAAGAATCAAGACAAATCGTCCCGGTATGAAGGTCATGATGAGTCCACAAAGGCTAAAGAATCAAAAGTCATCTTGACGAAAGCTTCAAGAGAATCAGTTCGGGTAGAAAATCAAGTCGATTCGGCTCAGGCTAAAGTATTTAGCCAAGTTGGCCACGATCAAAGGTCAAGCTGAGTGAGCCCGACCCAAGGTGATCATGCCAATTTGAGTAAGGTTTAAAGGTCAAGCCAAGTTGATTCGGGTAGAAGGTCGAGCCGAGTCAACCTAGTATGAAGAATTGAGATGAGTCAGCTTGATATAAAGGTCAAGATGAATCGACCCAAGTCAAACAATCGAGACAAGTCAACCCACGATGAAGGACAAACTGAGTTGGTATTGCTTGAAGTTTAAATTGTATCTGTCAGTACCAAGGTCAAGACGATTCAACCTAGGTTGAAGGTTGAGATGAGTTGCGCACATCAAAAGTCGGCTGAGTTAGCCCAAGTCGTGGAATCAAGCCGATAAAACACAAGTCAAAGGTCAAATAGAGTCAGTCTAGGTTGAAGGTTGAGACGAGTTTGTCCGAACCAAAGGTTAAGGTAAGGTAAGGTCGAAGGTCGAGCTGACTCTGGCTGAGTAAAGCCCAATGCAAGAACCAAAGATTTTAATAAGTAATAGACTAGAATAATGGAATAATGGGGGGGGGGGGAGGAAAACATAAACTGAGGTAAAGAAGTAAACGATTGACACTTTTACTTTTAGTAGATGACATGAGAGATTAAATAAATCTATTGGTGGAGATGGCTCTAGAACAGAAGGATTGAATAGAGCCTGGACGCTTTTGCGTGAAACATTTTGAAATAAAAAGTAACCATATCAAGCACAAAAAGCATTTTTATACTAGTTCACCTGTAACTTTTGGGCTACGTAACAAATCCTTATGAAATAATGGTTTTTTTTAAGGGGGCCGGTTTACGGGTCAGGCCTCCCTTCTCAAGCACATTGCTTAAGAAGTTCCCCTAATTAAATCACTTGATTATAACTAGTATCACCTTCTCCACATTATTCGAGTATCAACTTCTCTAGTTTACACGAGTATCAAACCTCTTCAAGTATCTTTTATAAGTTGTTAAAACGTTAGTTAATTAACTTGACCAACATCTTCGTGATTTTTCTTTATAAGGAATAAGTTGATAAATTATTTAATTTGATTCTTCAATATAATTATCCAAGTCTTTGAATTTCTTTCATTATGAATCTTAGATTAAATTAATCATCAGTCCCATAAAATGATTCTTGAGGCTAGGCTCACAAATCAGCGAGACTTTTACAAAATAATAGTTGTTATTGTTGAGAATTAAACTCAAGACCTCCACTGGCGGAGGATGCAAGGGGCAGGCGGGGACCATGGCCCCCCTCCCCCAATTTTTTAATTTTTTTTCATTATTTTATATTTAATTTTTTTTAAATTATTTCAATTTTTAAAATTATTTGTATTTTTTTAAAATTAAATAATATTATATTCAAAATTAATAAAAATTATATTAAGTTTTTTTATTTATTTTATAAACTACAATAATAAATAATAAAATATAAAATTAAATATATAAAGAAACAAAATTATTAAGATATTTTTTATTTTCTCATATCATCTTTTGAGTTTTTCATATGTTGTATTCTTCTTTTATGCTTGTTTATTTTCTTTTGTTACTAAAAAGACATAAAATCAGTATTTCTATCCTCATCTTTTCATATTTTCTCTTCTATATTAAATATAAATAAATAAACAAGGTAACTTTCTCTTGTCTCACCACCTGATAGTGAACTATTTGTTTAACATTTAACATGACCTTTTTGTATATTCATTTTTTATTAATATAGAAAAAGAAACAATGCACTATGTGATTTTTCATAGTCAATTTTTAATTGTAACTGATTATCATAGTTTTTTTTAGTAATTATGTCTCTCAACTTTTGATTAGATTATGATAAATTATTTTTTAGTCTTAAACTTATTTTTTAAATAGGTATATTAATGAAAAACAAAAAATAAATTTATTTTTTAAAATTGATAGAGAAACTATTGATGAAGATGAAAACATGATAATATCACCAGTGCAGGAAGGGCCTTTGGCAGCGGTTGTTTTTAATATTCTGCACCGGTTCGGGAACCGAAGCATATTGGGGCGAGGCCAAAAGGTCATAGCTTTTGGCCTCGGTTAAGAACCGAAGCCA
>Ga0214544_1001187_pt1 | contig 52910 bp, 19 predicted proteins | sample CNSS3metaG_FD_160074 | JGI IMG/M metagenome (GOLD analysis project Ga0214544, IMG submission 160074) | Root nodule microbial communities from cowpea collected in UCLA plant growth center, Los Angeles, California, USA - CNSS3 | ecosystem: Host-associated > Plants > Roots > Nodule | place: USA...
GCAGGCTCTCCTATTGACAGACGCTCTACTACGGGATATTGTGTCCTCCTTGGAGGAAATGTTATCTCTTGGAAAAGTAAGAAGCAAAATGTAGTGGCTCGATCCACCGCTGAAGCTGAATATCGGACAATGGCGTCTCTCACGTGTGAACTCATATGGGTAAAACAATTTCTTCGAGAGCTTAACTTATGTGAAATTCAGACCATGAAGATGTACTGTGACAACCAGGCTGCTCTCCACATTGCATCAAATCCAGTGTTTCATGAGAGAACTAAACACATAGAAATTGACTGCCTCTTTGTTCGAGAAAAATTGATGACCAAGGAAATTTGTACTGAGTTCGTTGGGTCAAATGACCAACTTGCAGATGTGTTGACCAAATCATTAAGGGGACCTCGGATTGAGTTCATTTGCTCCAAGCTTGGTTCATACAATTTGTATGCTCCAGCTTGAGGGGGAGTGTTAGAATTATTACTTATTGTATCATTAACCCTATGTATAGGGTGTTGAGTGTGGGAAACTATCTATGTATAGGATGTTGAGTGTGGGAAACTATCTACTGCCATATCTACTGCTGCATGTAATCATACCTAGTATCTTAGAGTAGTCTTTTCATATGTACTTGCTTCATTATAAATAGAAGAGGAGGAGAGTGGTACTGTTGTCCACTACTCATATATTTTAAAGTCTCAGTCTCAAGTATATTATAGCAAGTTGTGTATTTTCTGTAGAAGAAAAAGATTATTATATTCTTGTAGATCAGTATAGTTAAGGTTTTGTGGTTATGGTTTCATTTGTCTTACAGTTCGTTTGGTAAATGTTTTCTTGTAGGCTTGAGTTTATGGCTGGAGAGAAGGTGGTTTTCTTTTATCAGGTGCTGACATATTTTGTTTCTGTTTATAATTGCTTTCAGTTTTTTTGGTCTCAATATTACACTTTTTGCCTGTCTGCTACTTTTTCTTAATTCCGCTCATATTTCTGGTCTCAAAATGAGTAATTTTGTCACAATTCTAATTATATGCGTAAATTATCAGTGGGCTGTTCAAATTTCTCTGAATTGATTACACTGATGACTGAACTACTAAAGTAAATTTGAGTGGTAATTTAGTTTTCTTTAGTTGGACAGAAACTTTTTGTTGGGTTGCTCATTATGGGATTGTGTAGAAATAAGGAGCTGATCTTATAATCAGAAATATTATTATAATTATAGGAATAAGGTCTTTCTGATCCTAAATAATTAGGAATATATATTATTCAGAAAATATTTATTTACTTTCGTATTATATCTTTGCTATTAGACGATATAAAATCTCCCCTATTTCTTGTATTGATTTTTTTTTTCTCAGTATAAAAAAAGCATCCGTGCAGTCTTAGAAACACACGGTTTCTATTCACTGTTTTTCTCTTTCCTAGATTTTAACATCTTTACATTTTAAGATGTTTCAGATGACTAACCATTGCAATTGCTAATCTATTATTTGCCTCATCTTCTGTTTATTCTATTCACTTAACTTTAAGAGGCCATACCATTGAGGATTTTTAGTTTACTCTCAAACATCCGTGTTTCATGCAAGCCTGACAGTTTTATATATTGCAGGTGAACAAGGCCATTGTAGGTGCTCATGGCATAGACATGCAGTTTGCTGGAATAAAATTCCTTGAATCATTGGTATTAGATTTTTTACGATTAAGAAATTTTACCCATTTCTTCTTATTGCTTTGGCTTTAAACGTGTTGTTTTAGTTTTTTTATTTCATTCAATATCTATAGCTATCAGAATTTTCTCCATCTACTTCAAGTGCTATGGGCCTTCCAAGGGAATTTCATGAGCAGTGTAGGAGGTCACTTGAACGGGAGTACCTGAAGGTCTTTCTGATTTTTAATATGTATTTTCAGTTTTTTTTTTCCAAGTTAATTGATTTTCATTAGAATTAGCATAGCTTCCTGAATTGTTATCCCCTCTTTTATATTATAGACATTCTACCTTTGGGCACAAGAAGCGGCTTTAAGTGTCACAAACCGGATTATTGAATCTGACTCTGCTGTACCCGAGGTTAAAGTTTGCACTGCTGCACTGGATCTCATGCTTCAAATCCTGAATTGGGATTTTCGTAGCAATACCAGTGACACAAAACTAAATGTAAATGTCTTCTCTGCTGGAGTTAGACAGGATGGAGATTCTCTTAAAAAGTCTGAATATCACGTAGTGCAGGTAATGAGTTGGTTTGCTTACTTAACAATGCACATGAATTTGATAGAACTAAACGTAACACACTACATATTGGTCACCATTGCACATTAAGCAAGAAACATCATGATTAGGTCATAACTAGAAATTTAGACTGTAATCTCCCTTCAATTGGCCTTCATTATGTTTTTCATGCTAATATGCAGCCTGGTTCTGAATGGCGAGACGTGTTAGTTTTAAGTGGTCATGTTGGATGGCTTTTGAGTTTATATGCAGCATTGAGGCTGAAATTTTCACGCGAAGGATACTGGATGGACTGCCCTGTTGCAGTCTCTGCTCGAAAGCTAGTTGTACAATTTTGTTCTTTAACAGGACCTGTATTTCTTTCTGGTATAAGTATTACTTGTCTTCCCTTTTGCGTATTGCATTTTCATTTTATTAATTACAATCTTCAAGTTGATAAGTATTCTACCTTTATTAGGAGGGATTTGACAGAGATGTCTTCTGAGAAGCATGGAATGAGACTATAGTGATAATGATTTTTGAAGCCCATGTTGCTTTAAAATTTTTAAACTCTTCATTACAACCTTTGCAGTTCTTGCTTCAATATAAAAAATTTCAAACTGCTACTCGCACAGTTGTGCTGCTGGATTTTACTGGATTACTAGTTATTGATGAAAGGATCCTGATCAGTCTTAAACCTCAGGGACATGTTTACCTGTGTAACCATTACAACCCCTGTCCCCTAAAATATATAAGTTTTGGAAATCCTTTATTTGAATTTCTTTGACATTATTTGTTCCGTGATTTAGATGATAGAAAAATGCACGAGCAACATCTGCTGCAGCTCCTATCTGGGATAATAGAGTGGGTAGATCCTCCTGATGCTGTTTCAAAAGCTATTGAAAATGGGAAAAGTGACAGGTTTGGAGAATATTCATCTGCATAATGCACGTTCAAATTCAGTTACCTACCTACACATACCCATCCGATCAGTTTTTACAATATGTATTAACCCTGAACTTGATGTTGGTTTCATTCAGTGAGATGCTTGATGGCTGTCGAGCATTATTGGCCATTGCAAATGTAACAACTCCCCATGATTTTGACGGTTTGCTAAAATCTATGAGGTCATAGTTAGCATAATTTGATAGTGTAGGTCTTTCTCGGTGTTGATCATAATGACAGTTGAAATAAACTGACAAGGGTAAACATTTTGTTTTGATACTTTAGGCCTATGGGTACTCTTACCTTTTTGTCAATGTTGATGTCTGAAGTTATTAAAGTCCTCATGACTAGTAACACAGAAGAGGAGACTTGGAGCTGGGAAGCACGTGATGTTTTATTGGATACTTGGACTGCCATTCTAACGGTATTCATTTGAATGACTTGTTTGCAACATTTTCCTTGTTTCATCTAATTTTAATAACATTTTTTCAATGAAAATAGAAGTATGGAAACTTGTTTAGTTCTGGCATTATTTATTTTTTTTCATAAAATTCACGTAGTTGTAGGTGACATTATGTAACCTTGACATCCCAGCCAGGCTAGCCCCCCCAAGGCCCATTAATCATATGCTAGTTCTAGTGATTACACTGAACTATATTTATTTCTCTTTCCAGCCAATAAACACAATCAATGTGAATGCTTTGCTTCCACCTGATGGGATAACAGCTGCTGCTAATCTCTTCAGTTTCATTGTAGAGTGCGAGCTACGATGTAAAACCTCTATGAAAATTTCTACAATGTTGTCCTTTTCTTCATACAATTGTATTACTTTCTTTTTCTGCATTTACTATCTTATGATAATGTGACTTTCCTTTTTTATTTAGTGGCTTCTGCAACAGCATTTAATGATGAGGGCGATTCAGACTATCTTCATGCTTCTGTATCAGGTATGAAACCAAGATTATAAAACATTGCACATGTTATTATTATGTTGTAATTTATGTTCTTGTTGATATTTGTCTTTTCTGTTGCTGGATTCTTTAAGCTGTTATACTACTGAACATAGAACACAGACTGCATACAAAACAGATGTTGACATGAGACAGACAGAATCCTGTTTTATAATATCAGTGATTGGTTGAAAACTCCATTTAGTGCTGCAAATGGGAAGTTGTTGCCTTGAAAATGTAAACTCAAAATGTGGTAAAATTGCATGGTCATTGATGCCTTGTTGAAATACAAATGCCACATTAGCAGGATAGAACGAAGTTAAATAATATGTAATAGGGTAATGATCCAAAGTGATAAGACACTTGTACATCCAAGTCACTCAAGTTGAAAGTTTACTAACTCTCACTTACGGACAAGGGCACTCTCATAATTCTAATATAGTACCAAAGCCTATAAATCTAAGGAAGACTTGTAGCCCAAATAAGAAAAAGAGGCCGATAACAAATTGAAATACTCAACAAGAAGGAAGCTTAGTAATGGTGGAAGGCAGACAGACATGTGGCTTCTAAAACTTAAGAAATGAATCCCAAGTCCAGGCGATAAAGGAAAGTAAGACCTGCGACGGCCTTTGAGATGCGGAAACATGAAGTACAATCCAAAGCTGGGAATTGAAGACAAGTTAGAATTGGACCAAGGTAGTTGGAGGCAAGGGCGTTTGGGAGAACATGCCATACATTGGTATTTGGTGGGTTTGAAATAAGTTAAAGAGTATTTTAAGTAAAAGGCCATGAGTTTGAAGTGCCACCATATTTTTAGGACATAATGGCCACTCAAGCTAAAAATTATAATTCACTCTTGGGCAATGACAACGCATAAATTGTAAAATGCCTTTAGTGGTAGCCTCTTCCTTGATAATTAAATCACTTTTTTATTATTAACAGATTGAAACTAATATTTGAAATGGAATGGATAGGGACCTAGTGTGGGGGGCATCAATATTACACAAATTACTTAACAACTAAAATACAATATTGCAATTGGAAATGAAATATAGTTTGTGCTAGATATATGAGTTGATTATGTTAGAGATATGATTTGATTACATTAAATAAGGAGATATGATGTATTTCTTAGGGAACTATCTTATCAAATATTTTCCCTATTAGATATTAATTTTGTTCCTTATTATTGTATCTCTTGTTCACTATAAATAATAATACTTGTGTGTACCCAACACACAAATTTCGTTGTATTCCTTCTTGGTTTCTCTCTTCTCAACGTGGTACTAGAGGACTACCATTCTTTTGTGACATGTTTTGAGATCGATCCTTTCAAGTCATTGTATTATTTTTTATAGCATATTAGTATTAGTTAGAATTAAGTGGAACAAAGTCTTTTTTAGATTTATTTGAACTATTAACTTAAAAGGGGCTGCAATAGTTTTCCACGGTTCAATTTCATTGATTTTGTTTAAGGCCGATGGTTTCCTTCAAGAACACATCCAGTTCTTGTTTGAAAATATCCTCTACAATAACAAAGTATTATGATTTTTCATCACCAGAAATCAATCCGATATCATAATTGGGCTTGACGAATTTCCTTTTTGTTTTTAAATTGTAATGTTTTTGCAGCCATGGATGAAAGGTTAAGCTGCTATGCGCTTATTGCAAGAGCTTCTATTGATGTTACTATTCCTTTGCTCCTAAGAGTATTTTCCGAGCGGGTGGCACGCCTTAATCAGGTTGGTTTTATATTTGTGGAATGGTATCAAGATGCACTTTATTGACTAGTGGAAACACATGTATTCACTTTTTCTCACAATAATAACAAAATATATAACTAAAAAAGTAATTATTAAAATAAAAAGTGATTATTAAATTTATATTACAATTATAAAAGTGTGTAAAAAAAAGTTGTTTTATTAATTTTTTTTTATAATTGTATAATAAGATTAGATGTAGCTTTTCTTTATGATAAGTATTACTTATAGTGGGTAGTCTTTTATAAATTAATAAAATGTTATATTTATAAGGGTCAAAATGGTAAAAAATTGAGTCACAAAAAAGGTAGTTTTAAAAAAAATAGCCTTCTTTATGTATGGTTATAGATTACAAATTTTTGGGACTCTCAAAATGATGTGGGTCACCCTCTATTTATCGGATATCACACAATTTTGAAAATCTCAGTAGAATGGTCTGATGGTAAAGATTGTTTTAGAGAATGGGTTTAGATTTCTCTCTATCTTTTTTATGGGGATGAACTTTTTTTCATGAGTATTTTAGATCTGTTGGCTATTAGTTTATTTTCTACCCCATCCCCTGTTTCTGAATATTATTAATTGTTTTGACTGCAAAGATTGATATCAGTTATTGTTGATACTGCAAAAAGTTGATATTTGTTATTAACAACATAAAGAATAAAATGAACAATTGTTCAGAATCCAAGAATTTAGATGTAAGCCACGGGGCTGGAGAGCCGAGACAGGATTTCTTTTTTGTTTCATTTAGAAGAATGTTCGTTACACCCTTTTACAGGAGGTGGATAAAGCAATGTAAAAATAATGGATGTGTTTGATAGTCTAAGGAAGAGATTCTATAAAGAAATGTTCTTTAGAGAGAAAGGAGTTGGGAGAAAATCTCCAGGAAAATAAAATTCAGTATTCTTGTTATGTATATCAGCTATATAACTGAGTATAGATTCTACTAGAATATTAATTGATTTAAAATATTCTAAAATATAATGAACACTAACATGTAAAGGAAAACGTGTATGTTGGGAGGTGCCACACTGCTGTTGCAATTAACTTCTCCATAACATTTTGGGGAGAAAAATAAGAAGAAAAAGTGAAATTGGTTTTTTTATAAGTTAAAATAAGCTTATGCATTAACTAATATTGTAGAAGTTCTTTCATATAGTTTCTCTGAATTCTAATTTTTAACTTTTTCATAAACTACTTTTAGATTATGCAGAAAATCATTCTATCCCAGAATTGCTTATAGAGAAGTTTGTCCAAACAGATCCTATGTACTCTATCATCAGATAAGAAATCCAGGAAAGTAATTAAGGAGCTCTCTTGGAGAATTTGAAACAAATAAAAGAGAGGGAAAAACTGAACAAGAACAGAATATTTTTTATTAATTGATTTCACACTTGAATATTATGTACAAGAGGTATTTATAGACATAGATTGTTTCATGCTGTTATAAACTAACAGCTGTAAAATGAAAAAGAACACATACAATGAAAGAAACCTATAGCTGTACACGTTTGACTATTTATACAAGTTGACTACAATATATACACTAACAAGCTCTCTGCGCAGAACTATTAGTTTATTTCATTTTTATTAAAAGCCCAATGCCCATAGCAATAAACCTGGAACTGCTTTGAATATCTTTACGTTTATTTTCACCCCTACTCTGTTGCAGTAAACAAAAATCATATAACATCTGCAGTAACCCGCTACATTCTAAGCATTATGGGGAAGATATGGTCTAGTGCTCTAGTAACTATTATAAGCAAGCAATTTACTTACAATAGCAGTGTTCATTGCCCCTAGATTGTTGCTATTAGAATGTTAGATTCTGTTCACATGTTGCTGCCTAATTGATAAATCAACCTTTCTTGGATGCCCTCACAAGGAAAAGGTTCACTGTTGGTTTACACCCATTAAGATACAATGCAACTTTTAACATCAAAACCACCGTTAATTTAGCATTTTGTCATTTATATCACCACCCATGTAATCACATGGATCTAGGGTTATCTAAACACAAGAATAATGTTTTGTAAATACCTTGTGGGTGTTCATTATCTCACACCAACTATAAGTGGCAAAATCAGAGTTTAGGTGTATAAAAAGATGGTGGGATTAGTTGCAATCAAATTATGGAAAATTGTGAAGCAAATGTCTTCTAAACTTGACTACAGTTTTTGTTGCAATCAAGTTGGAAACTGGTTAAAATGACAATAAGTTTTTTATGAGTTTGATTGTTCATTTTGGTTATATTTTAAAAAATAAAAAACTTTTTATATCAATAAATACGAATTGGATATCTCAATATATATAATAAAATAGTTTCTCCTTTGAACAAATGCTTCATAATTCTTAGTGATAGTGTAGAAATGTTGCGTTAAAATAAAACAAATTGAAATATGGAAAAGCTAAAGTTTTATAAGAGAAAACTTCATAATACAGACACTGGCTTCAGTATGTGTATTTTTATATATTTGTTGAATACTTGTGATTTTGTTTTGTCCCCTAAATAATAAATATTTTTGTAAGTTATGTGAATGATTTCCATAGCTCAAGTTATTTACTTAATTTGTAGGGCAGGGGCATCATCGACTTGACTGAAACATTGGAAGAACTTTATTCATTGTTGCTTATTATTGGTCATGTAATTGCAGATGAAGGGGAGGGGGAACTACCATTGGTATGTGCTTTGAATTTTGTCCGTGTTTGATTCATTTAGAACTGGTTGTTCGTTCTGCACATATTTTTGTTTTAATAGAGAAAATACTCTATTTGGAAAGATGGCTTAGGCAGGGGGTGGGGGGTTGGGAGGTGGACAACATTTACCGTAAACAATTTGCAACTTTGATACACAAGAATTTTTTTTTGGGTATTTCTTTTATATTTCCATTTCCTGTGTATCAAATTGGCAAATATTGCAAATCTCGTGGGATAATATAGAGAAAAGTCTGTTAAGAAAAACGGGGTTTTTAGGGGGAAGGGACAGGATTTACCAGAAATAATTGCCATTTTTATGCACAGAAAAAATAACTGTATTTCTTTAATATTTCATTGTTTAACTTTTATTATTCGTTCTGGCAATGTTGACTAGGGTTGTTCATTGGATCCAATTACCCGATGACACAGCCCGACCCAATGCAACCCAATTAAATTGGGTTGGGTTTCAATTATGATTTGGTCCAACCCAAACTAACCCACTCTTATACAGTTTGGGTCATGGGTTTTGTATGGGCAATGCAAAACTCAACCTGATACTCACTCTTATTCTTTTTGTATGAACAAATTGTGTTATGTTTTTTTTTTTTATGTTTTAAATTAGTTTGGACAAGTTTGTTGTGACTTGACTTATTGCTTTACTTGAAGTCTAGGGTTAGATTTTGTAAAGATTGTATTATTTTTAATTAGGTTGATGCTTGAAAACTACCACTTTAAACAAAAAATATAAAGTTTTTCTAAATTTTGATACGATTGATTCAATCCAATCCAACTCACTCAAGATTGAGTTGGGTTAAATTGGGTTTAACATAAAAATGCAGAAACCCAATCCAACCCGATACTATTTTGGTGTTGGGTAATGGTTTGGTCAAATCCTACCCAACCCGATCCATGAACACCCCTAATGTTGACTATAATGTGCAATGTTGATTTAAGGTTATGTCATTTGTGATATTTAGGTTCCTAATACGATACAAACCCAGTTTGTTGTTGATGTCGTTGAAGCAGATAGTCATCCTGTTATTTTACTTTCCAGGTATATTATTTTCTTCTGCTTTTCTTACTTGGAATTTTGATGTTTGAGTTCTTTGAAAGGAATCTTAGCAAATTATGTTTAGTGAACTTCGTTCAGATATTGGAACTTGGTTTTTCCTAGGCTATGTTAAAATTCTTGATTTTTTTTAATAAATTGGTAGTGCTAATGTATTAGTTCTTTTGTATAAATTTATAGAAAATTCATAAATTCACATGTTGAAGTTTAATTATCTTGCTTATTGAATACTGAATTTGAGGAAATTTGGTAGTGCTTCTTGAATACTGAAAAGTATGCAGGTGGCAATGCGGGCCAGCTCGGCCCGCAAAAGGCCCGCCGTACCCCGCACACTTTATGCGGACTGCAAACACTTGCACCCCCCCCCCCCCCCCCCCCCCAACATATTCCTTGGCCCATGGGCCTGCGGTTGGCCCGCTTTTTTTTTATATTTTTATGATAAAACTTTCAATGTTTAAAAATTGGAAAACTTTAAGAAGTTCACAAAATTAAGTAAAGACTTTGGGGAATTGGATGATAAATTGATAATTCAACATTTTCATCATATTCATACTATGACATACACAATGTATTTTTTAAATTTTAGCACATTAAAAAATACATAATACTTGTCTTTTCCAGTTATACAAGAATTTGAAACGTTAATGCAAGAGTCCATAAAAAAAGTAATTAATATACATAAGTGCAAGTTTTTTTTTTCTTTTTTAATTTTATGCGGGCTTGCGGGCCGGCCCGCGCGGGCTACGGGCTTATGCATGCCGGGCCACTACGGGCTCACTACCCTAGCCCGCCTCACATTTTTTTCGCGGACCGGCCCGACGGATCAGGTCCTAATTGCCACCCTTTTGTGCTAAAAGCAAAGTATTGACATTGATTTTACCGACATAAGTGACTGTTATTCTCTTAGCCTGATAACTTTGTCTGAATTAAAGAGCTTTGTTTAGTATGGTTCTTCCTAGGATAATAGTGAAGAGTTGATTCTTGAAATTTTGATGACACGAAGTTAACACTTGAATACAATACCTTATGTCGAAGTTTGCATTAGGCATAATGTCTGATCCAATTATGCATCCATAAGACCCTTTTCCTTATGCATGAATGCAGCTCAATCATAAAATTTGCTGAGCAGTGCCTCAGTCCGGAAATGAGGGCATCGGTTTTTAGTCCGCGACTTGTGGAGGTATGTCAATCCACCTTATATTATGTTAATCTTTTTGTAATGTTAATTGGCTCTTCTACCTCCTATATTCATAAAGTTCTGTTAGACATCCAATCTGAATATGTTGCTTTTGTCATTTTCTTACTTTATTTCAGTGGTAGAAATAATTACCAAAATCTTATTCATGATTTGAATCTAACAATTCAAACCCCGAAATAATATGTTCTTTTGTTACTTTTTGCTTTATTTCCATTCTTCCAAATATAATGAATGATTTTGTTGTATAAGACTTTTAAGTTGTTTTAGTTTTTTCAGATTTAAATTTTTGATACAGAACATAATATATGATATATGTGAAATAGTTTTTCCTTGTTTGTGAATCTTATCATATGATACAAATAAATGATTCATGATTCAAAAAATTTCTGTATGTACAGTTCATTACTATACTAATGATTAACTGGACTATTTTTTTTTTTTTCAGAATTCTTAGTTTAGCAAGTCATTTAAAAAATAATAAAGAATGGCATTACCATTGATAACATTTGGCTGTGTACGCCAATAGAAGCCAATTTTATTGGTTTTAAATTGTGGTCTTATTTGGAGATTAAGTATGTTGAGTTCAATTTTCTGTGATTCTTTCTGGTGAGGTACTTTATTATTTCCCAATCCCTTTTAAATTTATGCTCTATGCAGTCAATTATATGGTTCCTTGCAAGGTGGTCTCGTACGTATTTGATGTCTTCTGATGGGATTGCGGAGAAAATATTAGATTCAGGTCATCATCACGAGCATAGTTCAAAAAAGACTTTGCTTTGCTTCTTTGGAGAACATAACCAAGGGAAACTTGTTCTTGATATTATTGTTCGTATAGCTTTCATCACACTTACATCATATCCAGGAGAGAAGGATTTGCAGGTTTGAGTTTAATATTTTAACAATTTTGGACATTCTGTTTTGAACATGGTTGTTTGCCTAGTTTGAATTTCTGTAACTAATGTGATGTATATATCAAAATTCAGACGTTCACAAACTACAATTTTTATATGCATATTTATCATAATTGTCAGTATGCAGTATGTTTTATCGTATTATGTAAATGTATTATTGGTGGTAGATTTTATTTTAATCAAAGAAAAGAATGTTATAGCATCACTATAGAAGTTGCAAGCCTAATTAAGTTACTCTACAACTTGTATCAATCATATGCAGTATTCTTAAAAATATTATTTAAGAGCAGCAGACCACACCTCTCCCAAAGAAGTCAGAAACAATACAAGGAGGTAACTAACTATCCATTGAAAAAACCGAAGTTGTCAAATAATAAGTCGCTAAACCTTCAACTCCTATTTCCCTCCCTTTAATATGAGAAAATTTGAAATTTGTTCTCCTAATGGACTCTAAAACATTAAGCCATCGCTTGCTTAACTTCCAAGGAACCAATGAGCTATCATAAAGGATTTTACAGTAAGGAAAGAATTGGTCTCAATCCAAAGAGCTCTTCATCCTTTTTGAATAGTAATCTGAATATGTATAATTTCCGTAAGCTCTACTTCAGAGGACTATTCATGTAGCGCTTGTTAAAGTCTAGGAAAGAGAGGAACATTGAGTTGGAACAGTGTTTTTGAGACAACTTGAGTACTTCATTTTAAGAAATAGGGAAGAAATATAATAAGGGAGATATGATATCCTCTAATAATAAAAATATAATACGAGAATAAATTAAAACGTTTCTAATAATACATATATAATTGAAATTTTTTTGATTATATAAGATCAATTCCTTATTTATATAATTGTAACACTCCCCCTCAAGTTGAAGCATATAAGTTGTATGAACCCAACTTGGTGCAAATATAACCGATCCTTGTATTCTAAGTCTTCGGCCAAAAATTAAGATATTATGAATGAATTAGATTTCTGATATTTTAAAGAAAAAAATAGAATTGAATATGTAATTGTATATCAAAATTATTATCCAAAAAGAGCACAAATTGTAACATCTAATACTTGGGTAGATGGATTCATCTTCTTAGATCCGTTAAGAGAACGTGTTGATTGGCACCCTAGACAATTGTGTTTGATTGATTTGATATGCATGTTTTCTTTACCATTTTTTCCTTCTAAAATTTAATATTCAATTTTTATCCCAAAGTGCAATTCATCTGTAAAAGATACTGGAATAAATGTCAAATGACCTTGTTCCTAATGCAATGTATTTTTCCTTAGGGACTCACTTGTTACCAGTTACTTCATTCTCTGGTTCAGCAAAAGCATATATGCATCCACCTTGTTACTCTGGTGAGTCAATACTTATTTATGTACCTTTACATTGATAAAGCACATCAAGTGTTGTATTGATGCAAACTTAGAGTCTGCATATTTTAAAATGTATTTTTTCATTAATGGGGGGTTCAAATTTGGTAAGTAGTTGTTTTTATAAGTTATAATAATAGAATGCTCGTAACAGTATAATGATGGCAAAATGATCAATCAAACTGTAAAACGCATCATATCCATCCTTTCCTTGTGTTTACTATCAGTATCTTCCATTCCAATTTTCACATATTATCTTAGAACATTGGAGTGTATCTTAAATTTTTAGCAGATACAATTTTAATTACTGAGGTAGCTCAAGTAGGTTGCTTGTCATGCTCCAAAAATGACTAACCCAACTAGCCTTATAATTGGTTACTTTAGCTGCAAATCGGTCATTGGAGGGGTAGGGGGGTTACAATGCTTCACAGCATGGATTCTTCCTTGGGTGATATACTTCCAAACAGAAGGTCTATGTCACCACAATGTGTATGTCAATGTCCTTGATAGTTGTAAGGTGTTTTAGTACATAGATCGGATAATGCATTACCATTTTAATATGATCTTCAGTAATCATGTCAACTTAATGGTCAATCCAGCACAGAAGTTTTTCTCATTGTTTATACTCCCTTAAACTGGGGGAAGTATTCTGAAACGATTTTTGGTGATGGTGTAATTCTAAAAGATAATTTCTGTAGTTTTTTACATGTTCGTCACTTTAGATGCTTTCTTAATGATACATTAATGTTTTTAATTTGGTTTAAACAATATTACAAGTGTTGTACATACTAGAAGAGATCAAATTCCCATTTATCATAAAAATGATGGTTATTTCTAATACACTCGAGACCCAAAAAGACCTTCATACAGTAAGCTCTCATCTGTTATTCTCGTTGTTACTTTACCACCAGTGTTACTATCACAGTTTGATTTGCATGTTCTTTTGATATTATGTGCAGAATTCATGGCATGAACTAGCAACCTCATTTTCCACCGAAAAAACTTTGATGTTGTTGGACACTGCTCATCAGGTAAGATCTTTATCACCCACCATCTACTATGTTGTTATGAGTTGTTTTCTAAGGCCATCAGGTTATTGCTCCAGCGATCTCTAGCACAAACACTAGTTCGTTCAGCTTCAGGCATAAGAAATTCAGAGGCATCTAGTCAGTAAGTATTTACTTAAACTTTCTTTTGCTATATTTTCAAAATTTGATGCTATAAACCTTTTGGTTTATTTTTATTTATAGGTATGTAAGAAATCTCATGGGTCCTATTGCAACATACATAGTGGAGATATCCAGGAAGCATAATTTTAGAAGCATTGCCCAACAACCAGATATTATCCTTTCGGTGAGGGCTTGAACATTTGTTCCATTCCAATGTTTGTATGAAAATCTTTCCCCTATATCATCGATGTACTGTAGGTCAGCTGCATGTTGGAACGGCTACGTGGAGCTGCAAGTGCATCTGAACCTCGGACACAGAAGCCTATCTATGAACTGGGCTTCTCTGTAATGAATCCCATTCTAGTTCTTCTTGAAGTTTATAAACATGAGGTAGCAGTCCCATATATCGGTACTTCAATATAATATCATCATTGCTCTTGACAAACTCAGAAGTTTTATTTATATGACTATCTTATATTCTTTTTTGAACATCTTATGTTATCTAAATTATTCATTTTATCAAGTTAATTTTATTCCTTATAATGATTTCATTATATTGTTAACAAATGTGTGTAATTTCTAAGTTTCTGACATCTTGTTGCTCTGTACTTATATGTATTTATTGTTTAGTCTGCAGTTGTCTACCTGCTACTTAAATTTGTAGTTGACTGGGTTGATGGACAAATTACATACTTGGAGGCCCAAGAAACCGCTGCTGTTGTTGATTTCTGCATGCGTTTGCTTCAGCTATATTCATCTCACAATATTGGCAAGGTAATTTTCTGTTATCACTAATATTTTATTTTTCGTACGGCAAATACTTTGGATCAGGATGAACACCTTAGCTAGTTAAATGTAAGCGAATATAACAGCTAACAGGGATGAAAAAAGAGAAAAATTACCGTATTGTATTTATGCTACTCATGTATGGGTATCTTACTAGAGGAAGAACTAACACTGAAACTGTGGGGGTGATACAGTAATACAAAAGCTAAATGGAGATAAGGAAAACTAAATGAACGGAGAATTCCAGGGGATCAAGGAAAGAAGGCCAAGTGACTGATCCAATTCCTCCCTCTTCTCTTCTATTTTTCCTTATTTTACCTCATTTCTTTTACCAAACATAGTCTGTTGGAGATCAAACATAGTCCTTCACGACAGAGTTTGTTACTCAATTTCTCTCACCTTTTTTGATCACCTTGATTTTATCATTCTTAACTACGTGTCCTAACCCTGTAACAAAATTCTCCTGCACCTTGCTAATGGCTGCCACCTCATTTGCTATTGATTGTTCCTCAATCATAATATTAAACTTTCCTTTTGGTACCTCAGATTGTTGAGGCTCCCGTGTGGCTTCCATTTTCTAATTTGTTTGGATGCATTCGGTTATGATAAAGTTGAATTAAATAAAATTTACCTTATGAATAGGTTTTTAACAGTTATGTTTGTTCAAAACCACTTATTTTTAAGTTTAAACAAACTGGCCCTCTATGAAATTAATATATTGTTGCTGATTCAATTTTTCTTTTTTGTTATTTTAAAAACATTCTCTCTCAAGTTATTCGCTCCTTTTTCAGATATCACTTAGTCTGTCAATCAGCTTAATTAGTGAGGCTAATACAGACAAGTATAGAGATTTGCGTGCGCTTCTTCAACTTCTCTCAAGTCTTTGCTCTAAAGACATGGTAAAGATTTTCTTTGCGTAATTTATTTGACTAGCAGTTGGAAAGAGATTACCTGCCTCCAATACTCATACTTAACTAAGTTGCAACTTAACTAAAAAAATCTTATTGTGGCAGATTGATTTCTCGTCAGATTCGATTGAGGCCCAAGGCACTAACATATCTCAGGTAATATCAAGATTAATCAGTTTCATGTAAAGTTAGATAGTCAATTTCTTAATGCATGTGTCTTGCAGGTGGTTTACTATGGACTTCACATGGTCGCACCATTGATTTCTATGGAACTCTTAAAATATCCCAAACTTTGTCATGATGTAAGATATTCCTGTGCTCTGGAATAATACGGGATTAAGTGTTATCCAAAGCTGATAGTTACTGTATAACTCATTTGCAGTATTTTTCTCTCCTTTCACATATGTTGGAGGTTTATCCTGAAACATTTGCGCTACTAAATAGTGAAGCCTTTGCTCATGTACTTGGAACCCTTGATTTTGGTCTTCACCATCAGGTAATATTGGTAATGTGCTATTTCTTTAATAATCAATATTATAGAATAAAGCAGTTTGAAACTAAACTAATTAAGCTACAATAAGCTTAAGCAGTTTTGCAACAGTTTAGCATTCTTTTCCAATGTCCTAAAGAAACTTTTTTGAAAATATGCTCCACTGTTTATTACAGTTCAGAGATGAATTTATTTTCTAATTGGTAACTTATATTGTGCTTAGAATTTGTGGCTAAGAGCTATATCATTTTGGATTTTGTAGGACGCAGATGTGGTTAGTAAGAGTCTGAGAGCTCTGCAAGCTCTTGCTTCTTACCACTACAAAGAGACTGGTAATGGTAATATAGGCTTGGGTGCCCACACCACGGGTCTTAAGGATTCAAGTGGGAATGTTCAAGAAGGTCTTTTGAGCCGTTTTCTTCGTTCGTTGCTGCAGCTTCTCCTGTTTGAGGATTATAGGTGAGAATGCACAGAAAATTCTTTTTTCCCCTTTTCTTTTCTGTTTTACAAGCCTGACTATGTTTTGGACCTTGAGAGTGGGACTGGTTATCTAAACTAGCATACAAGGATCAATATGGATAATTTAGCACCTTTACTTAAATATATGTACTGCATTTGTCACTCAGCAGATAATTTATTATCTCCTTCCCTCCCCTTCTCTTTTGGTCATAGATTACCCAACTTGTAAAACCATGGTAGGGTGAAGGTTTGGAGAGTCTAGTTTGTATATCTAAGAAGTTTTTTATTCTGTTATCCTAATAAGTTGTTGCAGAAAATATTTTGAAGGAATGGGGAATCTGTTAAGGAGATCAATATCTAGTTATCTTAATAAAATGTCTCTTTTAGACCGGGAGTTAATCAAATTCTTGGAGTTTGATTTTCAAATAAAAGGTTAAATATGTTTTTGGTTCTTAACTTTTAGTGAAAATTGGAATTAGTTCCTCAATTTTAGAAATACGTGAATTTAGTCCCTCAACTTTAGAAATGCGTGAATTTAGTCCATTTAACCAAATGTTGTTAAGTTTGTTTGACATTTCAAACGCGTTTCATGATAACATTTGAGTTGTTACCGTTTGATCCATTTTTGCTTCAATGTTAGCTAAGAAACTATCATGAAACGCATTTAAAATGTAAAATAGAGTTAATAAAATTTGGTTAAAAGGATTAAATTCACGCATTTATAAAGTTGAGAGATTATATCGAATCAAAGTTTCAAAAAGAGACTATTTTCAATTTTCACAAAAATTAAGAAACCAAAAACATATTTAATCCTTCAAATAAATACAACAAAGTTTTGTTCCATTAGGTGAGGTTGACTGCATGGATTGCGTAATGCCATTCAACATAGTTAATTGTTTCAGTATGCTGTGAGTTTTTCTTTGACAACTTACTCTAAAGGTCTTCTTAGTCTCGCTCCTCCTTTTCATAGGATTACAAACCATACAATTTATATCTTAACTAATTTTTGGTCATATTTTCCTAACTTTGTCCTACCTTAAGGATTACTCGTATATAATCACTCTATATCTCTTACTTTCTTGTGTGGTCATACATCCATCAGAACGTAGAACTTGATCGCTGTACTACTCGTACCTTTTTCTCATCTGCGAATGATAGTAACACTTTTTCCAACTCACTTACAGGTTGAACTATATTGAAAATTTAATAGAATCAGGAGAGATAATCGTTAAAACTGAAGTGGAATCCATCAAAATGTGGCTTTCAATAAATTTCAGTCAGTAATAAATAGTGCACTGCCAATATTTATGATTCTCATGTCCCTTTGAAATCTAACGTTCATTACTTATAGTACCATCTCGCTTCTCATATGTGAGCGAAAAAACCACAATTTATTAGTGACCTTTGGTTACACCCATAATTTTATATACATTTTGTTTTACGAGAAGGGCTAGGAAGAATATTGTAATATTGTTAAAATTTAATATACTTAGCTGTTTTCCTTGGTATGTGTGAAGTTTTCTATTTTGCTTATAAATGAGAACATATAGTTATCTATTGTGGGGGTGTCAAATGAATGTGCATGTCAAATAAATGTGCCATCTTTTAGAGCACACCCACATACTTTATTTTCAAGTGCGGTGTGGATTTAATAAAAGTTGTCGGATGATTTATCTTAAATTGGCAAAGACATTTCCACACAAATACATCTGTTTCCTAGTTCCTTGTATATTGTTAGTAAACGGCCACTTCACATCTTTAGTTAATACTGTTGCAAAATCACATTGCAATTGGCTAACAGTATTACCCTTGTTATTTCAGTTCGGATCTGATCAGTGTTGCAGCAGATGCTCTCCTTCCATTAATCCTGTGTGAGCAAGGCCTGTATCAGGTATGAGTCTCTAAATTGCATTTGGTAAAAAATATTCAATGCAACTAGTTCTAGGTTACAAACATTCTTTATTAAATTTTCATAGCTAACATGTTTGAACTAGTATTATAAAATTGATGTATAAATGAACATAGTGTTGCTTATTCTCTTCAATAGTGAATATGCAAGCTACGTTACTTTTCATGTCAGGAATATGTTTTTTATTTTTGTTCAGTGTTCATATAAATCCATTTCAAATCAGCATACATTGGTTCACGATCTGTTCAGTGAAAAGCTTAGCTTGTCTGTTGTTGCTATTGGCGACTTCCTTTCCGAAAAGAAACTTCAATTGTGAACCAGCTTACATATTATGTTTTTGGGGTTTAGGGTATTCAAACTTCAGTTTTTAAGAAAATTTTACATAATCAGTTACTATACAACATTCTTGTATCCCTATATGATTTCCCCCTTTGATTTTATGAATGGATCCTGAGAAGATTTGGGTAAATTTCCTTACAGAGATTGGGGAATGAATTGATAGAGAGACAACCAAATCCAACACTCAAAACTAGGCTGGCAAATGCTTTTCACACACTAACAAGTGCAAATCAGCTTTCTTCCTCCCTGGATCGAATAAATTACCAGAGGTTTAGAAAAAATCTTACTAGTTTCCTAGTTGAAGTTCGTGGATTTCTGAGGACAATGTGATCAACTGTGTATGGCTTGTATTGTATAAAGCTTCCAAAGTGGAATTGAGATCACTACTGATTAAGCCAGCAGCTGAAGATAAACGTAGAGAGCTAATCTCTTGGCATACAAATTATTTGGAGTTACACCGTGTCATATCTTCACTCGGCTTTCCTCAGTTATATCATATATCACTTGGGTTGTTTGCAAAAGTAAAAGCTTCTTTTTTGTTTGTCAGAGGCTATTACGAAAGTAGAAAAAGCTGCCTGAAGATCTTAGTTGCAATTCAATGACAATAGTTGTGGAGGCACATTCTTTTCTGGAAAAATGCATCCTTGTGTAGATATATATTACTATCACTTAGTCTGGCAGGAGCCTCTTTCTATGCACCCTTTCATGTTTGTGCTCTAACGTACAGGCTCACAGTCCGTTCAGATCCGTTACAGATACTAAACCATTCCTAAGCTTGTGCAAACTTAAGCTTTCACGGAAACTCATTCTTGAGAAGATCAAAATGGTAGAGTGATTTTATTCACACAAGTTTTGCAATTATGTTTGTATCCATCTGTTTTGGTGTGTCTGCATCTTATGTTAAGATCTTGCTCATCAATATGTACAGTTACGTGTGACTGTAAATGCAATTGTCGAGTGACAATCATCAAAACTCAATCTTCATTTAGCTCCATTTTTTTTTATTCCTCGTGTAATATACAATGATGATGACTGCTAGTGATCGCCTCGGAAGCTCATTCATAATTATTAGTACCTTGCAAATTTTGTTATAACCCCGAAATAACTATACACATACAAACATTAACTTATCACATGCCAATAACAACCAACAAATTCTTTTTAAAAGTATTCTCACAATAGAACTTTTCCATGCTCCTCTTGGATTTTCCTTTTGATGTATGTTGAGGACAAGTCATATGAAAAGCTACTTACAAAATAAATAGTAAACTATCAAGAATTTAAATATATATCAATTTATCTTTTCATGGGTGCAGAAAGCAATTGCCTAACTTATTTTTTGCTTTTCTCCACCTTAGATTATCAATGAAGCAGGTAAGAGTCTATTTTCGCAGTAATGAATTTTTGTATTAGTCTTATATAAGCTATATAAATAATCCATCATACTATCTAAAATATTTAATCTAGTATAACGTGTCCAATTAAATTAATGTAAATTCAAAATTTTCAAATATTACATCATTAAATAATTATACACATAACGCGTTAGTTTCAATTTCAATTGATTTATCGAATCTTATTTCTATACAAATCATATATCTCATAATTTTAAAATAAAGTAAGTTTGTTGGATGAAATATAATTTGCTCAACAAATTTTAAATAATAAATGAGCTCATTGTTCTCGGTTTAAGATTACTTGAGCAAATTGTTATCCATTAGACGAATTGTTCGAGAAAAAATAACAAACTTCATATCAGATAGACAACCTAACAAATTTGAATTTAACATGTCTAAAATTTTCACTCAATCAGAAATATTAAACAAAAATTATTATATTATTAATTTCAAATAATTTGTTGACTCTCGCACTCAACCAATCACACAATAATATACAAAATAAACCACACTTCGCTATATAAAAAGAATAAGATTGAGATAAAAGTTTATGAAAGTTAGTCAGTGATGTATTTGATAGATTAAAAATTATTATAAATTTGTTATGCATAAAAAATTATTTTTATTATGATAATAATTATTTTATTTGATTAGCATTCATTTTCCTGCAAATTTTTCTGCAAATTTTTCTCAATGTAACGAAAATTTCACATCCAAATTTTATCTAAATTTCTACGAAAATTCTCATCGATTTCCGCACTTTTTTATACACAGTAAACTTGCGTCTTTCCATCCACAAAATAAAATAGTACCTTAGCTATATTTATTTGTCATGCTAAAACAAAAAATAAGAAAACATAAAAGTGTATTTTTTCTTTTGTTGTACAACATTAAATTCGATCACAAATCATAAAGATGTATCTTTTCCCTTATTATATATTATTATAGATGGTAATTTTGTTAGTTGAATCTTCAACACAACATTCATTATGAAAATATATATTCCATGTGATTGGATATTTGTGACTAGAGCCGTCAAAAGTGGGTCAAAATTCGTAAGCCAATTCGATCCACCATGGGTTTGGATTCGGTTGGGTTGAATTTTTTTTACAAATATAAATGCGAGTTAATTTTTGACCCAGTCCACCAAGAATCCAGTTCACCCAAGTTGAACCCGTGCTGAGTCAGGTTGGCCCACCAACCCGTATGGTCACACACATTATGTTGGACCTTGCAATGTTGGGCTGTTTTTTTTAACCAAACACATTAATGGGTTGACAAATGGAAACCTAGCTTCAACTCCAAATAGATGGGGATAAAGAAGATGCTTCAAGAAATGAAAATGTTGTGAATTTATCCATTAAAAACTCTAATATTATAGTTGGATAAGTGACAAGAATGCTTTGATCTTAGATAATAATAATTTTTTTTTAATTTTGGTTTGTATTGGAGTTTAATATCATTTTGGATTGTACTTAGATTGTATTAAAGTTTATTTAAATTTTAATTCGAATTATAATTTATGACTTAAGAAAAAAATTATATTTTATTTTACTTAAGTGGGCTAATGAACCAACCTGTTTAACCTATCAATCCGTGATGGACCGGGTTGGGTTTGAAGTTTTTTGGCTCCCTTATAAGTGAACCGGGTTAGGTTGACCCACTAAATGACCAACCCGTGGTGGAAGAGCACAAGAAAGAAGAGAGTGAGGGAATAAATTAAGGATGGTAAGCAAAACAAGAAGTGATATAAATGAATTATACGATGGAAAGTTGTGGAGCTGAAGCATTTAAAGAAACGCTCTGACATCGATGTATTCAAAATTTTGTTCGGTTTCTCCGAGGGCTTCGTTTTGGTGAAAATGACTACAAATTTTTGCCCTTGGTTTCGTAACACAGTAACAATAAGAGGTAATGAGAAGATCGTACATTAATATAAAGTTCGTGGAAGACACGAGATGAAGTCCTCTGCTGCAAAAAACAAGTTGTTTGAATTCTAAGGACAGCATCTTGAGATAGAATATTAGAGAAAAGGTACAATCATACAACACCTTTACCTAAAGTTTGCACAAATTTCATGCACCATTCATCCTCCAAGCACAACCATTGAGACTACTCTTGCTCAAAAATTTCTCGTCCATCTAAATTTTCTCATCACTAACATATTCAATCAATTTTCGTACACTTTAACTTCAACAAATGTGACTATTCACAACTTTTCAAAAGTCTCTAACACTGATCTAGATATTCTATTGGATTTTTAGGTGTTGTTACAAGTCTCACATCAACCAGAGATAAGACAATTTCATAATATATATGAGTGAGGTGCAAATTTTATCTTACAAGTTGATTTTGTGTTGAATTAGACTTAAAACTCACTCCTAACAAAATTTTGTAAACATTTTTTGGATATTCTATTCTACCCATGCACTTTTCTAATTGAACATTAATAATACACTAATTTTAATGATATGGTTTTATTCATAAAATTTTCCTTTTTTTTAAGGAAAAAAATTAAAAATTCAGTTCAGAAATCGAATTCAAATTTGTTTTTATTAAAATATATATCGTATTATATGCGTAATATTTGACACGGTATTCTAATTTAAGAAAGTCTCTATTTAGCCAAATCCATATTTTTCAATCAAACCATACATAATAAAAGATTTAATTAGTAATTTAGGTTTTAGAATTATAATTTACTTTTATTTTTTATTTATTTTTCTCTCAATTGTAATATCTATTAAATAAACTGTAAGAATGTGACCAACCAGATGTCTATATATTCATATATTTTTTTCTTAATTCTTTTAAGTTTTTATTCTCCCTCTTCTTTTAATCACTCTTGCGTAAAAATTAAACATTGAAGTTATTTCGGTTAAGTTTGTTTGAATATCAGTATCATATCTCATTCAGATTATACATTTGTTCTTTATTAAATTAAAAAATGCAATCCAGTTTTAACATTTGGTTGCTCCCATATTTTGATTAAAAAATTAGGTTAAATTTGATAGATTATAAGTCACTGTATCGATCTACACGTAGAATACAAAGTTTTAAGAATTTAAATATTTTTACGAAAATGTGGAAGAAGCATGATTTGTACAGTGTCCCATGGGGTTTCTGAAATCCTTGGTAGAGTAGAAAATTTTGGGTACTGTACTTCCCACACAGACATTTATGAATCTCATCGCTTCAAAATAATAACATAATATTTTTTCCTTTTTAGAATCCCAAATTATCTTTCTTTTTTCTAGAAATATTATTTAACTTTAAAATATTACTATCGTAAATATCATAAAATGTTTGAGTTTTTTAATCAGGCATCAATACGACTTTTACATATACGAGAAAATGAGATACTCATTTCTTTTTAAGAACAAATACTACTAAAGGCGTAAAATACAATTTAAAAAAAATAAATATGTAAAAAAAACATATCTTAATAATAAATTGATATATAAATATAAGAATGTATATATTGGCATCCTTATAGTTTCAAAAATAAAAAACAAACATCCACTTAGACTCAGTTTGAAAATCCATTATAGTGCTAAAAAGGAAGTTTTACATTTTTCATTTTAAAAACATAAAACTGAAATTATTATTAGATTAGCATTGAACCTAAATTGAGATACGTAAAATAAAATTGACATCCAAGGTGAAATCGATTATTAATTACTGTAAGATTAAAAGTTTAAATTTAAAACTAAAACTTGATTAGTTATTGAATTGAATTAGATTTATTTAGTTTGATTGGTTGCGGAAGTAAAGGTGCATTTTACGAAAAGCTTAAGAAGTAAAATAAATAATATCGTATAAGCACCATTTCTTAAGAGTATTTTATTAATAATTTAATATGAGTTAAAAATTTATATTGGATAAAGATGAGTAAGATGAACAAATATAAACGGAATAACTCGTAAATTTATTATCTTTTAATTAAAAGTAATGTCTTTATCTTTTTCATGAATTTGTTCTCGTATTCATTTGTATCAAATTTTTTCGGTGTTTTCTTTTGAAAAACCTTATAATAATAATATAGCTGATGATTTATCTTAATTATGGCTCTACTATTAAGAAATATGTGTTTCAATATGAAAAGATGGTGGAAATATTTTAATATAATTTAAAAATAAATAATTAAAATAAAATTTGTTACTGATATTGTTAATTTGATGGGTCAATGTGTTAATGTTGGTTATGATTAACGGTTATATCTTTTATTACAATTGACTTTTGTGTCTATCTTTTCTACTTATGAATGGGAAAGACACACCAAACACTAGAGTTCTCTCAAAAATGCACCTCTTCTTTTTCTATATTATCTCTTAAAAGAGTAGTGTTCATAAGGTTTGGAGATCTTTCACTGCATTCCTAGATTGATCTAATGGGTTGTTGTATATTAAAAGAGGAACACATAATATTGTGTATTGCCTTATACAATGGAAGCGTTTTCTCGATAAGAATAACACTATGTGTGCTTCAACAGAGACTATTTATACTCCTTCTGTCATTTATTATTTATGTCTTATTGTTGTTATAATTTTTGAATCTCTCATTAATATTCTTCGATTCATATACATGTTAATAATATTATTACTCTAATAATTATTATTATATTTTTTCATATTTTTATTATTAGTAATGTTATTTGTTTAATCATTTTCTAAGAAAAGACTCGCATAGATGTAGAAATTCAAGATAAATTACAAATTCTACATAAGGTAAAAGTGAATAAAATTATGCCAAATTTGTCCGGTACCTGTCTTTGAAAAATCTCGTATATTTCCTTTCAAATTTGTATTTTTTTCAATAATTTTTTAAAATATTATTAAAAGAATAAATTGTTCTTTTTTCTTTCGGATTTTTCCTCATACAATTGCTATATATGTATGCAACTGGAAGTTATATGTATTATTGGAAATATACTTTTATGAACTCTTTTATTCTTTCTAGTTCAGCAAAGATGAATATTCTTAGAACAAAACGCAACAAGCAGAAGACACCTCTAATAACAAAGTTCAATCTTTCGATAGAACTTAGAATGTTTGGTTAAAATGATCAAAGATGTCGAAAAGGTTATTAAAATTCTATAATCTGATTAGGTAAGTTATTGCAATATGTTAGCTGCATTTACCATTTTGGCCCAGTGCAAAATTTTGATAATTCTGAATTTGGTTATGCTAAAATCATGGCGTTTCTGGAAGAAATATAAATAAAACAAATTTGAATACTTTTGACAATTATTGTCACAATTTGTGGGCAACTACTTTAAGGTATGATGGGACTAGAATCTTATAAAGTAACCTTAATTCTATTATCTCTAATAATTACAAAATACTATAAGATATGATGGTACACCATATTTCAACTAACTGGGAAAAGATACATGCATCTATACAACTTTTCTCATATCACTCTAACAAGGAAACTATGATTAGATCAAATTTGCTTTATAAAGTAAACTTTTTTTAGTATAATATTACTCACATAAATTTAAATTATTTAGATCATTGATTTTCTTTTTATTTGATAAAAAGATTATTTATGTTTTTTTGTATCTACTATTCACCAGCTTTCTTTAAGTGATACATGGGAGGACCTAACTAGTTACATGTGTGCTCTTTTTTTAATTGTTAACAATTTTTAATATGTTCTTAAAACAAATACAATGAAACTAATATATATATATATATATATATATATATATATATATATATCAACGATTTAATTGAGTTTTTTTATTGAGTACTGTATGAAAAATTCTCAAGTTTATGAAAATATGAAAGTTATTAATGTTTTTATTTTCTGAACAAAATATCTCATCACTTATCTATTAAAGTTGAATGTATGTGGCATATATAGGTATTTGTCAATAAATAATTTGCGAATAGACATACATCCTGGGCTATATAAAATATGCCATATATAAATAACTTGACATGCCCTAAATTAGCCTCTATTAATGTAATTCTCTTCCTATAAAAAGTAAACTAACTATACAAATAGTTTTTAAATTAATATAATATTACTGAATAACATATATCAATTATACATTAAACATATATATACTACATATCAGTGGTAAAAAAATCATAACATTTATAATTTAACCAACATTTGTTTTGGTTTCACTTGTTGAATCATTGAAAATGACAAAAATAATCATTTGTTAAACAATCCCCAATTAAGTTAATTAAACCAACCGATTCAACCAAGTAACTTTGCATTAATCTTATTGGGTTTTAGACATTAGAATATACCTTTAACCCATAGATTCTGAGAGGAGACAGTTGATGATAAACCTACCATATAGAACCACTTCTCATCAAATTTAAGGGCTCCTTGTCCTAGTTTCAGGGGTTAGGCAAATAACCTACCCTCTTTCTCAATAATCCAAATATTGTTGTTACAAATCTACCTACTTTTCAATCTTCATCTTTGGCTGCCCCCTACAACACTACACACATAATCTAGGTTTTTATCTAAACACACATTTCACAAACCTAACTCCATTTCTTCACCAATTATTTTTCTTCTTCCACTTACTCTATACCAACCTAACTATTACTTAACATCAAATATTATATTGCATTCATTATTTTCAATCCCAACTAACTTCTTAATCCTGCATGGATATCACAAACACAGAAAGTGTGTAATTATTACAAGAAAAGAAAAACCTTCCTCAAAATAAGTACTGGCTAAAAAACACAGTTAAAGAAAAAGAGAAATGTCCTCTGGGAGTAATTAATTATTAGCAAAAATACACAACACATTGGCAGCACCAGCAACTTCTCTCACTTTACAAGTACAAGGGTGAGTGCAGTTCAACCATTCATATAATTTTTTCAGGTATATATATAAAGTAAGACATTATTAATCCTGTTAAAACTTCAATCTTGAGAGTGTTCATTAAATACACTTCTTCTGCTCATGATTTTCTTTTTTTTAATAGATTCCAGTGAGTGTGTCTGTCACTGTAGAGAATGAGAAACCCCGAAAATGTCCATTAATTTGAACACTAAAAGTAGACAGAAACATGTATCCTAGTTTGGTATACATTCTATTTCCTCGAACACAGGAAGCCAGACAGACACCTAAGAAAAACGTCTCAAGAATTCAGAAGGCGGCGAGAAGACGTTTGTAAGCAACGGCGTATAAATAGAACCTTAAAGTTGCCAAAAATAAACAGAGAGAAAGAGAAAAGAGTGATAATAAACGATATGCATGTGAGGGCATGGAATGATGATGATGATGGATGATATGATATTATAATTATATAAATGGTTTGAATGTGATGAAGCTAAGTTGCAGTAGCAGTGGCATTAGGGGAAGTGGTAACAGGAGTTGCATTAGAGATGGTGGAGGACTTTGGCCTCTTTCTCTTCTTCTCGTAGCTCACTCCTCTCGCCTTCGCCTGAAACTCGCGAACATCATGCAAGTACAGCCGCACGGCGCGGGCGCCGAACGGGTTGCTTTCGGCTCTGCCGCCGTTCTCCTCGTAGGCGGCGCGGAGGCGGCCGATGAGGGCGTCCAGGCTGCCCCAGGCCTGGCGGAGCGGGCAGGGGCACGGCGCCGGAGGGTTAGGCAGCCCGAAGAACGGGCACGTCGGGTTGTGCACCTTCGTCTTCCCGAATTGGTCCAGGTAGTGCAGGAATTCCAGCACGTGCGCCCCACTGCACATCGCCACCGTCAGCGGCGGCCGGTGGTTCCGCAGATACTGGCTGAAGGTGTTCCAGTCTCGCCGCTTCTGGTTCTCGTACCTACTCGGAGTAGTAGTACTACTACTACCGCCGCCGCCGCCGCCTCCACCAGTGGTTGTTACTGGGGATTGCACGGTCTCCATTGTAAAGATCTGATGGTTGGTGATTTGGATTTGAGTGGGATCTTGTTGACTTTGTGGTGGGAGGTTGAAGTAGAAGGATCCACCACCAACCCACCTGCTATATATATATGTGTGTATCTAGAAATGAAGATGTTGTTAGGGTTTTTTATTGTGTTGTAGAAAAGAAGTGAAGAGGATGTGTATTGGTAGTGAGATAGAAGCTAAAAGGGTGCATGTTTTCACTGTGTTTTTTTTTTTTTCATTAACTTGTGTTGTAGTGTGAAGTGGAAGATGAAGAAGAAGAAGAAGAAGAAGATGAAGAAGAAGAGAAAGTGATGGAAATGGGAGAAAATAAAAAGGGGAAAATAGTGTTTGCAGAGAGAAAAGGTGAAGCAAAGTGAGAGTTGTGTAAAGTTGAAGCATGAGGGAGTGAGAGAGAAGAGAAGAAGAGTTAAATGAAGAAGAGGGCACTGTGCCCCAAAACAGGACAAAGTTTGGCAGTGAGAGATGGTGATGATGCTGACCATAGCTCAATACACACATCTTTGCATTCTTTTTTTCACGCTCTGCTTCTAAGCGCGTCATTCCACATCCTTCACTTTGCATTTACTCTTTTTGTTTTTTAATATTGTTGGACTTAATATATGAAATAATCTATTCATTGAAAAATAAAATATTTTAATTTCATAATATATGTTTCTTCTTAATTTATGTAAAAATAGTCCGTAAAAAAATTGTTTTGGAAAATAAATGATTATACATTCGAATTTGTATTTATTTTTTTAAATGATTTCTTTATGTTTAACTTTACCTATAACTTTGTTTCTTTTTTTTTTCTTTCTCACAATTCTAGTTCCTTAATGTTTAATTGTCCATAATTTTAGTCTCTACATTTTTTTATACAGTTATAATCTCTTAAGTTTTAATAATTATATGTAACTTTGTTCCATTTTCATTTTAAAGAAGTCTCCCTCTTCAATTCTAGCTAACATTATCGATCCTTTAAAAAGAAACAAGTATCGAGATCTTTGTTATGTTGCGTCGCAAGGTAAAATAAAAGTATGAATAATTAACCAAAATTTAAACGAATATTCATATACTTAAAATTAAAAGTCATAATTGTGTAAAGAGGAAATTCAAGAACCATAATTACAGATAATTAAAAATTGAAGAACTAAAATTACAAGAAAAATATGTGATGAAGAAATCATCTAATGGTTATTAAACTACATTATGAAAATCCCAAGCTTCCATGTCATACTTAAGAACTCCATCCACTTTTACTTACTAATAAACTCATTTTTTCTCAAATTTGTAGTTTTGTAACAAAAGAAACTTGTATTTTAAGAACTCACAAATTGTTCTTACACAGTGGAAAACTACAATTACAATTGTAAAACTCTTTGGTAACTCAATTTCAAGCGTACAAAAAAAATGCTCTTTACATTTTCTAACTTTTGCATCAAATTTGTTTTAATTTTAAATTTAGTTTAATTTGTTTAAAAATTTAATCGAAGTACATATTTAAAAATTTGTTTAAAGTTTTTTCCCCAAATGAATAGGTTTTTGTTCCTCTGGTGGTGTGTTGCATCATTTATTATTTAGTTGCTTTGGTTGGCGTTTTGTACCTTTGACCTTCAACTTTGAGGTTTATGTTTCTGTTTCTGGTGCCTGCGACGCAGATATAGTTGTTGGCTAAAGAAAAAAACAGTTATTTTAGGGCAAAAACAATATCAACTTAACTCCCTTATTTATCTACATTAAAGCAATACTACTTCTGTTATGTCAAGTAAATTATTTCATTTATAGGTAATTAAAAATAATTTGAACTTTGTTATTTATATATTTACAAGTTATTTATGATTATTATTATTATTATTATTATTTACTTATTTGAACTTAAACCAAGCAGAATGATATTTAAATTTTCAAGAAAGGTATATAAATAAGAATCGTTTTAAAAAATAAATATAAAAAGTCCATAAACAAAAGAATAACTCCACACGGGGGCTGCTCCTAAACATGATTTTCTAGAGATATATAATTTAAAAATAAATACAAGATGAAGAATTTATAAATGTGTTTTATTTTATTAATATTTTTTTCTATTTTTTATATTATAGTTTCATAAGTAATTTGCTGTACTGACAAATATACTTTGAGGAAATAGCAGCTGAAAGATTAAGATAGTTTGAATATATTTATTTTATTAGAGTAAATATTAATTCCCATCGTTGATTTAACTCATTTTATTATTATGTTTATTTTAATCACACACATATATATATATATATATATATATATATATATATATATATATGTGTGTGTGTGTGTGTGAGAGAGAGTTAAACTCTGTAAATTTCACTCGTATAATTAGGTTTCCAAAGATTTGTACTCCAGTAACTTCGTTATTCAATTGAATATTTTATTTTAATGCGTGTTTAAATCATGTGAATGTAAATTTTGAAGTATAACTATAAAAATTAAGTGCATGATATAGCAAATACTTTAAATTTAATTGGTGTTTCAACGTATTTTAACCATGTCTTATATTTGATTTTTGGGTTAAATATGATTTTGTCCCTTAACTTTAAGTGAATTTTGGAATTAGTGAAGTTTGAAATTTTAGACCAATTTAGTCATTTATCTTACATGAATTTAGTCATTTTAATCAAATTTTGTTAACTTTATTTGACATTTTAAACGTGTTTCATAATAGTATTTGACTTAACATTAAAACAAAAATATATCAAAAAGTATAAACAACTTAAATACAATCCTAAAGTGAGTACAAAACATCAAATAAACCTGACAAAATTTAATTAAAAAGATAAATTAAATTCACGTAATTTGAAAGATGAAAGACTAAATTGGTTCAAAATTTTGAAATGGATTAATTCTAAATTTCATTGAAAGTTAAAAGAACAGAAACATATTTAACCTTTGATTTTTTATATATTTATGAAATTTATGTTTATGTATTATGGCTTGAATGTTGAATTGTCATTCAAGTAATTATAAAGTATCATTGCATGCATACCATTACTCGTCACATACCTATTTAAAAATATCTGTAAATTTTTTTAAACTATAAATATCCACAAATATATTAAAATAAATTATAAGAAAAGGAAGAAACCTAAGAACTAAGAAATGAGAAATGGACAGACTTTGGGTATTAATATTTTTGTTGTCTTTAAAATAACTATTTTTTTTTCGCAACTCTTTTTAAATTCGTATTTAAAATGTGTTACTATGCGTAGAAAACCTATTACATTGTTTTAGGTAATATTTAACTCTCAATGTTATATTATAATTTGTAATTATATTAATTTTAAAATAATGAAAATACTGTCTTATTTATTTTGAAAAATAAAAGGGAAAATGTTTTTAATGAAGATAAAAAAACTTAATTGAATTTAAACTAAAAATAATTCAACCTTTTAACTTTTTTTTTAATTTATGTTGGGAAATTATAGAAATATATGTTTTTTTTTTCTGTGAGTGAGAGTATGAGGTGGAACTTACCTAAACTTGAGTGACAGAAATAAAGAAAATGATGGAAATTAATTGTGGAAATTATGGTGATAGAAGTGTTACTAAAGAATCTAGCATGAGGGCCCATTCACACACACGAAAGTCATGAAAACGACTCGTGTGAAAAAAAATTATCAAAAAGTGCTTTATGTATGCAAAATCGGATAAACCAAATGCGTTGCACCACCATGTGTTAAAAAAATCATATATACAGATAAAAGATTTTTGGACAGTTTTTTTCTTAAAATTTTGTAGGCGAAAATAAAATAAAATAAACATGCCAAATTAAAATTAATTATTATTGAAAGTCTCACATTAACTAGATATAAGACTAATTCACAATATATAAGTGGGTGAGTTGATTTTGTGAGGTTGAGTTAGGTTTTAAACCCATTTTTAACATGGTATCAAAGTCTGAATATACCTCGACGTGAGGGGTGTGTTGGAAGTCCCACCTCGACTAGATATAAAACGCAAACGCTAAAAATAATTAATATATTAAAAATTAAAAGGATTATATTCATTTATTTTTAAAATCTTAAAATAAAAAAATTCAGATAATTTTTTTTAATTTTACTTTTAAAAATTAAAAATATATTTATAAGATTTAAATAAAAAAAATTATAGGATTTAACAAGATGATTTATGAAATTTTGTGAGTATGTGGTGAATAGGTTTTTAGGGTTGTAATGGCAGAAGGTACCTCTGAGTGAGATACGATGGAAAGACAAAATCTTAGAGGACCCCCAACCAACCAAAGGTTATGGCATGCCACGCACTCACTCTCTCTCTCCTACGTCACACTTCAACCTCGATGGGACATTACATAATTTCTTTTCTAATTCAACAATTTTTTTCTTTTACTTTCTTTTATTTTCAATTTTTAATTCACTCTTTAAATTCTACTTTTCTAAATTCCTTTTTTCACCTGATTATCGTCATACAAAATTAAACATGGACCAAACTAACTTGTCTAGGACTTCAATTGAATTAAGTGAAATGAAATTTAAATATTATATTAATTGAGTTTAAAATGTGTAAATAAAAAATTTTAATTATTTAAATTTTATTTTACAAAAAATAAAATTTCTCAAAAAATAATATTTACTTTTGATTTAGATTTGTAATCAATTCATTTTATTAAGATTAACTTATAACAATAAAGCTAATAAAGAAACGAAAATAATATAACTGAAACTAGATATTGATTTTACGCTTGATGAAATTAAAAATATTTGTTGAATCATATTAGTTTACTATATTAAGTTATTAAACTTGATTATTTTAAATTTATGTATGTATGCAAATATGAAGTTGGTACCTTATTGGGTTTGAGTTATGAATTTTAATTTAGTGGGTGGCCTATTTTTCTTAAAAAATGGTTTGATTCATGATATTAGAAACATGTTAAAAATCATCTATAGGATATAATAAAATTTCTTAGTGTGTTAGTAAAATGTAATTTAGTCATTAATATTAGCTATCGAAATAATTTAGTCATAAATTGTAACTAAAATAGCCACCGATTCATAATAATCGCAAATAGTCACTGATTTAGCGACATGATAAATGTACAATAACTTTTATTCATATAGTGACGGAAACAACGACCGTCTATTTTTAGTCGCTAAATATTATGTTTTAGCCACCGATTTAGCGACCAAAATAAATCTTATTTTGTAAAATATATTTAATATGGTAATTAGCCACCGAATATTTTTTTGGCACTAATTATTATTTGATATGTAATGTTTTAGCCACCAATTTAACGACCAAAATAAATTTTATTTTATAAAATATATTTAATATGATATTTAGCCACTGAATAATTTTGGTCGCTAAACATTATTTAATATGTAATGATTTAGCGACCAAAATAAATTGAAAATGTCTATTGGTTCTCATATTTTCACTAAATTGAAAATGATTTAAGAAATTGGACTTGTTATTTATTAGTGTGTATAATATTTAGCCTTCGTTATTCTGTTTAGCTTTTGGTGATTATGTTTGTAGCATATGTCATTCTGTTACGTTTACAGCTAGATTGGTTAGCAATTAGTTTTTCCTTTGGCACAAGCTTAAGTCATCTACATAATGGATTGGTACTAAAACTTTTATAGGGACAAATAATACAAATTTTCATCTATTTTATTTTATATCCTCTTCTCTTTTACTCTTTTTACAGGCGAGGTTCTTCACTCAAGTAACAACAAGATTTTTATAACATTTTTCTCCAAATGTATTTTACAAATGAGATTTTCTAGTTTAAGTGATAATTTCAAATTTATAATCAATCATTTTATCCATTTTTTAATTAATTAATATGTTTTATGTTATGTTAGCATAATAATTATTAATATGCATGGTGAAATGAATGTTGATTTGAATTACGATATTACGTAAATATACTCTTTACCAATAAGAAAATATTATGGATTATAATGATCAACATATGGAATTTGATGATGTCTATAAAGGATTATGTTGATTTTGATGTTTATTGGAATCACATCAAGAAATATATAAAGTAGTGGGATAAATGGAGTTTTATATGACTTAGTTTATTTATAGTGTTAAACTAATTTGGCATGAAAATTTACCATATTATATGTGTGAATAATGTATCTTATTTATGAAGGAGTGCCAAAGAGAATGATAGTATGACAATTGAGAATGACTCAATAAGAAAAATATTTTTTTGAGGAAAACACATACACAAATAAAAGCATAAATTCAAAAGAAAAACACAATAAAATTAACCTGGTTTAACACCAGTCATGCATAATCTAATACTCAACATGCAATTTTTTATAGAAAAAAATGGTAAATCTTATGCATTTTTTTTTTAAAGATTGTAAACCTTTTTATACAATTTTTTAAGAAAAAACTACAAAATGTGAATTCTCTTTGAACTAATTAAATCCCCAAGTTCATCATAATAATTTTCCTTTTCAGCTTACTTAACAAGGGGGAATTTAAAAGTCTCAAACCTACACACACCTTACTTAATAAAAGGATTAGGTGGGGTTAGGTCAAAGTTTAGAATTGGCAGTCCACAATTTATGATATTCATTTGTGCCAATTCTTTTGGCTAATGAATTTTTTCACTTTCTTTATTGAAATTTCACTGCTCTCAACTTTCTATTTGTACATGTAAATGAAACAGTATTAAGTTTAATTTGTTTTACAATTTTAATTAACGTTACAGTTTTTAAAGTGAATCTATTTATTGAAAACTTTACTTTCTACATTAAAATGTTTTAAATTTAGTTTACAAGTATTTATATGGTTTTTTGAAATATTAATTAATTAAATATGAAAAGATTAGGTTAAAAAATTTAAATTCAATCCAACTAAATCTAATTAAATAAAATGATGTAAATTTATATAAATCCCGTCCTTTTTTAAATTTGTTTTCCTGCTGGATATTAAGGAGGAAAGGCTAACAACATAAATTATTTAGAATAGAAAGAAGAAAAATTTAAAACAGCTTTGAAGAGAAAACAGACACCTGGGCTGGCCCATTAATAAAGAAGAAGTCAAGAAGCACGTTGACATGTTGTTTGGCACATCTATCTAATTGTTTGTGGCCACCTTGGTTTTCTTGTCTTTAAATATCATTAAAATCACTTTTGAAAACCAAAACCATTAACATCCAAATTCCAAATAGTACACGTGTCTTTCTTTTCCTCTAAATCCATTCAATTCAAACTTTGAAACTTCTCTACAAACGCGCTTCTCACTATTCAAACACACAAAATTAACTTTCCACGTGTTAAGGAAAATACCACATAACATTTTATTCATTAACTCCTTAATATATGAATTAAAAATTAGAACATTTTAAAATAAAGTAACAGTAATTTAAATTTTTATATGTTTAAAAGTAAAAATATATATACAGTTTTTAATAAATCGTTACGGAATAGTTTTTATTTAAATTAAATCTGCCTCCTTCGTAGCGTAGGCAGATTACTTACGCTAAAGGCAATTCCTGTTAGTTGATTATGACTATTTTGGATAAAAGTTGAAAATACATACAATTTGGAAAAAATTAATATATATTTTCAAATTTTAAGACATATAATGGTGAAAAAACTAATGTTTTTTGAGAAGTTAAGATTTTTCTTTTTTTAAATAAAAGATGAACTTAGCTTTCGTATAGAATAATATATACACAAGTGACTAAATAATAATACAAGACATTGCATCAGTATTTAATTAATTATTTTTTCTGACCTGGGTTTCTTCAAACTTACGTGGTTAAAAATTAATATTTTAGTTATAGTTTTACTAATAAATTTTTTTAAAATACGGGTCGATTTTAATGAAAAAAATAAAAATCAATTTAAAAAGTAATTTTATTATTAAAATTTTGATAATTAATATTAGTAATTAATTTATAGATCCATTCGTTTATAAATTTTTAGTTTTGAAATAGATCACTCGACTAATAATTTTTTTTACTTTAATTATTGAAGATTTTTTTAATGTTTTCATACCACTAATGTCATATGAATTCACAATACGATATTATAATTAAAAATTTTATAAAATAAAAATAGAATAACAAAAAAATAAAACGTTAAGGTATTAGTAAACGATATTTTTGTTTGAGTTGGTATAATAATGGTAGTTATGAGATAGAAGAATTAACAGTGAATGACCAAACCCTCAGTGATAGAGTTGCCAACGGGGCTTTGCTTTAAGTTTTGGTTTTCTTAGAAATAGTTGCTAATATGAAACTTAATTAGGAAATGACACCATTGTTGCCAATATTAACACTCTTTCATTCTTTAAGCACCGATTAATTGCATTCCTATGGTCGCCTAATAGACCTACTAATCACTATAATTTATAGTCTTGATTGGATAATCTCTTTTCAGTGAGAGAAGAAAACAATACAAATTATTTATTTTCCAGATTAAAACCTACTTATTTATAATTAAAAAATAGACTTTATTTATGTGCTTACATTCTTTTATGATAAAAAGAGGATGAAGTATTTTCAAATAGAATTTTTAAATTAAATTAGGATTGCATTATCTTTTCATTAAGTTTACGTTAATTTGGGTTAAGATAAGGTGGTTTATGTAAAGTTGGGTTGGCTTGAGTTTAAGTTAAATTATAATTATGTTAAGTTAGTTCAAGATAAAATTTAATCAAACTGATTTGGGTTGAGATTTAGTCGAGAAGATTTAAACTAAGGTTGGAATAGTTATGTTAGACTCAAATCAAGATCAAGTTGGATTTAGATTGGATAGAAAAGTTGAGTGAAAGTCACATCAGATTAAATAAGACCTAAGCAAATTGTGTTGAATCCAAACCTTAAAATGAAGTTATGAATGATAAATACATAGTTAAATATCCATTTGTTTTTAATGTACAATATTTAGAAAACTATACAATTATCAAATTTGTTTAAGAATTAATTCAAGTTTTATTTTAGAATTGCATTGGATTAAACATATTTTAACGTTAATCCTAACTTTTTGGATATAGACAATGACTTCTTCAACTTATTTATTTAGTAAATTAATAAAAAATAATTTATTTTACAAGTAAATTAAAATGAATCCAATTATAATTTCAAGTAATATCTCATCCCAATTATCATATAAATCCTATTTCAAGTCTCCAATAACTGTTAAAAAAATTGAACTTATTATCTTTTTGAAAATATACACTAAACTTGTTTTCACAAACAAACACAAATTTTTGAAAGCCTGGAAGAGAATATAGAATTATCTAAATTACTAGATCAATTCTTCCACATCTTCCACCATCATACAACACTGAAATTCACAACCAAAACATGAAGACGATACAAAATTGAACATATCCCAAAACAATTTATGCAGATTTTTTTAAGTAAATAATTAAAATTTGATGAATATTCAGTAACTTTATTTTAAAGTTGGAGGATAAGGAATTGATTTTTTTTTGTTATTTCAAAGTTCTCATGACTGTTTGTTTACTAATACTTAGTACTTTGAGCTTAAGAAAATTTCCCTATAAATAAACACCTTCACACAGGAAAACTAACATTCAAATACTTTACCCTTAAATCCAATATTTTGGTTTAACCTAACTTTAGAACAAAAACAAATTATAAATATGTAACATCAATGCTTTTTTTGAAATGATATAAGAGTTTCTTCTTCTTTTCCTTTGTTTAAATACGAAAATGACACAAGAGTTTGGAGTAGAAAGAAGTGTATCTTTTAAGAATGATAATTCCATTCTGTCTTTATTAGAACAATGATTGATATACTTTTATAAGTGTACACACACCTATTATGAGACAGAAAGAGAAAGAAAAAAAATGTGATGTGACTATAAAAAGTAAAGATAAAAATAAGGTATGAATAAAATTGAATAAAAAAATATTAAAGAGGTAGAAATACATTAACATGTTAATTATCAAACTCTTTAGAGTTGGTTATAATACAAAGAAGAAACTCACAAAAACTTAAGGTGAGTACCTACATATTTAAGTTGTAACATTAGATTATTTTTTAATTTTTATTAATATAAAGTCCATTTAATAAATTTATATTTTTGGATAAATATAAATGTATAACATAGTAACTTGTATATTATATTAGAGGTGTTTATTAGGATGAATTATCTAATAAAATTTGATTTAATCCAATTTAATTAAATTGATTTATAGATTTCATTTATAATTGGAGTAAAATGTGAGTTAATTTTAATTAATTAATTCTTTTATTATTTGGATCTCAATTTAGTATTACAAGAAAATTTTTAAACAATCACTTTTAAATATTAAAATAATTAATTATTATATTGACTTCATATTTTATAAATTAAAAATTGGTGGTATCATAATTAATTTTTAAATTAGAGTCTAGATCAGTTTTTAAAATTAGTTATTAAAATTTTAAATGTTAAAAAATTAATGTCTAAATTACTCTAATTGAAAATCAGAGACTAAATAAGTCAAGGAAATAGAGATTTATCCATAAATATTATTAGTGGCTTCACTGAACATTGTTTCCCAATGCAGAGAAAAGTTTGGAGCTTTTTCACAAAGCTTCATGCTTATTATTCTCATCATGGAATGAAATTGCAAATTTCAGTTTGGTCCATTACTTCCCATTTTCATTTCGTACACCATTCACAGCTTCCTACAGTGTTCAACAAAACACTCTTTCAGTTTCATCTTCCAATGTAAAATCAACATTTTATAGGCACATTTTCAAACTTTAAACCATAAACAAAAATGTCATTTTGAGTAACAGTAACAGATATTTTTGAAGTTTTTGAAGTAGCAGTGTTGAAGATGAAGTGAAAAGTGTAGGGTTAATAATAATGAATTCCCAGTCATCACCTGAAAGCACCACAAGGTGTACTCAACGTCACTTCCAGATATTTGGTGGTGGAACACAATTCTCAATCTGCAAAAAGTACATATTGCCCATAATTACCATCACTTTTTCTCCACCCAAATAATTAGAGAAATGCTTTTCAGAAAATTGACCATTTGAAGAAAAAAAAAATTACATATATCAATGTGACAGAACTTAGTTAATTAATTAATTGCAGATTAAGAAAACAGTAACTGCAAATAACACCTTGATGAGCCAAGTGTCATGAGAAGAATACCATAGTCTTCCAAGTCCTTGCACAGCTTCGATGCTGTAATTCCTGAGCCCTCTTCAATTTCGACATATATCTGCATCATACTATCAATCAAACAACAATGCAAATGCACTCTTATTAATGCTCTCTGCACAATCATACTCACCATATTGGTTTCCACAGCAGAGGTGTTCACTCTAAGGCCTTTAATTTCATTCAATCCATCTAAGACAAAATTTAAAGGGTGTTTAAAATTGAAATCTTTGAAAAGATTAGGACAGTTCAAAGTTGAATAGCATTTACCAGCCAAAAGTTTAGCTTTCTTGTGATCACTTTCTAGCTTTTCAACATTTTCCTGTAAAGCAACAAGTGCAGCTGCACAAAGGATACCAACTTGCCTCATTCCACCACCTAAGGTTTTTCTCAGCCTTCTAGCCTAAAATTGTGTATATTTTCTGCTACTATCAGCTTCTTTCAGAAAGAGATAGAATATAGATACTGTTATATTATATTCTCCCAAAATTTATATTACCTTGCTGATAAAGCTATTGGAACCAACAATCACTGATCCAACTGGAGCACCAAGGCCTTTTGACAGACATACCTAGAATTCATGTATTCAAAGACATGATCGACAATGATTAGGGTTTAGAGTTTAGGGTTTAAAGTCTGATAAAGTATTTTGAGAAGAAAAAAAGATCTTCCTGTATCTTGAAGAATGTTCTTATAATATGAAATTGTTTCTGAAGTCATGAAACAGGTTAAGATTTATATGTTCTTAATTATAACGTATACCTATAGATACATCAAAGAATATTGTCCAAGAAAAGAAAAATGAGAAAAGAAAAACACACCGAAACTGAATCAGCTGCTTGAACAAGCCTATCCACCGGGACACCTAGTGCCTGAAAGTGCATCATAACACAAAAGAGTAAACAAAAAGGCACATGATGAGTCACAAAAAGAACTGAAAGCAAGATCTGCAATAAAATTACAACAATAAGAAAATACAATTGACAGTACAAAAGTAATCACTGGAAAAAAACAAGAACTCAGATTCTTTTCTATCAGGAAATGCCACATTTATGTAGTTGTTAACCATACATGCTATAAAACTAACCAATTCTTTGATGGAGAACTTTTTTTGCTGACACATATTGTTTACTCAGTTTTTGAACAAAATCAAAATCATTACTAAGCAGAAAATTTACTTACAACTGATGCATTAAATATTCTGGCTCCATCAATGTGAAGCTTCAATCCATGTTTTTTAGCAACCTCTCCTACTCTGTCTGTGTATTCAACAGAAAGACATCTACCACCACAGCTGCATTCAACAAAACATACCAACCATCGATAAAGATACAATATATCTTCTGATTTTAATTCTATTGTATATTTTATTCTCTTTTATTATTATCAGATATTCAATATTATGATGAAGTATTAGGTTTTATTTTCTCCTTACACGATGAGATATTATACTCTACATATTGAAAGTTTCTACTAGATCAACATGAAAGCTCTCGTTGATTTCTTCTTCATCAAACACCTTATGTGGATATTTTTCCTTCTCATGACTTATACATATCTGACGATACCGCTTATGTTCTTAAGATTTTTGTTATTATTGTTGTAATATTGTACTGTCTAGAAAAAATTGGAGAGAATAATTGCTTACTTTCCATGAGTATTTTCCAAGCAAATAAGCCTTGTGGTTGGATATACCAATTCTCCCTTTGGATCTCTGATTGCAGCCTCGATCAAAGCAATGTCCATTGTGCCATCTTCATTGTTCTTAACTGTTCTTGGATGCACCCCTCCGAGGGTTGCAATGCCTCCATTCTCATAAATGTGTATGTGGGAATCGTGTCCAAGAATAACTTCACTCCCTCTAATGTCACAGTGCACAAGCACAGATATAAGGTTGGCCATGGTGCCTGATGGAACAAAAACTGCAGCTTCCTTTCCCAACAACTTTGCCATCTCTGTCTCCAACCGAACACAGGAGGGGTCACGTCCAAGAATATCATCATCAACCTCAGCAATTGCCATGGCACCTCGCATTGCTTCAGTTGGTTTTGTCACTGTATCTGACCGAAGATCAACTATCTTAGCTACCATTTTCTCTGCCACCAAAACAAGCCAAAAGGTACATGTTTTTAGTCATTGTTGCTCTTGGGACAAAAATAGAAAAACACAATCGTACAGTGACATTTTTTCCCACCATTATTGGATTCAAATTCCATAATTACTAGACATTTATGTTCCCTGTGGTGCACTACAACATATGATCTTGAAATAGTCTCTATGATTTTTGTCGAGGGTGGATTTAAATCTGACTCAATCCTACAAAATTGACTTATAAGATGAGTTTCCTCTCAATTATATATTTTAAATTGATCTTATCTCTAGTAAGATATATACATATGAAACGTAGGACTTGACATTATTAGATAGTTCTAAAGCAGTCTGATAGCATATGAAACAATATATTCAACAAATAATAAATCTCACTAGAATAAACTCTAATAATAATTATGATAGAAGTGGACTTTAAATCTAACTCGAATTGAATTAACTGAAATTTTGTAGATGCTCAAGCTCTTCACTGAATGTAAGTTGGAAAATAATTTCATAAGAACAAAAATATTTTTCTCAACTATCAATGCAGAGATATGTTCAACAAAGTATCTGAAGCAGAATTATCACCTCTAATAGGTCAGATAATTACTCTCAATTTAGTTGAGCGGAAAATATACGAGGACAGAAATATAAATATATATATATATATATATATATATATATATATATATATATATATATACAAAAAACATGAGAGAAACAAGGAAAGTGGAATAGAATAAAGTCTCAGAAATTTGAAGGGAATTAATTACCTAGATTAGGTACTCCAACAAGATTGCAAGCAAAGCAATTTAAGTGTGATCAAGGAAACTGTATCTATACTACACACTTATTCCAAGAACTTTGTGTTGAAGTGCATGCGATGCTTCAAGATTTGAGGGGATTAAGAAGAAATGAGTTTAATTACTAAGATATTAGTAGGAAGAAGAAAGGAATCATACTGTCATTATTGACATTTGCATTTTATTTTTGTTAATAAACTACATCAATATAATAGGATATTGAATTGTCAATTCATAGTATGATCTCAGTACAGTTTCAATGGATTCCTCCACCAATTATTGGTTTGTTTTTATGCATTGTGTCGTCTATTCTGTCCCATTACAGCCACTAATAAAATTTGAAACGGAACACAAATAATTTAGTTTTTGTCTGTCTCTCCAAAAAGAGGACCTAACCTCTCTAACAACCTACCATACATTTCCTTTCTCTAATCACAATATGTTTTTGAGTCTCCTTCAATGCTATTATCATAATACCAAACGGAACATTACTAAACAAAAATACATATGCGATGAAGATCTCACGTAACAAAAAATAAAAAATAAAAAATCAGTCAGAATCAGATGGTTGTTGAAAAAATAAATATATACATACAAACTTATTATATAGTTTTTAACTATGACTATGATATTATGTAAAAAAAATGTACTTTTAAACTTAAGTTGTTTATAAAATGAAATGAAATTCAAACTTAATTTTACAAAATTCATTATATACAATGAAGTTTTTGTTCATTTTTATATTAAAAATTTAATTTATTTCTAATCAGACTTTCAAAAAAATTGAATTAAATTTAAGAGTTAGACTTAATTTAGATTACCAACAAATGCAAACATATCTCACCATCTCATTCTACTTATGGACTCTTATTTGCTATGCTTGGCATCCTAACAAGATCGCACCACCAAAAGCCTAAAAAAGAATCATGTATGATACCTTATTCTTATTTTGGCTTTTGAAATTATTGCTATTTAATTAAGTATATTTTTAATCTAATTAATTACTTCACATTCATGCATTCAATCCATTCTAAAAGGTAGCATAACATATTCAACAAACTTATCTGAAATGAATATTTTCCAAATCACTTATTTTGAAAACTGTTTTTTTCATTTTAAAATAAGTAGATTAGACAAAAAATAAATCTATTCATTTTATTAAAAAAATAGTTCCAATAAAGCATAAACAAACGAATTGAAACTGTTTATTAAAAAAAATATATTTATAAAATAAACAGATTGAACATACACAAAAAAATATTCTTATTTTATTAAAAAAATACTTTTCGAAAAAAGAAAAAACAAACTGACCTATTATACTATTTTTCCATTCTAAAATGAGTTGATGTTTAATTCAAATTAACCTATTTCGTTTTTCCAGTTTTGCGTTTCAGACCCACGTGAAATCGAGAAAACCATTGACACAAAAAGCGACTTAATCCTTCATCGTATGGAACATAACCAAATTCTACATTTTTCTCGTATAAAAGTGTGGTCAAACAAGGCATCTTGCATTGCATGATGGTAGTCCAAGACAGAAATGAGCATTTTATTTAGTTGGCAATAAAATAGAATAAATAAACGAGAAAAACGAGCGAGAGTGCGTGATTATATGTACCACTATGATATGTGAATAGTCAAAATGAATATAAAACACACCCCCAAAAGAAAAAGGTAGCATAAGAAAGTTAACACAATTCCTACTATATTCAAACAAGGAAAAAATACATCTCTTTTGACAAAATTTGAGCTAACACTATAGTGAGGAACAAAAGCAAGATAAAAATGGATGATGACTTTCTTCGTCTTCAGGACAAACTCCACTATCTATAATAAGATGCCATGATATAAAGCATCACTGCCGATGAAGTGGTGATTACCAATTCCTGCAGATACCATAACAGATTGTCAACTTACCAGAAACACACACTGACCAATAGGATAGATACTAACTAGGATTGGCATTCAGCAATAAAGAAAAATGTCAAATAAAACTAGTCACTAGGAGATGTTTATCTTGTTTCCAGAGTACATTGAAAACCAATGCATGCCATAAAATGTGTCATTGAAGAAACAGCATCTTTGTTATGGCAGACAAGAAACCAGACTAGTCCCACACCATCACCCGTAGACTAAGTTGCATGCTACGCGTAAATTTAGTTTAATTGATATTATTGGTCTTTCAAAGATGATAGCAACACAACACTGGTCCACCATTTATAAATATATATCAAATCAATAACATGATCAAATTGGTTTTAAAATTTTACATTTTACCATTAAATTGTTTTTTGGAAGGAAAACCAATGTCACTAATTATCATCAAAGCAGCAATCTTTGGAGAACCTATCTAACTTCACATACATATTTAGAGGCCCAAAATGGATGTTAATTATATAGATGACAAAAGTTATAACATCATGGAAATTTTATATTGTAAAGGATAAACTAACAATGGAATTGCAGTCGACCAAAATGAATTCATGAAATATTAGTTGATACTCTCAACTGTTCAAGGGGAAAAGCCCCTACCATTGCAGCTGTGCTTCGTAAATTTTATTTTGTTACACAATCTAAATTCATATGCTATTTAAGAAACATGGCCACTAAATTAGCTATCTTTATCCTACTTCAGTAGCAACCCATCCCTTCACATCACATGTATTATAAGACAATACTCACGTAACCGAGAAAAAGTTTTAAATCAATAACCATGACATCATTCTTCTCTTAACTGCATCAGGCAAATAGGGAATAAAATGTATTTGGCAAGAAAATTCACATAAAGAATGTCCCAACGTTTTAAAGGCAAAAATACTGCCCGGCACACATCATAATAATATATTTGAAGCCAGGAAGGGCTTGCTCTCAGTGATTTATAGTATACCTGATTGTTGTACAAAAGTGCAGGAATAAAACCACCAGCAAACTCAATTATGTTCAAAATAAAAGTATATGCCTGCATGAGAAGAACCAGAAAGTATTAATTTTCATTTGGAAAATTAAATAATTATGAGACATGCCCATGCCAACGTGTAAAGATGATAAGAAAAAAGAGAACTTCAGCCACATTCAACTACGATAAATATTGAGTGACAAATAAATAGAATATCCAACTTCCATAAAAAACTACAACTAAAACTAGTTAGGGCGTCATTTGCCTGGTTTGGTACTACTAGTGGAAGTCAGTACAAAATAAAAATTCCATAGTTTGGCTACCGTGGTTTTCTTCTTTCATAAAAGAGATTCAATAAAGATTAAAAAAGAACATAATTGATGCATCATACCATAATGAACAACAATTTGGTTTCACATAAAGTAAAATAGGAAAAGGGGGTAAAGAGATGAATTGATCCCTCTTCCTTTCTTTTCTTGTTACAGGAAAAAAAAAACACTATATGTACATCAATTGAAACAGAAGCCAAAAATTTGGGATATCAAAGTACTGATCCATAAGTCACACCAAAAGATCTAAGGAATCATCATACCAAAGATGAAATTGCTACACATCCAAAAACCAAAGCCAATGCTCGGAGCAGTCGTTTCCCCATGCGCAATCCTTCTCCTGTGTCTTCACCCTCTTCCTGTAGCCAACAATAACATGAACTATACAATTCTACTAGTAATTCAACGAAGTGTGAAAACGGAAAATTTCAAAATTTCACAAAAGTGCTGTCATAGAAGATGAGACTCACATTATATATGCGGGTTACAGGAGATTCAAAGGCTTTTAACTTCTCAAAAAGCCTATAAACAAAGGCAAATGCTAAAAACTGCAAAGGTTTATATTCAGCACTGCGCTTAACAAGGATCCATGCTGTCTGCAGAAAGATGATAAATAACTCTGCTTAAACACTACATTTTAAGACATAAGTCACAAGATTGATATGGTTTAAGTATTGATATTTCCCCGAAAAAAAAAAACTCTGTATCCAACTCACAAAAACAGCAGATATTGCCAAGTTTATGCGTATGTCATTTTGACTTGATTTAGTAAACCTGAAATTACATACAAAATAACATAAAAAGTTACAAAGTAGCTATCAATAAAGTGATAGTGATAAGGGGGGAAACAATAATTTGAATAAAAAGTAAAACATGAGAAATAAATGTAATCCATCTATGCAAGCAAGAAAAATGAGATTTGCCTTCCACATTATTGTATTTATAAAAAATTAAAAAAAGAAAAAACTAATCCAAATAGAGAAGATTCCAATCCAACCATCACCTTCTCATAATATGAGAGTATACGGATATCCTAATTAATACTTTTTATTTGATGGTTTGATTGAGTTTTGTCTTGTTTCTAAAAGAGCTATTGAAATAGATTAGATTTACACTATTCGACAAAAACGTTTTTTTCTGAGAGGTGGGGAGAAGGTGGTAATTCATAATGGGGAGATGACTGCATGCGGTAAAGCAATCAGAGATCCTAGCTGTGATTACTAGAAAGGAAACATGTCAACCTAGAGAAGTTAAACATTAAATCATCCATTAAAGTAAGAATTACCAGATATAATAGTAGCAACAACAATATACAGAAAAAAAACTACATTGTTACTAATCATAAGAAACACCAAACCTTGGCCCCCAAGGTAGAATTGGCTGCTTGTCAGCATACTTAATCTCCTTTGAAACCTGCATTTAGTTTAACACACGATTAAGATTTGGAGATGCAAACGAAAATAACAAATTGGAATCTAGGGCAGTGCTAGCAATACACTCTCTTACACATTATTCCTCACACTTTATACTATTGGTTAAAATTTATTGGCGACTACAAACACATCCAAAACTAAATTAACAAAAGTAGCTTGAACCTCAAACGGAACTTAAACAATAAGTATTTCACTGTTATTTCGCCTTCAAGTTATATGTGCGATTTTAAGTGTCCACAGCAAGAAAGATTCACCTACATTACCTTAAATGATCCAAAAGTTACACCCTTTTTCCGATTAGTCAACTGAGCCATCATGAGTTTGTCATATGCCTTTTCCAGCTGAATTATACATTCACAGCGCACAACATCCCACACATTAGTGCATTAAACTTTGAGAAAAAAGAATCAAATATCAATACACATCACTAAGAACCTCAAAAAATAAAGGATATTCCGGTAATTATATCCCACAAGTGAGCCTTACTTTGGAGGACAAGCATTATAAGTAAATTCAACAATATTATACATATTGCACAGCTCATACACACTGTTAACTTCCAAATACGAATGCAACAAATCAACCTTGCCCATTTCAAACTTGGGAAACTAGTTGCCGTATCAGTAATGACAATGCAGACTGTTCCGTAATATTATATGATTGGAATGCCGATTTATGAAAACCATTTCACACAAAATAAAAAAGGAAAAAAAAAAGTCGACCTACTCTGGAAGCAGTTGCTTCATCGCCCTTCATCTCAGCTTCCTTCTTTCTTTTTGCATATGCTGCCTTGACCATGTCAAATTTCTCCAGAGGGCTTACACCTAGCACCTATATGACATCACAGAAACTAAGATACAATTCGAACAACTACAAATTTCAAAGTGTGAACTAATTACAGAGTAGATTTTACTCTTTACCTCATAAGGATTAATGTCACCATCGGAATTGGAGCTCCCTGCCGCAGATGCAGCAGCACAGACAATCTTTCTATCACTCCATGTTGCCGTCTGGGGAAACCTGAAAATCGACACCGAACTGCATTTTATTAACCCGAGAAATCATGTCCACGAGGATATCACAAGAAACGCGTCGTATGCGAAAAACAAACGAATTCGAACGGAAAATAAATTCGTTCTTCGATTCTTACAAACGGATAAGAAAAGAGGAAGAAATAATGACCTGAGAGAGGTTGAAACTTTGGGACGGAGATTGCTGTGGGAGAAACTCAATTTGGGGCAGTGCAGAATGTTCGAGATTCCTAGAGCCATTGGGCGCGCCACTGCAACGATGCAATGTTATCTCTCTCAGTTTATGTCTGAAATTTTAGTTTCATAGGGTTTTGCTTTATCTTTCACAGTTTCTTCTTTCAAAGTTTTATTGTTGCATGCTACTTCTAAATTGTTTATTTTCATGATTATAAAAGTTAGAAAAACACTTATTTATTCTTATGAAATTATTAAAGTTAGAAATTTGATCATAACACACCAGTATTTCTAACCAACAAAAAAAATAAAAAAACTTTGAACACGAGAGAATTGTTTTTTTTAGAATATTTATATGTTTGAATTAATAAATATCATCACTACTAATTGAGCCTTCGTCATGATGAAATGTTTATAACATGACAAAACAACATTTTATATGAAACTTGAAACAAGTATATGCAAATTGTAAAACAAAAACCAAATTGTATAAGAAAGAAGCCATTGATAAAAAAAAAGTAACGGTCAATACAACAAATATTTAGATATAAGGAAAAAAGAAAAACTAATAAGTACACTAAGTAGTAAAAACACTAATAACGAAAATAATGAAATTTTATCTGTTATATAAAGAAAAACCAATAGATTTAATTAAGAAAAGTTGATAAATTAAAATATATTAGGAAGGAAACCAACAGTTCGCGTGGCCTAATGGATAAGGCGCTCGCCTCCGGAGCGGGAGACTGTGGGTTCGAGTCCCACCGTGGACGAACTGTTTTATGATTTTTGAAAATTTTTGAAAAATGTTTAACTGTGGGCAAATGAAATATTAAGTGGGAAAGTAATTTAAATTTTTGCAGAAAATAAGAAAGAAACAAGTCCTAAACTTTCAACATCTGGTGATACTCATCATATCCAAAATCTGCCAAATATTTGTTACTTGAAAAAGTTGCTGCGTGAAATAGTTGTTTTTTGTAGTAATTTTTTCTTAGAATTCAATTAAAATATGTCAAAATAGATGAAAGGTTTCATTTCAATTCTCACGATTTTTCTATATATTTGAAAGATCATGATTCACAAATTCGTCTGTTTATAGGTCGAAATTCTATTGCTCCTTTTTTTCCCAAACATATTTGGAGTTAACTTGTAGAGAGAAAAAGGTAACTCCTTTATCTTGTAACTCAGCTCAATCTCTAAGCTTTTTCGTTTTGGTGTTGAGTTTATTGTAGGTTTTTTTTTTTCACACCTATGGTAACAAAATAATGGTGCGGCAGAACCTTAGCCAAAATAATTAATAAAAGAAAGAGCAAACTTGAAGGGAAAATTTCCCTGGGCTTCAAATAAAATTCAAAATTTCACAACGAAAAATGACAATCAAAAGTAAAATGTTCCTATTTGTATTGTAACTGCCCAACTCATATGCAGTTTCTATTAACAAAATTATTCATTCATCTTTAGTTTTCATCTTCCAATTTGAACCTCCAAAATGGATTTTAAGTTTTTTACACAAACACCAATTAAGCTGAAACCAAAGGTTGACTTGACATCTGTAAGTTACTAAAGAAGCTGGTAGACAAAGTATATCTGATGCATACTAATAATGTCCTAGATTTTCATTGTCTCATGATGTTTGCCCTGATTTGACGAATATATTGTACCAAAATTCCATTTCTTCGCTTAGCTGACAAGAACCATGATTGTCCTCAGTTTCTCCAAAAGTATCTGAGGAGACTGCACCATAAAAGCCAGTACCTACAATAGGTGGATTGATTGGATTCTTCCTTGAGGGTAAACCGTAATTGTCAAGCATTACATCTCCATAGACACTAGAAACTGCACTTGAACTTGACGAACTATTTGCTTGAGCCTCTTGCAAGATATGCGATGAAGCATTGCCATTTATATGCACTCTACTTTTTTGGATCCTCTTCTTCAAATGGGTATGCCAAAAATTCTTTATTTCGTTGTCTGTTCTTCCGGGTAAGCTTGTCGCTATAGCAGACCACCTAAGCATCAAGGGGTGATCATCATCAAATTTTCATACTTCACCAAATTCAATCACATTCAATTACATCTCTTACATTAAATCATAATAATACCAGGAAATCATATTCATGGTGTTTCATGCACGTAGAGAAGACAATAGACAGAATCAGAAGATATTAGAATGAATACATGTTATTAGATGCTCACCTATTTCCAAGAATTTCATGCAGCTTTAGGATGGTATCTTCTTCTTCCTTGCTGAATTTCCCTCGTTTAATATCTGGCCTCAGGTAATTTATCCAACGAAGCCTGCAACTCTTGCCACACCTTAACAATCCTGATTAAACAACCATGTCATATAATCATACATATGTTTGTTTGTTTAACCTTTGCTGGTGTTTACACAGAAAATGTTGCTAACTAGAAGAAGAACTTACCAGCTTGTTTAGGAAGGGCACGCCAGTTGCCATGGCCATATCGTTGAATATGAGAAACCAATATCTGATCTTCCTCTGCAGTCCAAGGTCCCTTCTTCATTCCCATGCTCTCACAGCAAGGAGTCTTCATAGTCACAGCACAACACAATAATGTGTGTCCTTTTCCTCTGTACTATGGAGTAGTAATAAGTTTGGTGGCCGCTTAAGCTCTTTCAAGGTAGCTTCGGTTCCTTTATGATTACTATACCAGAGAAAATGTACATGTGGTCCAAATAAACAGCATGGCTTTCAAAACAAAAGTGCATGAAAGTGATCACATGATCGATGACATCCCCTTTTTTGTGTGATAAAATTCCAAACTAAAGCACGCACGCACACAGAGACTGTTGAAATGAAATTAAAAAAATACACATAATCAGATTTGTAATGATGTTCAGAGAGATGTAGCACTAGCAGAAACTGCTCCCACAATTTTATATGCATTGTGTGAGAAAGTAGCATTGGTTTGTAGAATCCAACTCCAAAGGACTTTCCAGGTTGCTTCTCTTGTAAACTTGGGGCATCTGGTAAAGGCTAAAAGTAATGATTGTTTTGGGCAGATAGGTCAAAAGTAGTATGCGCGCGGCAGGAACATTATGCACTTCTTGATCATGTTTTCTTACTGTTTCTGCCGCCTCTTTCCATTGTCCCCGTGAAGTGCTAGTTACTATCTTCAATCTAATGCTTTTTCTTTTTCCCCAATTTTCGATTTTCCCAGCCACGTATAACAACAAACACCTTAGCTACAGAATATATATACATGAAAAAAACAGTGCTCAATATTTATTCAAATTATTCAGATCTTGCTAATATTCTTAATTACACACATAACAAAACGTTGAACTCACTGTTCTGCGCACTAGCATTGATGATGAAGAAGAAGAAGGGTACGGGCTTTGAATCCATGCAAAGCATTCCATGAACATGTCTCAATGAATCTCGTCCCTGGTCCCTCCTTAAAAATTAGGCAAGTGGGTTTTTCAAGAAAAAAAAAAAACGATTTCTTGAAAGTTGTTAAAAATCATAATATTTTAAATATCGTTCTTATTTCTCAATAAAAAATATCTATATACTACTTATTTTTTATATTTAAATAATAAAATTCTCTTTGTGATGATATATCTTTAACTTAACTAAATTAAAAAAATATCCATACACGAAAATGTTTCGGTCACGTTTAAGAAGGGTGTGTCGGCATGCCACGTCAAAGTAATTTAATGAAAGTGAAAAAAAGTTCATTTATTTATAATAATAATAATTATTATTATTATGATAGGATATATAATAATATTAGTAATGCAAGATTTGACAGAATAATCTATCTCCGTATCTCTTTGGGCTAATTATCTTTAGAGTAGGTCAAATTATGATGATAAAGGTTGACTTAGTGTTAAGAAAAAAAAGTTCTTCTTTTTTTATCATTAATTAATGAACTAAAATATTTATGCATATCTCAAATTCCAAAACATTGAACTTGGACCACTATCGCGAAACTCAAACAATCACATCACATGTTGCCTCTTTGTTTTGTATTTAATTTGAAATATTTTTAATACAATGAAATTTGAGTTATATATTTGGTTTAATTATGTCTTTGGTCTCCATTTTGGAGTCAAAATCTCAAAATGGTACCCAAATTTTTAAAAGTCTCAAAATGGTCTCCTTTTTTGTTGAAACGTCTCACGATTGCCCTTACCGTTAAGTCAACGTTGACGCCGTTAGAGGGAGTGTCACGTGTCAGTTCCTCGATTTTTTGAATTTTTTTTTGAATTTTTTTTTATTTTTATTTTTTTTTTTGAATTTTTTTTTTAAATTAAAAAAATTGCCACGTGTCAAACTGTCATCGTGCCACGTGGCAGTGACAGTGACACATGTCAGTATTACGTCACGTGTCATTTTCTTAGTCTCAATTTGGACCCTTTATTTTAATTTGTCTCAATTTAGTCCCAATTTTTGTAAAAATTAGCAATTTTGTCCCTCTCTAAATTGAAATCAAATTTAATTTTGTATAAATGTAAACAAATATTTCCATCAAAATTGATATTTCAAGTAAATATTTTTAACCAAATTAAGTTCATTTAATTAATATTTTACATTGAACTTTATTTAAAATGGTTTAAAAGTTGTTAATAGAAAATAATGTT
>Ga0214544_1001188_pt1 | contig 52904 bp, 28 predicted proteins | sample CNSS3metaG_FD_160074 | JGI IMG/M metagenome (GOLD analysis project Ga0214544, IMG submission 160074) | Root nodule microbial communities from cowpea collected in UCLA plant growth center, Los Angeles, California, USA - CNSS3 | ecosystem: Host-associated > Plants > Roots > Nodule | place: USA...
CAAGATATTTTGTTCCACAAGAATGCCTCAAATGTATCTGCAAAGAAAATTAAACAGCTACACTAATGGGACTTATTAAAATGTCAAATACAAATCAAATGTATGGTAACGCTATTCATACCTTATTTTCAATGGAGTCATTACCTTGTTGCATATCCATACTTAGTAGAGTTATCAACAAACACTCATCAACACCCTAAAACCTAAAAAAGACCACACAAAAAACCAATCATAAAAACCAAAAAAGCACATCACCAAAACGGATAAAACACACAACACTACATGATCAAATAAAGTAATCAAACTAATAAAACAAGGAACAAAGTATTAAACAACAAATTGTAACTGTTTATGTGGCAAACACAGTGCAACTTTTAGAATTCAAATAATATAAAAAATACGAAACATTTTAACCAAATTATTAGCACAATAGAATGTGCTTGGAAATAAAGTTCCAATCTAAATTCTTAAATGGTGTTAACTAGGCTCATGTTATTCACCATTGACACTAGTACCGAAGTGATACAAAATGTGCAAGGGGAGTTTTCAAAAGTTCCAATATTCTTACAGAATCATAACTACAAAATTTAATCTCATTTTTTGTCATAAAACATATGTAGCATATATGATTCGGGTAAAACTTTGATTCATAGGTTCATTCAACAAAATAATATGAAATCAATTACTAACATACAAATTAACATGAGTTGAGAATAAAAAGAAACAACGTCACAATGTAAAGATATAATAAGAACTGTAACCAAATCAAAATGAAAAGATGAAGAATATGACAAATGGAGAATACATCACTTAAACATGAACCAAAGTATTAAACACCAAACTGTAACTATTTATGTGGCAAATGCATTGCAACATTTAGTATGCAAATAATATAAAGCTTCCAACTAATAGAATTCATTCAACGAGTGTGTAAGACTAAGCCATCCAATCATATTTTCATCAAACACCACGACACAACAAACCATTTCAAATCAAATAAGGGATTCACAAAGAACAAAACTCAAAATAAAGGAGGCTAGTTTCAAATGACACTCACAAAAGCAAAATTGAAATAACCTGCAAATAAGTGAGCTCCGTAAACACCACACTTCAATATTCGTCTCACCTCCGACAATGGCACGAAGCTGTCACAGATATCACAAGGAGCACGTCAGTTTCCGATGAAAACCCTAAACCCCAAAAATACATTTGACTCCAAGAAGCCATGATTCCAATCAAAACCCTAAACCCCAGATTGATTTATAATCGAAAATCCTAACCTGCAACTTCAATACTTTTCGTCAACCACCATCGGGAACGTTCCGCTGTGATTTCATCTACCACCGTCGGGACGAACTGCTTTCTTGTAGGTGGGATTCGATGTGCAACGATAATGAGTTTGGGAAAATGCAGCGGAAATTGTAATCAATGAAAATTTGCAGAAGAATGGTTCTCTCACCGTGGAGAAGAAAAGCTTTAAGAGCGGACCAAAAATGAACTCCAGGGCAAGAGCAATTCTGTGAGAGACAATCCCATTTTTTGAACCACGTCCCTTTTCTTCATTTTCTCTCTCACACATGCAGTTTTCCATTTTTTAACTCAAAAAAATCATTTAATATATGCCACGTCAGTTTGTCAAAAACTTTGTAACATTTACTTTGTCAAACAATCGTTTTCCTAAGCAAAATTAATTATATTTAACAAGTAAACATGAAAATAATGAATATAAATAGATATAATGCACTATGAAATTTGATTTTAATTAGCTTTTTACGCAGATAAAAGTATTCAATTTTGATCTGATTTCATTTCGTAAGTCCATCTTATCGTAATTCCCCCACAAACAAACACGTGCATGCAAAAAAGCTGATTTAACGAACAGAGGGTAAGTTTGTGCGGGAGCAACTGCACATTGATGGAGTGTTTGAAATCCCCTTTCCTGTACTTGAGTGTACCTTCAAAACCCCATTCCCTTATGGAAAAGAAAACGAAGAAGAGACCCACTCGCTTTCTCATTCGCTGCTCCATCCAGCGCGACCCGTGGTCCCCGAGTTTCAGCGACCCAACGCGGCCGAAGCCGCGGACGAGGAACCCAAAGACGCCTCTGTCCGACGACAACGCGCGGCGCATCATAAAGAAGAAGGCGGCGTACCAGAGCATTCTGCGGCGGAACCAGGGCCCGCAGGCGCAGACCCCGAGGTGGATAAAGAGAACCCCCGAGCAGATGCTCCAGTACTTGCAAGACGACCGCAACGGTCACCTCTACGGCAAACACGTCGTGGCCGCAATAAAGAAAGTGCGCTCTCTCTCGCAGAAAGTTGACGGCGACTACGACATGAGGATGGAAATGGCTTTCTTTGTCGGAAAACTCAGCTTCAAGGAGATGTGCGTCGTGCTCAAGGAGCAAAAGGGGTGGAGGCAAGTCAGAGACTTCTTTTCTTGGATGAAATTGCAGGTTCCTCTTTTTCTTCACTTCAATCTTATTATTGTTTCCATAGGCATTATACTGCTTTTCTATTAAATATTGGATGCAAGTTAAAAATTACAGGATTAAAAAGTTAGACCAGAAAAAACAATTGTTTTATATTGTTTTCCTCAAACGGTAGAGATTGATATAGTGAATTGATAGTTTTGCCTCAACAGCTGAGCTACAGACCAAGTGTAGTTGTCTACACAATAGTATTGCGCTTATATGGGCAAGTTGGAAAGCTAAAACTGGCAGAAGAGATCTTCTTGGAGATGCTCGATGTGGATTGTGAGCCAGATGAAGTTGCTTGTGGTACAATGCTTTGTTCGTATGCTAGATGGGGACGCCATAAGGCTATGCTGTCTTTTTATTCTGCTGTAAAAGAAAGGGGAACAATTCTATCTGTTGCTGTCTTCAACTTTATGATGTCTTCTTTGCAAAAGAAATCACTCCATAGAGAGGTTGTAGAGATGTGGAACGATATGTTGGAAAAAAGGGTGATACCTAATAGTTTTACTTATACAGTATCCATCACCTCTCTTGTCAAAGAAGGGCTGTATCAAGATGCTTTCAAGACTTTTGATGAGATGAGGAATAATGGAGTTGTTCCCGAGGAGGTAACATATAATCTGCTTATAAATATAAGTGCTAAAAGTGGCAACAGAGATGAAGTGCAAAGACTGTATGAGGATATGATTTTTCGAGGGATAGTTCCTAGTAATTACACTTGTGCTTCACTTTTATCTTTATATTACAAATATGAGGACTACCCTAGAGCCCTGTCCCTTTTTTCACAAATGGTAAGCAACAAAATTGATGCTGATGAAGTCATATATGGTTTGCTTATAAGAATTTATGGAAAACTTGGCTTATACGAGGATGCTCGCAAAGCATTTGAAGAGACAAATCAGCGTGGTCAACTCACCAGTGAGAAAACATATTTGGCAATGGCTCAAGTCCATCTTACTTCAGGAAATGTGGACAAAGCCTTACAAGTTATTGAACTCATGAAGTCTAGTAACATATGGTTCTCTCGATTTGCATATATTGTGTTGCTGCAGTGCTATGTGATGAAAGAAGATGTAGTATCTGCTGAAGGAACATTTCTAGCTCTCTCCAAAACAGGTCCACCTGATGCTGGTTCCTGTAATGATATGCTCAGTTTGTATGTGGGGCTTAATTTGATGAATAAGGCAAAGGAGTTCATTATCCAAATAAGGGAGGATGGGATGCATTTTGACAAGGAGCTTTATAGAACAGTTATGAAGGTTTACTGTAAGGAAGGAATGCTGCCAGAAGCTGAGCAGTTGACAAATCAGGTGGTTGAGAATGAATCTTTTCAAAGTGATAAATTCTTCAAGACATTTTATTGGATTCTCTGTGAACATAAGGGGGATGCACAATCTAATGATGAACTTGTGGCCATTGAGCCCATTGACAAACTTGATGCCACAGCTCTTGGGCTGATGCTCAGTTTATTTCTGACAAATGACAACTTCAGCAGGACAAAATTATTACTAAAACTGCTGTTGGGTTATGCTGCAGGGGGATCAAAAGTTGTTAGTCAACTCATCATCAATTTGTGTAAAGAAGGTTTGTCTATGTAAAAATGATCGTATACCACATTCTTTGATATGTTTTTTGAAATTTCCATTTCTAACATAAAGTTTTCTTTTTCCAGGAGAAATCAGTAAAGCAGAATTGCTTAATGATCAATTAATTAAGCTTGGCTGCAGAATGGAAGAAGCCACTGTAGCTTCTTTAATTAGCCATTATGCCAAACAACAAATGCTGAAACAAGCTGAAGATATCTTTGCAGAATACGTAAATCCCTCCACATCTAGTAAACTGCTGTATAACTCGATGATCAATGCATATGCTAAATGTGGTAAACAAGAGAAAGCATATTTGCTATACAAGCAAGTGACCGAGGAAGGACATGATCTAGGCGCTGTTGGAATGAGCATTGCTGTAAATTCTTTGACCAATGGAGGTATGGCCCTTCAAAAGTAAAGTAACTTGAGTGTGACCCATGAATCAACCTGATTCATGCAACAAACTAATTGTTTTACAATCTATAATTCGTATGTTAGCAAAGTGCTGTAAAATACTGTAGTGATTTTGTATAGGGCTTTGAACATGGTAGTTTCCATGTCCTTTCAGCAATTCCTACAGTAATTTGCTGCATTTAAGGGGATGCTGGCGTCCTGTTGCATTTAGTGCATGAGAATTAGATTTTATTTTTAAGATGTCTATTATCACATGGAATTGTTAAAACTCAAACATATCTGTTATTTTCTGAAAATGTGGAAGTGACGCACCATTTTAGCTTTTCGTTATTTGGCATTTGGTAGATAATTTCATGCTATTTCTTTTCCAGGAAAACATCTGGAGGCTGAGAATTTTATCTACAACAGTCTTAAAGACAACCTGGAGCTTGACACTGTGGCTTACAATACCTTTATCAAGGCCATGCTTGAAGCAGGTTGATATCAAGCATCCTACATGAATAGGAAAGGTAAATGAAACTGGAGGCTTGCTTATTTATATGTTTATTTTTTTGGTGTTGCAGGCAAATTGCAATTTGCATCCAGTATTTTTGACCGCATGAATTCCTCTGGTGTTGCTCCATCAATTGAAACATTCAACACAATGATAAGGTTATAGTTTTGATAGGCTGTTTTTGACTCGGAAGTTTTATATCTATCCTCTTGGTTATACTGGTTTTTTGATGTAATGTTAAACTGATGACACAGTGTCTATGGACAAGATCAGAAGTTGGATAGAGCAGTGGAGATGTTCAACAAAGCTAGCTCAATTAATGTCCCGCTGGATGAAAAAACATACATGAATTTGATAGGCTATTATGGGAAAGCTGGTATTTGACCTTTTGACCTTTGGACCTCAACCTAGATGAGTTCTCATAATTATGAATGCAACGTTGTATCTGGCTGGAATTCATGTCCATAATTCATCTTCACTAATAGTACCTGATATGAATGTATGATTCAAAATAAAACGGAGAGCACAAACATGATAAGATTAACACTTCGATATTCTCAAATCTATACGATTATTATTTTGTTTACTTTTTCATGTTTGGTATTTCCTAGGATTTTGCAATCATAATTATTTAATTTTGTAGGTATGATTCTTGAAGCTTCGCAGTTGTTCAGTAAAATGCAGGAAGAAGGTATAAAGCCTGGAAAGGTAAATTTGATATTTTCACCAGATTTTCATCCCAAAATCTTCCAGTCCTTGTCCATTTTTTATTTTTTGTATGTAATAATTTTGCTAAATAAATCATATCTTGCTCTAAAGAAACTCCAAGTACAATTTGTATGTTGATTGTAGTCAGACGCTGTTAATGGTTATTTGTAGTTCATTGGTTGTGCATTATCATACTTCCAACATTGTACAACAAGGAATATGTTGCTTTTCAGGCACCATATAGTTCAGTGCTAAGTCCTTGCCTTTGCTTGTGAATGCAGGTAAGTTACAATATCATGATCAATGTATATGCTAGTGCCGGAGATCTTCGCCAAACAGATAAAATTTTCCAGGCCATGCAGAGGCAAGGTTGTTTGCCTGATTCTTTCACGTATCTTTCCCTTGTCCAAGGGTACACGAGGAATAGGAATTTTTATAAAGCCGAAGAAACTTTACATGCTATGCAGAGTAAAGGCATTCCACCATCTTGTGTCCATTTTAATATTTTACTTCACGCTTTCACAAAAGCTGGATTGATTGAGGAAGCGAAGAGGGTTTACGAGGAGCTATCAACTTTTGGTTTAGTTCCTGATCTAGTATGTTACCGTACAATGCTAAATGGTTACCTGAAATATGGATATGTGGAAGAGGGAATCAACTTTTTTGAAAGTATACACGAATCAACAAAAAGAGACAGATTTATCATGAGTGCAGCTGTGCATTTTTACAGATCTGCTAGAAAGGAAAGGAAAGCTAAAGAAATATTAATTTCAATGAACAACAAGGGGATCCCATTCCTGAAGAATCTTCAAGTTGGATCAGAAGAGAGATTGAAAACTCCATGAGATACTTCTGTACTTTGAGAAGGGTTCTGAGGATGGACTTGGTCCACGTCTGTTGCTATGCAACCTTTGCCTTTTGACTGCTCTTCTTGCCGAACCTTCCTTTGAAAGGTGTAAGTCTGTTAAATGGACTTAAAGATATTGTAGAGACTCCAGGCACAAAGAGTTTCTGAGCGTTCTATGTTCCTTCCAAGCTGTTTCTATAACTAATGAAATGGCAGTATTGAAGGGATGAGACCCCAAGTGTGTGCAAAGACAGAAGAGTAGAGATAAGGATAGGGATCATATACACTTGAAGCTAACACTGTATAGTTGTAACTTACTAAACTGTGACTGGTAGGATAAATAGGGTAGTTGGAGTGGCAAAGGCTTATTGTATTGTTTACTGGCGCTCTCAAATTGCGCTAAGTGTACATCATCTACCCTTAATACCCCCAATCTGGAGGAGGCTGCTGTTATAATTAAATCTGTATTTTTTTCTGCTAGTCACGTCAATCCCTAAAATCTGTCTAATATCAGTTGATTATATCTAGAATGAGGTAGCCATTACTTTGGTTTCCAAAATTTGAGTAGCAGGAAATTATGTGGATGAAGCTCTGTTGGCAAAAGAAGATGATGAAGATCATTCAAAGAGTAAATTTTGATGATGATAAAACCAAGTCCTAGAACTTAAAAGTGATGACAAGATATTGAAATATTTGTATTTTGTTTGTATAATTGATTGAGTCTTTTGTAATAAGTAATATATTAGTGAATAAATTGTTTGTAGGACTTAATATAGAGAGTCATAAAGAAGCATGCACAAAGATCATCTAGGAAATAAATCTATTCTTTTATTATTCATCAATATACCTATTTCTTTTTTATGTTTAAGATTAAAAAATAATTTATCATAATTTAATTAAAAAAAATAAAAAATTAAGTTACTAAAAGAAAAAAATCAATGACAATCAAGTCCCATTAAAAGATGATTATGAAAAAACACATAGTACAATCATTTTTTTTCCTATAATCACAAAAAATGAATATAAGGCTCATGTGGTAAAAAATAACATTAATTATTAAACAAATATTTCACTATCAAGTAATGCAAGAAAGTTACCTTTTGTCTTCACAAATGAAAGAGAACAAATGACAAATGAAAGAAAAAAAATAATAAGTTTGTATTTAAGTGTTTCTTTTTTCTCAAAACGAAAAGAAAATATGTGAGAGTGTGAGATCAATATAACTTGTGGAAAAATTAAAAATACAATGAGAAAAAATAAAAAATATCTTAATAAATATTTTTATTATTTATTATATTTGATTTTATATTTTAATATTTATTAACATTAAATGTTATGCCTTATAAAATAAATAAAAAGATACCTCATTTAACTTTTATCAATTTCTATATATTACATATAATAAAAAAATTAAAAAATTAAAAATAATTAATATATATAATATAAAAAATTAAAATTTATTGGGAGGGGAGGGGGGCCATGGCCATTCCCTGCCCCAATGATCCTCCGCCACTGATTATCATTGCTGGTAATAGACTATCACAGTGAAAGAAATTGATTTTAGAAAAGTTTGTGATAATTGATTATCACTTCTGATGATCGATTATCAACGATAGTTGTGACTTGACTTTTCAATTTCTTAACCTAATTTCGAGAATGGTTGCTATAAATAAAGTGGTAAACTTTCATTTGAAAATATAGGAGTTGGGTTATAACTCTATGTAGAAAGATTTTGAAAAACCTAGTGTGGGTACAACGATAACTTTTAGCAAGTAGGTTTTTGTGTGATTGAGTGTCGTTCAAGTTGCTAGAAGAAATTGTTCATCCTTCATTCCTTGTAGATTCAAAAAAGGTGTTTCCTCACCTATTATGTAATTCAAGAGAAGTGTTTTCATCCTTTGTGAGACTCAAAAAAGATGTTCATCCCTTATTTCAAAGGAGATGTCTTTCATCTCGTATGCCTTCATGAGAGGTGCTTTCTTTCTTAAAGTGTTCTTATTCATATTTTTAATATTAGTTTAATTTTAGCAATTAGTTCATCTCTCTTTTAAGAGTAATTAACAACTGGACGTAGGATCTTTTTGATTTGAATTAGTATAAAAATATTTTGTGCAATTTTCTCTTTCCATACTCTTTATATTTAACTATTATTATTATAAAGGGAAAGATTTTAATTCAACTTTGATATTGAAAGGAGATTTTAAAAGCATGATTTTATTAAACAGATTGATTCACTTCATCTTCTTGGTTTTGTCCAAATGCAAATATTTTGCTACGCGATTCTAACAATTGGTACTACAGTTTGCTTTGATAAGTCATTCAATTTTTTCGAAAATTATTGGACAAATTCAAACCTTTGCCAAGGGTGCTTCGGTTAACATTTGCTTTGTTTGCTAGGGAAAATTATCCTTTTTGAGAAGTAAAAATGCAAATATTGTTAGAGTCTATTGATAGAGGTGTTTAAGATGCAATTTTAAATTGTCCACTTTTACCTACTATTATTGTTAATGATGTGTAGGAACCTAAGCCCTTTTCGCGATGGATTGCGAAAGAAAATAGAATAGCTCAATATGATGTTAGGACTAGAAATATTATTTCATCTACTTAAACCATGGATGAGTTTTACAGGATCTTTGTGTGTAAAAATGCTCAAAAGATGTGGGAAATTTTAAGAGTAATCCATGAAGGAACTAATGATGTTAAACGAGCAAGGAAAAATTCTCTCATCTAGGAATACGAGATGTTCTAGGTGCTATAAGGTAAACTAGTATACAATTTGCAAAAAAGATTCACTCACACTATCAATCATCTCTTTGGTTAAGCAAAATTTTGACACTAACGAATTTAATATAAAAATTTTGAAATCCTTGAGCAGATATTGGCAACCAAAGGTCACTATAATAGTGGAGTCGCAAAATCTTACGAATATGTCAATCGTTATATTATTTCATCTACTTTAACCTTGGATAAGTTTTACAGGATCTTGATGTGAAATAAAATGCTCAGGAGATATGAGAAACTTTTAGAGTAACCCATGAAAGAATTGATGATGTTAAACGAGCAAGGAAAAAATTCTCTCATCCAGGAGTACGAGATGTTCTAGATGCTACAAGGAGAAACAATATACGATATGCAGAAAAAATTCACTCATATTGTCAATCATCTCTTTGGTTAGGTAAAATTTTGACACTGATTTTGAAATCCTTGAATAGGTCTTGGCAACTAAAGGTGTATGCAATAATGGAGTCGCAAAATCTTACGAATATGTCCATGGTTGCTCTCTTTGAGAAGTTGAGCTAACATGAGTTAGAGTTGGGGAGACTCAATAATAACGAAGAATAAAGAAAGAAAAATCACATTGCCTTTAAATATGAAATTTCTAAAGGCAAAGATAAAATAAAAAATGATGACACTAATTTCTAGAATATGAACTTAATGATGAAAATATTTACAAAGTTTATGAAAAACAAAAACAGAGGACATCACAAAAAATATAAAAACAAAAACAAAAACTTTGTTTCAAATTACAAATGCTATGGATATGGTGAAACAAGTCATGTCAAAACGGACACTTCATTATTGAACCTCGTTCAAGATCATCATTCCCAAACTCGGGATGCTGATTATTCATCATCTGGCTTGAGAGGAGTGTATTGGAACTCAACCTCTAAAAATGGTTTTTGTTTTTATACAAAGGTTTACCATTTTGTTTAAGCGCCATCGTTTGTTTAAGCAGTTCTTGTTATCAAGGATTATGTTTTCCCCTTTTTCTTCCATCTCTTACAATGTAAAAAGTTTCCTTACACTGACGCCTCCTATTCAACTCCTTCTGGGCCTTGCTTTGTCTCTTGGAAAGATGGAAACCTATCACCGTCAAGAGGTACTACGCTGACACGACTTCTTTAGAATAAAGTTGAATCAAATAGACACGATTTACCCATTTTTTAAATTTACACCATTTTAATAAATTTGAAAAAGAATTGCAACAATTTTTGTGTTTTGTCATGTAATTATTTAAGGTTTTCAATATGAGATGAACTTAGAAATCAAGGAAAAAGTATGATAAGTTCAATGAAAAGTCAAAATATTACAAATCAATTTATTATATACTATAACAAGGAATATTTGTGAAAATATGGATGAACGTTGCATTTTATAATACTAAGCTCTTCACGCATATAATATCAAATAATATTGATTAAGCTCTTTAGACACATATTCAATATTTATCTTTTAAGACTTCATTAATATATTTAGGTTCCCCTTGGAGATAAGAGGAAGTATGCTTTGTTGGTCTCTGAAGAAGTTTTGAGAGTGAACCCTGGTTTTCACGCGTGCTAATATGTTAAAGTTGTTACCAAAATACTTAAAGCCTCGAGATGTCTAGGAGATTACCATTGACGTCAACAATCTTAGCATCAATTACATGATCAGCAGCAAGATCGTACTTATGCATCATGTATCCACAGCCACCAACGCCCACAAGTGGGCATTCACCTGTTGGGAACCTAAGTGTTTTGCTTTTCTGTTTTCTATAACATGATTTAGTGTGTCAAGGTTTATGTATATTTCTAGGAACAAAGATACATAAAAAATATATATTTTATGTTTAATATCTTTTAGTGTATGAAGGTTTAACATAAAGGGCAACAATAGGATTAGATGATGATTGATTGAATATATCATGGAAAAGTTTTATAAATTTTATAAAGTAACGATAATCAACACATCCTAATCATGGAAAAGTCTTTTAAGATAATTTTAATTTTATTGATAATATTGAATGAATTATAGCTATGATGATTAATATTGAATGAATTATAGCTATAAATATGAGGAACATAAGAAGGGTCTCTTAAGCCTTCAAAATATCTTTTAACTGTTTAATATTAAGTTGGTATCAGAGCTGATCGATCCTGCTCTGGTTTCTATCTTGTCTCGTCTGCCAACGTTTGTCATCATTGTCCATGGCTGTCCACCGTCGTAGTTATGTCTGGAAACCACCGGATCTAGACTGCTTCTCCAAGCAACAACCATCCCTACCAATGCCGAAGGTAGACTCGTCCCTACGCGCCTCCACGCACACCTTTTCCGTCCACTATAGCTAGGCGCGTGCTGTCCCTACGCTGCCATCCCGTCGTTAGATCCCCATCGCGCCACCTCCATAGCTATCTTCAGAGCCTTCTTTGCCCGTTTTGTCCATCAAAACTTTACTTTGGTGAAGTCCAGACACCACCCTTGCGGAAACCTCCCTAGGACATTCAAAAATCTTCACTATTTTTTGCAGCTCCTTTTTATTTTTGTCCCCTCGATCAGAAATGCCCACTGAAAGTGCTGTGAGTGTTATTTCATTCTCTGGAAGCCCTTAAATTACTTCCGAGAAACTAAATGGCCAAAATTATCTATCTTGGCCGGTTGTCATCAAAATGTGGTTTCTTAGTCAAGAACATCACAACCACCTAGAGAAAGATGACAACCACGTACCTATTGAAAATGCTGAACAGTGAAAGCAGGAACATTTCCAACTATGTGCTCTATTGTCGTAGTTGGTGGAACCACGACTTTTGATGTCCCTCTGAGCCTTCAAAACATGTCACTCGTTTTGGAAAAGGGCTTAGAACATCTATGCAAATAATATCCAACGCTCTATGATTCGGCAAACAAGTTGGCATCTCGAAGAATGACCAACGATGATATGATCTCCTTCATGAATGAAGCCCAATCTGCTATGGAAGAACTGCAAATGTTCTCGGAAGTCGAATCTTTAGATGAAATGAAGAAAAAACTTGACAAGTATTATATGGTGATGATCCTCCACGCTATACATCCAGACTTTAATAATATTAGAGAACAACTTTTGACCTTTCATGAGGTCCCTTCCATGGACATTTTGATCTCACGCATGGTTCGTGTCCCAACACCTTAAACTCTGGAGACTCTTGCTCTAGTGGTGTCATGGTCGCAACCATTCTCAGTGCACATATTGTAAAAGGATAGGTAACACACAGGAAAACTATTACTCCTTACATAGTTTTCCTTCTAAAACAGTCAATGTCTCATAGACTGATACTATTGAATCCAAGTTCACTAAGGACGAGTGTCAAGGGTACCTACGACTCAAGTCCAACAACTTCGCATAATCATCTCAAGCTCCAAGTACATCAACAACTTTCATCTCTCAATTTATGGAAGGTCACAATTATGGGTAATTGATTCAAGTGCTTCTGATGACATTTCTGGTAATACCTCTTTGTTCTCAACCATTTCATTTCAAGAAAAACTCTCATTTTATAACCCTTGGCAATGATTCTAAAACTTCCTCAAAGGGAGTCGGTCAAGCCTTCCCATCTCCATCCCTAAATCTAAAATCTACCTTTTTTGTCCCTAATTGACCCTTCAATTAAATTGCTTTAGCCAGTAAACCAAAATGTTAAATTGTTTTGTGACCTTCGATAACAAATTTTTTGTTATACAGAAGCGTGGTTCGAGGAGACAGATTGGAGAAGGATATGAAGCATAAGGATTATACCATTTTGGATCTCTTCCATGAGTGTCATGTGTTGCAGCTCCCAATCCTAAAATGTTACATGATCGACTTGCCCACCCTCATCTATCCAAATTATAGAAAATGTTTCTTGAACTTATTGGTCTCTAGACCTTAGAATATGAGTTATGTCAGCTAGGTAAACATGTTAGATCTACCTTTCCTGAAAGGTCTCAATCAAAGTGTACTTCGAGTTTTTCTATCATCCATTCCGATATCTGGGGACCTAGTCGTGTCTCATCTTTTGGCTTTAGGTATTTTGTTACTTTCATTGATGAATATTTGAGATGTACTTGGGTTTATCTTATGAAATTGTTGTCCATCTTCACATCTTTTTTAAGTGAAATCAAGAATCAATTTGGTCAAGTAATAAAAAATCTTAAGAAATAACAATGCCAAAGAGTACTTCCCTTATGCTTTTTTTGCTGTTTTTATTTCACATGGTATCTTGCATTAGTCCACTTGTCCTCATACGCCACAACAAAATGGTATAGCAGAAGAAAAGATAGACACTTGATTGAAATTGCTCGTACCCTTTTTCTTAGTGCCAATATTCTAGTCAATCACTAGGGAGATGCCATCTTAACTACATGCTTTCTTATTAATCGGATGTCATCCTCCTCTCTCAATCATAAGGTCCCCTTCTCTATTTATTTCCAGATAATCCTCTCTTTCACATTTCTCCTGAAGTTTTTGGTTGTGTATGTTTTGTTCATGACATGTCTCCAAGGCTAGACAAGCTTTATGATCGCGCTCTCAAATGTGTCTTCTTGGGCTATTCACAACTTCAAAAAAGGTATCGATGTGACTCTCCTAAAACCAAGAAATACTACATGTCTACCAATGTTACATTCTTTGAACAAACCACTGGCTTATCTCGATTTGTTCAATATGTTCATGTCATACAACATGTCATTCTTATTCCAGTGGTTGAGTACAATATTTCCAATATCCCTGTCAATCCAAGTCTTGATCAAAGTCCTCTTGAGTCATCATCTCCACATATTGATCCTCTCAAACACAAGACCCAAACAAATAGTCCAATTTTCCAAGAACATGATCAATCCCCTACTTAAGATATTTCTCCCTTGTCTCTTGGTACCACGACTCCTGCTTAAGGTGATTCAGGCTGGCCATTGCTCTCAGAAAAGGTACTCGTTCCTCTCAAAATCCACACCCCATTTATAATTTTCTTAGCTATCATAGATTGTCGTCTTCTTATTGTTTCCTTTTATCCTCAGTTTCTTCTATTGTTATTCTCAAAAATGTGAATGAAGCACTCGATCATCCTTGATGGTGACAAGCCATGATTGTAGAGATGTAGGTTCTTGAAAACAGTCATACTCGGGAGCTCGTGCCCCTCCCATCAGGCAAGAAGGTTGTTGATTGTCGATGGATGTATGTAGTTAAAGTGGACCTTGATTGTCATGTTGATCGACTCAAAGTCCGATTTGTTGCAAAAAGGTATACTTAGGTTTATGACCTTGATTATTGTGACACTTTCTCTCCCGTGGCCAAGATGACCACTATTCGTCTCTTGTTTGCAATGGCAGTTATTTGTCATTGGCAGCTTCATTAATTGGATATAAAAATTGCCTTCCTTCATGGTGATCTTGAGGAGGAAGTTTACATGGAGAAACTTCTTGGGTTTGTTGCTTAGGGGGAGTTTGGTATAAATTGCATCGCTCTTTATATGACCTCAAACAATCACCACAAGCTTGGGTTAAGACGTAGTGAGGCAGATCACTCAGTCTTTTACTCACATACCTCTCTTGGGAAATGTGTCTACCTAATAGTATATGTTGATGATGTAGTCATTACAGGAAATGATACTATTGAAATATCTAAATTAAAGTAGCACTTGTATAGACATTTTCAAACCAAGGATTTGGGAAACCTCAAATACTTCTTGGGCATTGAAGTATCTAGTCTAAAGATAAAGTTGTAATATCTCAAAGGAAGTATGCTCTTGATATACGACAAGAAACTAGTATGATTGATATTAGACCAATAGATAGTCCTATGGACCCAAATCAGAAATTAACAACTGAAGAAGGTGAATTGTTCTCCGACCTAGAAAGATATAGGAGGCTGGTTGGAAAACTAATTTATCTCACTATTACAAGGTCTGATCTATCTTTTACAGTTGAAGTGGTTAGTCAGTTTATGCAATCTCCATGTGTTGGCCATTGGAATTCTATCATTCATATTCTAAGGTACGTAAAAAAGGCTCCCGATAAGGGTTGTTATATGAAAATAGAGGAAGCATTCATATCTTTGGATATTGTGATGCAAATTGGGCATGCTCTCCTATTGACAAACAATTTATTACTGGATACTGTGTGTTCCTTGGACGAAACATTATTTCATAGAAAAGTAAGAAACATAGTTTAGTGACTCGGTCAACAGTTGAAGTTGAATATAGAGTCATGGCATCACTAACATGTGAACTTATAAGTGAAGCAATTTCTTCAAGAACTTAATTTCTGTGACATCCATACTATGAAGATGTATTGCGATAATCAAACTGCTATCCACATTGCATCAAATCCAGTGTTTCACGAGAGAACTAAACATATAGGAATAGACTGCCATTTTGTTCGTGAAAAGTTGTTAACAAAGGAAATATGAACTGAGTTTGTTGGATAGAATGACCAACTCGTAGTAGATATGTTGACCAAGTCATTAAGGGAACCTCATTGAGTTTATTTGTTTTGAGCTTAATACATACAATTTATATGCTCCAGCTTGAGGAGGAGGGTAGAAATAGTGATTGCACCTAAAAATTATTATGTCTAAGTTAGGAGATTAAGTGTTGGATAACCCCTCCATCTAGTTATAGCTATAATGATTAATCGTCCTCTTATATCTACTTTTGGTATCTATAAATATGAGGCACATGAGAAGTATCTCTCTTAAGCCCTCAAAATAATTTTTCACTATTTAATCTTAAGCTCCAAATATTATAATCACATCATAAGTATTTTTAAAATTATAATAAAAATGGAGAGAAAAAAATCACGTGAGACATTTTTTTGATTTAGAGTTTAATAGATACGTTGAATAAAAAATTATCACATTCAAAATAAATATTGTTATAACTCTTTCAAAAACTATATTAAAATTGAATATTATTATTAAATATAATCTAAATATACACCGTAAGAAAAAGTGGTGTCACCTATTGTAAAAATTTACAGGTAACACGTAAAATCTGAAAATAAGACTGATTTATCTAAACAAAAAATAATTGTAGGTAAATTCATCGTAGCTAAATTTTCTACAGTTACATCCATATATAATTATAAAGCTTATGTATATATCTAAGGAACTGAAATTTACCTTTACGTTGTCCTTAAGTTATATATGGAATACCAAAGAAAAATTCAAGTTGGTTGAAAAATTTACAACAGAAAAAACTTAACCAAACCTAAAATTGTGTTTAACTTTAGTCTTGTACTGGTTGTGCTGAGGAAGAGAACCCTACCCATAATTCCACTTCTCTTGTATTAAATACTTTAACTGGAGCCTGAAACTTTTACCCGTGACTTTTATTAGATAGATTATTAAGATGAAATTCTGAACATAGAGCAACATTTTCCCTAGCTCTTTCCATCAGAGTACTTTGTATGCGTCTGAGCATGTGTGCTCACCTACTTATAATTCTATTTCTCTTACAGCAAGTGCACATTTTATGAGTAGAAAAATAGATTTATCTTCAACTTTCTCCTCCAACGTCCCACCAGGGAACAAAGAATGTGTGACCTCTACGTATAATTTCACTTCTCTCACAATAAATACTTCTTTTTATCGGAAGAGAAAAAGAGATTTATCTTCTTCCACCTTTTATATCCCTACTACAAACTAAAGAAAGCACAAACCTACAAAACGACTTCAATCGCCTCAAAATCTGAGCAAACCAAAACTTCCCAAAGTTCACTGCCAGAGAGGTGATCCAATCAAATCTAGTAAACCAAAACCTAAAGCCTCAAATTTTCAGGTGAGCGAGCGCATTAGTGTAGAAGAGCAATTTAGAATGCGTCAGGAAGAACATTGATTCCATTACGAAGAACTGGCATCAGAAGCAGCTTTTTTCTCCTTCTGTTTTTCCCTCTTTTTCTTGTTTTTTAACGCATTCTTGCTCATTGATCTAAATTAGTAAATCAAGAGTCATTCATAACAGAATATAAACCATATATGAACTTAAGAATAAAATAAAGGAAGAGGGAGGGTAGGAAAGGTACTTACTCTGAAGGAGTCTCTCCCAACAACTGCAAACATACAAATAATTTTGGCATTATTACAGACCAATCAGCTCCAAGAGTTCAAGGTAAAATGCATAAACATGTATGTATTTACTGGAAAATTTTGACTTAACACCCAAAACACTTCATAATTATAAATTTATACCATGCTCAAGTATTGATGAAAATTTATATTGACAATTAAAAATAGAAACAGTGCCGGATCATAGATTGTGACTGTGTACCTGTGCCTGAATAGCAGCTGCATTCTTAGCATGTGGTGGACGATATGCAGCAGGTTTTTGTGCTTGGGGATTGGCAGAAGAGGCTTTTACTGAAGTCTGGGTTGACTTTGGTGGTCCTTGACCTGCAAGTAGGCCATGGTCTTCAAACAACAAAAGAGACAACTCATAATAACAAAATGCAATGTTATAAGCATGGTGACGAACCTGCTGGTTTTTTATCTTCAAGTTGGACCAAATTTAGAGATTTAATTAATTCAGCAATATCACCAAACTTATTGGGTGACTCTGGTTTCCAATCAACCTACAAATAGTTTGCCATGCAACTCGCTAATATTTATGAAAAGGTGCTAAGAAAAATGAAGATTTAAATATGTTTTTAATCTTTATACTTTAGAATAAAATTGCATTTCGTCCTTGACACAAACTATGTATCAATTTCATCCCCACACTTTATGAATGTATAACATCCTCGGCAACTAACGATTGTTTGAGTCTTTATGATATGGCAAATGACATTCCACAATGGATTAAAATTAAACCTCCAGGTGTCTGGGTACGGGTTTGGCATGTTGACATGTTTTAGATGGAAATTGCTAGTTTTACCCCCTCTCATATATGCTGATGACTTGGGCCCAATCCCATCAAACCCAACTCAAGGCCCAAACCCCATTAGCCCAATCACTAGAGGAATCCTTAAGAGAATTCAAGAAGCGGGTGGATCTCAAAATCTCTTGGAGTCCGAAGCCATTCAGTTCAAATGGGCCAAGGAAGACATCAAGATTTAGATAGCATAATTTTTATTAGTTTGTATTTTGGCCAATGTAATTGGGCCATCTTTTAATAATGTGTGCATTAGCACAAGCATGGATAAAAATTCATTAAGACTAAATGTCAATGGGCTCTCAGCCTTATTGAATTTAGCCTTGGCCGAATGAGTTATTCTCACACATAAACACATTTAGCACATACTGAATGTCCTTTGATCCACCCATTAAGAAGATCTAGATCTAGAATAATTGTGCACATGGTTAATTAGTGTGGCTGGCCGAAATACTTGGCTATATAATCAAGCCTCCACACTTTTTGCAAGGTTACTCGTGAATTGTTATTGCAAATACATGTCGAGATCACTCCATGACTTGCATTTTGAGAGTTCAAATTGTTAGAGCATTCTCCTAGATTTCTCCTCTAGCCCTCCTCCCTAAGTTGGCCTAACCTCTTAGGAACATGGTAGTTGAATCGTGAATCGTTTCGTATCGTAAATCGTATGATTCGTAAACATTTTGAAAGTCATCTTTTTTAATTTTTTGGATGTAGTGACAATTTCTAGAGTTACCCTTTTTTGGGTGGAGTAGTAACTTTAGTCACTTTTTTTTTAGGTGCAGTAACTTTAGTGGAAGTTACCATTTACTTATTGGGTTTTAAAAGGTTTTAAACAAAATGGGCTAAAATTTACGTTAAAACAGGCCCAATTTCCACCCACTAAAAATCCTAGGGTTCCCGTCTTGCATATCCACAAGACTTTGCTTCGAGGTTGTGCCACCGTCACATACGTTGATGTCGTGCGAGTTGTTGCTGCAGTCGCGAGGTCTGTTAACTTCTCTCTCATTGTTGTGCGAGAGGCACCAAGGCAAGAGGGGCCACTGCAAGAGGCGCCACCGCGAGAGACGCACACCACCGCAAGTGTCTCTGCTGCAAGAATCGTAGCCGTGAGAGGTGCCATTGTGAGTGACATTTGTGCCCATGAATGCTACGATTCAAATCGATTCATGCGATTCAGAGACTGAATCGTACGATACGAACACGATACAGAAACAAAAATTATTCATCAAGCGATTTGTATGGTGGAGCTGCTGAATCATTTCGTATCGTACGATACTTACTACCATGCTTAGGAACCTTCACCAAATCACTTCCACTGCCATTACACTTCAAACGTTCGGTGCAAAAAGGAAGCTTCATTCAACCATCAAATTCATCCATGGAGCTTCATTATGTGGTATCTAGAGCCAGGTTGGATCAAGTCTTCACGGTTTAAGCTAAGTGTTCGATCCTTACTTCAATTTCTGTCATGTTCATCACTTGTTTTGATTGTCTTGTTGTTATCCACTGTTTAATTTCGAGTTATGCACTTGGTTATTGATTCAAATCCATCTTCTACTTGAATCAATCGGTGTTTCCATTGGTTTTCAATTTTGCAGTGTTTTTCTCGTTTGTATTGAGTTGTTCTATATTTTAATCGGTAAAATTGTGTTTGATTGGTTTTAATTGTTTGAGCATCCATATGTGTTGTCTAAGTCATGTGTTTCCTCAATTCTCATATTTCCATGTGTTTTTACCATTTGAATTGATTGATACATCTTGAATCTTGGCCACAAGCAAGAAAGTTGACAGAATTCACTTGCTTATATGAGCAATCTTTTTGGAAGCCAATGTAGTGCCATTTTTCACCGTATGGTTCATCCTTAATGTGTCTTATATGTTCTTGAAGGTCTCATGCTTGATTTTAGTTCTTAATCAAGTTCATACTACTTCCATTAGCAAGAACAATTTTATTCCCGAGAGTAACTTGTGATGAGCTCTCTGAATTTTTCATTTCATTGCACGACCATTCTCTATGTTTGAATTTTTATGAGCAACAGGATGCATCAATTTTAATTTTGATTTTTGCCTCTGAAAGCTAAGAGATAGACAAAGATTTCAAAAAAAGAATCACTGAAAAAGCTTGAGAAATGAAATCATGAAAATTAATCGAAGTTGAGGCAAACTTCCGCGTTTTTCTGCTCGAATTGCTCCTGAGATTCACTGTTTCACTGCTGCACACTTTCGTGTTTGATTTATCACAAACGATTGGCTGGTCCAAAATGAGTTTTGATTTTTTCCTATATTAGATAAGATCTAAACGAAAAAGAGAAAAAAATAATCAATGAAAAATGTTGAAGAATGAAAAAGATGATAAATCTCTGAAGTAGAGGTTGTGTTCTGCATTTTCTGTACTGGCAGTGAGTGAGTGATAAATAAAACTTAAGTGCATTTTGGAGCTGTTTTAGTCATAAGTTGATTGGCCACATAATGAAGCTCCATGGATGAATGTGATTGTTGAATGAAGCTTCCTTTTTGCCCCGAAGGTTAGAAGTGTAATGGCAGCGGAAGTGATTTGATGAAGGTTCCTAAGAGATTAGGCCAACTTAGGGAGGAGGACTAGAGGAGAAATCCAAGAGAATGATGTAGCAATTTGGACTCTCAAAATGCAAGTCATGGAATGATCTCAACATGTATTTGCAATAACAATTCAAGAGTAACCTTACTAAGAGTGTGGAGGCTTGATTATATAACCAAGTATTTCGGCCAGCCACACAAATTGACCATGTGCACAATTATTCTAGATCTAGATCTCCTTAATTGGTGGATCAAAGGACATGTTGATAAGGAATCTTCAAGTGAGATGAATTTGAGGTAAATTCCCTTTAAGAAGGAGGGTATGATAGAAGACTATCTCCTAAACTTCAAGTGGTACAAATTTGAGGACAAATTCTCTTCAAGAAGGAGAGAATGATAGAGGACTATCCCAAGATTCCATACAAGAAAAACTTGAAGATGAACCTTTGGGTTTTCTTTTAGAAATTAGTTATGTTCTATGTTTTTGAGCTTTGAGCTTTCCTTTATAAATTAGTTTATGTTTTTATGTTTTGGGCTTGGGATTTCTTGTAAGGTTTTCAGGTTTGCTTAAACTTATGTGCCTATATATAGAGGTACCAAAAACAATATAGACACTTTTAGTCATATATTGAATTTGATTTCATTAAAGAGAGGATTATCTTTGTTCTTGGCTTAGGCCTCCGGTTCTTATCAAAGATTAACATCTTTGTGGCGAATCTTCACTTGACTTATCAATATGCTAGATTAGGGCGTCCTCCATCTCTGTCTTATTCCGCGTTCTTCTCTGATTTATTCGTGTCGTGCATCTTGAGAATTCAAATTCAAAAACAATCATACTTTTTTCTGGATAGGATCGTATCACATGTGGCAAGTCACATTGTAGCATGTGCTAAATGTGTTTATGTGTGAGAAGAACTCATTCGGCCAAGGCTAAATTCAATAAGGGCGAGTGCCCATTGACATTGGTGAATTTTTATCCATGCTTATGCTAATGTGCACATTATTAAAAGATGGCCAAAATACAAACTAATAAAAGTTATGCTATCTAAATCTTGATGTCTTCCTTGGCCCATTTGAATAACAATTGAATGGCTTTGGACTCCAAGAGATTTTGAGATCCACCTGCTTCTTGAATTCTCTTAAGCATTCCTCTAGTGATTGGGCTAATGGGGCTTGAGCCTTGAGTTGGGTTTGATGGGCTTGGCCCCAAGGCATCATATGCAAGGGCTGGTTTGATTTCGATTGGAATAAGACTAGAAGGAAGTTCACACAGAAAAAGGTCTCCCTTTTGTTGTTGTGCCCCTGCATATTGGTTTGCTTTGCCATTATTGCTGTTGTGAGTAAAAACAACTAACCATTAACAAAATTCAATACTAATATTAAATTTTCTTATTTACTCTCCAGTATCTACATCTCCAAAACATCTTTTGTATCTACATCTCCAAAACATCTTTTGTTTGTTCTTCAATATGTTGACTTTGAGAAGCAATAATCTTTCCCCACAACTACAAACTTTTGGTCCCAAATGTGAAGATGATGCTAGATTTCCATCCACAACTCATCTGCATAGATCAAGCTCGTCTGCATAGATCAAGCTGTACAACATTAGGATTTCATTGCACAACCCTGACCTAACAGTTTGTTATCATTATTCAAAATGTCATTCCACCCAAACCAACAATAATATCGAACCCTAAACCATCAAAACCCCCAATTCATGAACAAAAACGGAAAAAACGAACTTACCAACCTTTCACCAGCAACGTTTCCATGCTTCCATTGCCACCAACACAAAATTGCAATGAATCACTACTTAGAACACCAACACAGACAACTTCGTCACTGCCACAAGCTTCAATTTTTTTCCTATAACCACACTCAATCCTCATTCCACAAAATAAACAACACTTAATTTTTGTTAAGATATCATTAATATCTTATTTTCTGTTTCTATTGTTATTATTCTTCATATGTACTATGGGCTTTATTATAAATATAGCCCCTATGTGTATTTTCTACATAAGGAAGATTAATTTCAAACCTAATTTTACTATATTTAATATGGTATCTAGAGCATGGTAGTTGAATCGTGGATCGTATTGTATATCAGAGAGCCTAAATTTTGAATCGTGAATCGTATCGTGAATCGTATAATTCATAAACATTTTAAAACATTATAAAAATGTAACATATACTTAAACATATAAGATATATAAATATGCAAAGAGACAATTAAGAACAAAATAACCTCATAGTGAAATAGAGTGATTGTATACATGTGTATATACCACATTATTTCACAATTTCAGCAACACAACCTTCAAAAAAAATGTGGTTGCGGCATAAGTTTCCTTTAACTATGGCTATATGCTACTAAAAACAATCTACATTATAGCCATCCAAAAAATAAGTTGTTGTTTCATCAAGATGTCCTAGCAAAGAATGACATCTTTCTTTGTCCCAACAAGATGTTGTTTCATCCTTGCTATGCCACCACAAAGTATGAGAACCAAACTTACACTTCACTTGTAATCTGCTTTTGGAACACTATCACAGTATGTATTATCAACTTCTCGTTTTTGTGTTTGATTTACTCATGTCTGAAGCACAAAAACAAAACCCGAAACGTGAGAAACCTCCCTGCACAAAACAGACACAAAATAGAGGACACCGCACCACGACACAGGCACCACCACAGCACCGCGCGACCACCACGAGACCACTACACCACATCACGAGACCACTATGCAAAAACTCCAGAAGCACGAACACCATCAAAACAATGCGCGACCACCGCGCCACCACCGTGCAACCACTACAGCTTGCGTCTCGCTCAGACGCAGATAAAAACGAAGGAAGGAACGAGAAAGGAGAAAAGAGAAGAGAGATGAGGGGAGTAAGCAACGTGAAGGAGATGATGTGAATCAACACGCGAAAATACAAAAGGGAAAAAAAAATTAGGGTTTCAAATGGGTGGGTTGACCCGACCCAATTCAGAAACCAATTTCAACCCGTATCGCGTTTCAAATCGCAATTCGTACGATTCAGGCCTATATCGTATCGTATCGAACACGATTCATGAACATAAACGATACGGTATGCGATTCGTATCGCCAAGCACATGTATCGTATCGTATCGTACGATACGTAATACAATGATCTAGAGCCTAAGAGTTTTTTTTCACCTTTGTCATTAGATTCGATGCAGTCATTCGTATACTGAAGTACATTAAAAGATCTCCTGGAAAAAGGTTGTTATATGGTTCTAATAACCATAAAAGAGTTGTTTGTTATTCAGATGCTGATTGGGCAGGATCTCCTTTTGATAGAAGGTCTACATCTGGATTTTGTCTCCATTGGAGGTAACTTGATCTCTTGGAAAAGCAAGAAACAAAGTGTTGTGCCAAAGTATAGTGCAGAAGCAGAATATAGAACCATGGCTTCAGCCACTTGTGAGCTTGTTTGGCTTAAGCAATTGCTCAAAGAGCTACAGTTTGGAGATGTTAATCAAATGACACTTATATGTGACAATCAAACTACTCTTCATATTAATTCTAATCCAGTCTTTCATGAGAGGACTAAATATATTGAGATTGACTATCATTTCATTCGAGAAAAGATTATGTCTAGAGATATCAAGACTGAGTTTGTTAACTCAAGTGATCAGTTAACAAATATTTTCACTAAGTCTTTACGGGGACCTAGAATTGGTTATATTTGTAACAAACTTGGTACTTACGATTTGTATGCACCGGCTTGAAGGGGAATGTTAAGATATCATTAATATCTTATTTTCTATTTCTATTGTTATTATTCTACATATGTACTTTGGGCTTAGCCCATATTTTCTTTATTAAAAATATAACCCCCTATGTGTATTTTCTACACAAGGGAGATTAATCCCAAACCTAGTTTTACTATATTTAATAATTTTAATAACAGCAACCAAATTCGTAAGACTAGCTACAACCTCACAAAATAGGAGAGGAGGGCAAAAGGGTTCTTTGGGTGATAAACAAAGCTGATTCCAGCAGCAAAGAATGGCACAGGACTGGGTTTTTGACAATATGGGCACCCTTGGCAGCACCATAAGCATCATATGGCATAATACCATAAACAACAGAGACATTAACCCTAGCCTTCTCCCAATCAGCACAGTCACGGGGCTTGCACCAAACATCTTCCTTTAATTGGGTGCCACCACCAGTGACCTTAAGGGCACTGTCCTGGGCCAAACCCATACACAGGCATGATAACATTTAATTTTAATCCATTGTAGAACGTTGTTTGCCACATCAGAAAGATTCTAATATCGTTGGCTGTCGAGGACGTTATGAGTTCATTCATAAAGTATGGGGATGAAATTGGTACATAGTTTGTCAGGGATGAAATTGGTACATAGTTTGTCAGGGACGAAATGCCATTTTACTCAAAAATATAGGAACTAAAAATATATTTAACCTAAAAACAAATGAATCAACAAAAGTAAAAGACACTGCTGACCTGGTACAATTTGTCAAACATCTTCTTGAAGTACAACGACCCATTGTAGTGAAAAATCTTGATCCTTAGAAAGAAGAAAATAAAATATAACAAAAAGAAAAATCTTTGCGAATAAGATCATGATCACCAAAAATGTGAAACCAACATGTAACAATCAGTAAATTGTTTTCCCATAAATCATCTGAATTATTGCCCGATAAGCCTATTTTATTGACTATATATGATCAAATTAATGGAAACAGATAAAGGGGCAATTGATGGCATCATTTCATTAACAACAAAATAATGCATATTTTTAGGCATTAAGAAATTCAAGGTCATGTAATGGCAAATAATACATACCCATTGTCAACTTGAAGCCTTGGAGCTGTTGTAGCTGTCATGAAATAGCACCCATCTGCTGACCATTCACTAGTCACAGACCATTCAGCCCTAGTGGTTCCAAGTTGCTTTTTGTCTATGTAATCCCAGAATACCTAGCACATAAGCATGAAAAACATATGAAGTCCATATACAGAGCATGTGTTTGCAATCTTGTAAGCATTTGAGCACGAATCATATGGAATTACAACAGATACTTGCGATTTCTTTTTCATTTCAGTCATTGTTTTAATATCTAAATACAAAAATGCAATGTACATCTGTGGGAACTACAACCTTTTGGAAATAATCACTTTTTTTCAAAGCTACCAAAATCAAAGTGAATATTTCTTCAAAATAAGTTGAAGAGAGGAGCACTAAAATAAGAACCACACGTCAATAATCATTGGAAAAAATGGAGTAAAGAGATCCAGATTCACTTGGGATGAAGACGACATAACACTTTTAAGGGATGTCTGGAAGAACTTAGTTAATCTATCAAAATAAGTTATCTCAGTGAGTTTGTTATAGTAACTTCTATTTTAGCTTATTCCAATATGTTTCATGGACAGATATATGGTACAAGTCCCCAGGAATTCAGATGTTATTGGTGTTGTTTACCCAAACACACCCTTAATTGATTCTTACATCTAGAAGTGGTTGTAAGACATAATTTGTTGTTCAACATCCTAGATAAGCTAAACACGCATCAGACCTTCTTCACAGAAAGGAAAAAACAAAACAGAGCATAATGATTCAAATAGTAAGAACATACCATATCACCGGGCAAGTTACCAAAGCCAGCCAAACATAAAACTGGAAGTTAACAATCAAGGAACCCAAATTTAGATCCTTGCCATAAGAATATTGAACCAGTTCAAATTTCAACTGTTACCAAAACCCTAGGGGCCCTTTAAAAATTTAAAACAGAAAGAAAGAAATCTTCCATCTGAAAAGTGGTTAACATTTATTTGACTAAATACAAAGAATGTCATTTCACCAGCCAAGGATACATTTCCCTTTTGGGTTCCAACGAATAGTGTTGTAAGGACCAGTTCCAAGCTCTAGAAGAGGATTGCACTTCTTGTCGAACAAAGTTGCTTTAGCAGGCATGACTAAATCAGGTTAAGGAAAAATACATTCAAGAGATCCATAAAGAATCATTAAGAAGTCATTAATACAACACATACCCAAAATACCCACCATCTTCTTAAAATGGTATGAATCATGAGGCATTACAAACAAAGTAAGAAACATCTTGTTGAATATAGAGAAAATAGGGTTTAAGATTAATCTCCCTTGTGTAGAAAATACACATAGGGGTTGTATTTATAATAAAGAAAATATGGACTAAGCCCAAAATACATATGAAGACTAATAACAATAGAAACAGAAAATAAGATATTAATGATATCTTAACACATGTCCAGTTTGGTGTATTAGGGCTTATCAAAATCCATATATGAGAGGGATTAGGCGCATCTCTAGTATATTTTTAAAAAGCATTACCTAGAGCAAAGATATATAATCATCCCAAAATAATGGTCTGTTTCCAAAATGGGCTCATGACTTTGCCATATGTACTATTTTTGGATAACGTATCAAACCTTGCCACTAATATTCCATGTTAGCTGATCTCCAGCACATATCAACTTGAGGGAACTTTAGTGCATGCTGCTTCTCATCATATTCTATATATCACAGAGAAAAGGATACATCCATACACAACAGCAAATTCCAAGCCAGAATATGACCACTGAGCATCATGAATAGGCCCATCTTTCCCTGCCAATTTAAAAAATTAAAATAAAATAGAATGTTACACTTATTATAGAGATTATATAACCAATTATCAGTTATTTTACTAGCAGAAAGAACATACGGAGAGGCACAAGTCCTTCATGCATTCCATCTGTTGTCAAATAGCATAATTTTGATTCTCCATAGTAACTCTGATTAGTTTTGTCAAAATCTGACTGCACCACCACTAGAAGCCCAGTTGAGCCATGATTCCATTTAAGTTGGGTGGTTGAACATCGGAAAAAACTACGTCGAGCAACAGGTTGACTTTGAGACGCATTTCCGCTAGCAAAGATCTGTACACTAGCAGGAACCCCCTACAAGATAGAGAACTTCATAACATAAGCATCAAAATCAAAAGGGTGTGATAGATAACCATTATTTCTAGGTGCCTGCCACATGGAATATAAACCTGTATTCTAAACCTTTATATTTTTAATTTTATCAATATTGACTATCAATGGGACTTAAGAAATATGGAAGATTCCATACGCAAAAAAAAAAAAAAAATCAGATTAGATTTCCAATAGTTAAATGTCTCTAGGAGTACATATTTTCATAAATAGTCATCAGTCATTCTTAGGCTACCGATAGATCTAACAAACCCAAGAAAATGCAATAATCAATAATTTCTTTGTGTGAATATTGATAAATTAAAAATGATTTTGGGAGGAAAAAAAATGAGGGAGATGTATAGGAATCCAAGTCATGATGATACTGGAAAACATTATTTATATTGAAAGCAATAAAGGCAGGGATAAGCAATTACCTTAATAATTATTGTCACTAAATATTAAATAATATCATATAATATGTAATTACTCTATTTACAATCTTTCTAACAACTTCTTTCAAGCTAGAGCATATAGCCAATTTGTACCAAGTTTGTTACATATCATAGTTATATGTGGTCATATAAAAAATTGATGCAAACATTTTTAATTGGTAATCTAAACTAACAAAGCTAGCAGTAATGTCTCGAGATAAGTTCTTTCTAAGGAATGACAAGCTATTTCAATGTGTTTGGTCTTCATGTGAAAGACTGAATTATAGGTGATGTAGCTTGATTATCACAAATGGTGTCATTTGCATAACCTCCCAAGATCTACATTCGTAAAATAACTGTTTAAGTTTAATAGCCACAGCTCAATGTTCTACTTCTACAATTTTTGCAAATAGTCGATGCCATTGCTCAACATTCTACTTTTCAAACATTTTTTTCTGTCCGAGAAATCAGGTTATAACCAATGAAAATGCAATGCCCAAAAATAGATCTCTTATTAGAAGGAGAGGTTACAATCAGTATCTAAATACCCCACTACTCAAGTAAGGGCCTTCCACTTCAGATTCTAGACCTTTTCCTCAAACTCCTCTACCATGCTTCAAAATGTGAATTATAACATCCTAATGCAAAAGACAAGTGAGATAATTCAATTTCTGTACCAGTATATTTCAAGGATTAAATTTGGTTCCCCCCTCATCTAGCAAAAGGTATGGTATTAGGATACAAAGGAGTGTCTCAACAAAACGAGCCTTTACAAAATTTGTTATCTAGATATCCATTTGTTGAATCAAACACTTAACCTTAGGCCAAAAGCTATAGTGAATAGTCATAGCCAAATTTTTCTACCTAAGAATATCTTAGCCCAAGCATAATGATTTCATGGTGTCTTAGCCCACTGAACCTTTGCTGTGAGACAATTAATATAACCCACGACAATCTTTCCCTCTATAATTGCCCCGGTGGGACAATACGTGCACCACCATGGGATAACTTATGCAAACCCTGTGAAATTATAGACTATAAAGAGATATAAAAATATAACTAACTAGTCTCAAGAACTACCACCAAAGAAATGAATCTAGAAGTTTGCTCCATGTAAACTGATGGTATTATATGATTGCAGTAAAATAGCCAATATAGGAGAGTTTGTGCAATGAGAGAATAATTAACGTTGCAACAGTGGGATATACTCTGTTTATTTCAAAAAATATATAATCAATGAAAACAACTGACCACCAACAGTGTAAGTCATGATTAACAAATTCAAAGCTGACTTGTTTAATTCCTAAGAAATAGGAAACTAACTTTTACTTATTCAAAATATAAATAAATAATAATAAAATAAAATAGCAGTCCTAAACAACTATCATAAACTTTTTCAGCTAGATCACAGAGCAAAGCACTTCCCAAACCAAGCTAGTAAAGTGGCAATGGAAGACAGCATCAATAGACAAGAATAATCAAACATTAGTCACTTTAGCTATCAAAGAAAAAGTGGCCCCATAAATCCATAATTCAAACCAAGAACTTGTGTATGACTTTTAGCAACAAATCCAGTTGACCATCAAGGCCAACTTTAATCATACACTTCCAGTGGCATCCTACAACCGACTTCCTTACAGCAAAAGGAACAAGGTCCCTTATCTCATTGCTCAGTCTGAAATACGCACATCTCTTCAACCATAGCCAATCACCACCCTGAATAAGAAAGGGTTTCACTTGTTGTAGTCTTTGGAACAAACACATGGCCTAGGACGTTTAAATGAGGTGTTTGTGTTCAACAACCCCATTTTGTATAGGGCTATGAGGATGTGAAGTTTGGTGAAGAATACTGTGTTATGCCATGAATATTTGGAGTTGTTGAGATGAGTATTCACATGCAATTACTCAACACAGTACGAATTGGAATAACAAGCTGAACATGAAATTCATCTGAAGGGTTGCAAAGGTACAAAATAACTCAAACCGGTTTCTACTTGAATACAACAACCAAGTACATTGGCAGTAGTTATCTTATTGTCATCAAAAGGAGGAAGAAAGTATTTATAACCCAAAGTAGCTCTTATAATTTAGATTTAGGCCTAATTTAACCCCTTAAATTTGACTTATAAGATGAGAGTTGTCCTCCACCTATATACTTTAATTTAATCATATTAATAGTTGATGAGAGATTTTAAGCATACCACTCAAGCCGAGAATTGAACATCTTAAGTATCGAGTTTGCAAGAATGAACATCTATGTGTAACCCATTAAAGGTACAATCAATGTACACTCCGGCGAACTAAGATGCCCATTCTTTAATGGGAGAGACTTGGTGTTGGCGTTCTTATATAGTTAATGTTAGAGATCATACATCGACTATCAATATGGTTAAATTAAATTATATAAGTGGAGGACAACCTTCACCTTATGTGTCAATTTTGAGGTTGAGTTAAACCCAATCCCGACTCAAAGGAGCTTTGATGCCATTCACCTTATGTGTCAATTTTGAGGTTGAGTTAAACCCAATCCCGACTCAAAGGAGCTTTGATGCCATCTTATGATTTGGGTTTCAACCTAACTCAATTGCATAAAACCAGCTTATGAAGTGAGGGTTGTCCTTTATAATACTTTAATTGAGTTGTACCATTAGTTGATCTAGAATCTCCAATAGTAAAATTGACAGTAAGCAAATTACTATCAATGTAACACTATTTGCACTGAAAGCAACAGTTAACTACTAAATAGAAATATATCAGTAGTTAAAGCAATGAAAAAGAAGAATTTACTATTATCATAATTATTGTAATTACACGACACTATATAATCTATAAATACCCTATAAGATTCCATTATGCCATATTAATGAGTAAATTGCTGAGTCTTTGAAAGATACACCATTCCTCAATTTGAATCCCTGCACTTACTGAATTTATAAAGTGAACTATTGAATGTATTCATGTGTTTCAATTTGGTCCTTCCATTCACCCAGCACCAATTACGATAAATTAAATCAATAGACACTGAACTGAGAAAGTACAAGTACAGGAACCATTTGTGAAACGCTATAACTTCTATAGAAGCATTAGTTAACTATTCAATAAGTTATTCGAGTTATCTCAAACCATTTGAGTCAACTGAGCATCATAAATACACAACACAACAGCATTACCAGATCCTTTCCATGACTGCGATAAAGAATTATATCATATATTAGAAACCTAACATACTGCATTCCAAATGACCAATAATACCAAGTTCTCATTCATTTAGTCACAGAAATATAAACTAAGCCTCCATAATAAGCATTACGGAGGGATACAAACCTTGGATTCTGGAACAAATGCTGCTACATGGGACCCCGGTGAACTAGAAAGCTCAGCAGCAGCAACCCCCGGAACTCTTAACCGAATGGTAACTCCTTTAGAAAAATCCCCAGTGTCAAAAAATTGCACCTCATTAGTTGCCAACCGACACGCAGTAGCTTCATCAGAACTAAACTGAATCGCAGGCCTGAACAACACACAGACACAGAGATAGTATCAGTTAAAACATAACCCACAGCAAGAATGTTATCCATTTATCAATAAACCATAAGCATTCAAAATTCCCCAATTGTTATCATCTACACAAAAGGAAATAAGTCATGTTTAAATAAGCGTTTCTATGAAAAGAAATTAAAAAAAGGCAAAAGCCCAGCCATTTAGCTTCTCCAAAAACTTATTTTTATCTATCCATTAACTTACAAAAATACTCACCGAAATTTTCCTTCTTTGTTTCCAGCTACAAGTGTTTAGTATAAGTTTATCTACTAGAAGCATAAATTTAACACTTTGGATTACACAAACAATGAATTGCTCACACACCAATTGCCTTTTGTCATGTTCTTTTGCGACTGTTGGTAAACAGGAGCACCGGTGTCGATTTTCCACAGCGTGACGTTCTTCTCCTGCGGCGCCGAAGGTTTCTGAAAGGTTTGCAAGTAAGTTCCACAGGGTGACAAGGTAGCGGCAACGACATTGGGAACTTCAAAAGCCCTAATCTCTTTAGCAGTGTTGCAATCGTACACAGTAATCAACGAGTTGGATTTGGTGACCATGAGTTTGGATCCATCGTCGCTGAACTTGGCATTGATGCAGTTAACTTTGTCGAGCTTGACGGCGGGTTGACCGTCGGCGAAGGGTGGTCCGGTCCAGAGAGAAAATTGTTCGGGTCCTCGAACTGGGAAGAATGCGAAGATGAAAAGTTAGCGAGAGAAAGCGATTGAATCGGAGAGAAGTTGGAGTTGGAGTTGGTTGATGAATACCTAATATCTCGAGAGGCGGTGATTGGCTATTTGACGCCATTGGAAGCGATTGATGTTCAGCGAAACGACGACGGATAACTCAGACGCTTCTTCTTCTTCTTCTCTTTATTACTGTGTCGACGCTGCTACTCTGCAACAACTCTCTCTGAAGGGAGACTCACTTCACTTGCGTTGCGCTTGTTTATTTTCTCTCTAAAATTATTTTTAAACCCACGTTTCGCCATAAATAAATCATTTTGGTTTGCTTGAAATTTTAATTATTATTAATTTTGATTTTTAATTTTTTAAAATTAATCAATTTTTCAAAGTCCAAGAAGACATCATAAGAAGAAGTTTGAGCCAACTTTGCTCATCTTAAGAGTCAAGATTTGTGGCAAAAGCAATGCAATTTTGTTTTCAAAATTAAAAAAGGGTACAATTTAAAAAATATGAAAATGATGCTAACTTGATATAAAATTATGTTAAGCTGAAATGACTTCGATTAAAATTAAAAAAATATTATAATATACATAAGTCATATTAAACTGATAAAATTTCAATTTATACCATAATACATTAAAATGGTACTAAATTAACACGATTTTAATTAAAATTTAAAAAATATAATACATTAAAATTTACCAAATTAACATGATTTGTCAGTTTTTGTAATGTTTTAAAATTTGCACCTTATTTTAGTAAATTTAAAAATTTCCAAAGATTTGCCGGTGAGAAGCACATTGACTAAAGGATACATGATCAAAATCTAGATTAAGATCAAAGTGTCATAAGATCATAACTTGTGTTTAAAAGCATAATCTGAATGTGAGAATACGAACTGTGGTACAGGTGTAATACCCTTAATTTTAATTTTACAGTAATTATCTTGTTTATAAACATATAACTTTTTTCGAGAAAACATTGGAATTTTGATTCACAATATTACACTCAAAATTTTGATATCTAATTAATTATAAATATTTTATCGTTTTTTCTATAATTTAAAAAGAAATATAAAACCTAAAACCTCAATTTCAATAAATAAGATAAAAATATAAATTAGTATGATTATAAAAATGTAAATATCTAGTTATTGACATGTGCATTGCACGGGGAGGTTGAACATAAAAAAAAAAACAAAAAAGTCACTGAATTCCTTTTTTTTATTACATTTCTGATTTAAGATTCCACAAAGTTTTAAATCTTTTGAATCTTTACAAATAAGAGAAGCATTGAAAGACCTTATTTCTGTCTCCTTTGCTTCATCACAAACATGATAAGAAGAGATCGCAGAAGAAAGAGGAAAAAGATGAGATAGTAAAAGAAAAAAGGGTTGAAATCATAGAAGAAGAAAAAATGATACTGATAGAATGCATCACTTATTTGACCCAAAATTTATCCGCCTACGTGGCATGGGTTATTTTATATTTTTTAAATCTTACAGTAATTGGAGGCAGCGTCCCAGGGTTTTTTGCGTCATATGCACGCGCGCTCAATTGGGGAAACATTTTAAAAAAATAAATTGTATTGGTTCGGTTTTCCCTCGTTCTTCTTCTTTTCCACAACGTTCTTCTTCCACAAGGTTACACAAACACAAAGCTTTTTCTTCCCCAAAAGGCTCTTCTTCCACAAAGGTTGTTGTTGTTGATATCTGGTGTCGGTAGCAGTCGAAGTGGAGAGCGGACTTCTCGAGAGTGGTTTGGGTTGTTGGACACGGCTGGTTCGTCGGAAATTGGTGGGTACCGTTCGGCGCATTGCTTGGCCACAGTCTTAGTGATGTAGTTTTTAGTTTATTAAAGGCCATTCACACAAGGAATCTTTGCCCGATAGGTTATCGTCCAAAACCCCTGTTTGAAGGCGATTAGTCATGATTGTGGGGTCCTGGTATTGAAATTTATAGAGATGTGGGATGGTGTAAGCAAATTTGAGGCAAAGCCCTGCCTGACTACACTATTGTAAGTTTACCTATATAATATGTTTTATTGTTTATAGTGTTTCTTTGAAGATTACATTTGGTAACATTATCATGATGTTCTTTTTAGGAGGAGCTACAATTAATTAGGCAGAAATTCGTTTGTGATTGGGTTTTACATGAAGATAATGTCCACCGCAATGACGTTGTTCAGCACTACGATCTGCTCATGAAGAAAAATACATGCTTTAAATGTAGAAGTTTGTGGTTTTGCATACAACATAATTTTGTGACTGTATTGTTTTGGAGACTAAGATTATGAATTTGGGCATACCTTTGATAGAATGCAATAACAAGATTTTTTAGAAATGGGATGTAGATAATTGTAGATATGTATAGTTAGAATGAAGTAGACGCAGGAAATGAATGTACTTATTATATATTTAGTTTGGAAACTTGGATGAAATAGAAACTGATACATTGAAAACTGTTATTTGACCTGCAATGTGTTATGTAGTATTTGAACTAAAAGTGTCATTGAAAAAGCCACTTATGTAGGCACAATAATATATATTGTTGAATCATTTGTTGGAGTTAATATGTAGTTTGTACATTGAGAGATTTATTGATGATTTGATGGTAATCTAACCATTTGAATGTGAATGTCATTGATGGCAAACAAAATTTGTTGTGAAAAGACAGTTATACATGGTGAACAATATACTTAATTTTAGGAAGACAAATGTTAATTTTTTATTGTATTAAATTTTAATTAATTCATTGACAGAGGTTTACTGATGAATGGCTTATTTGGATGCCTTTTGTATTGTGTCCCAGCTAGATTTTATGTAAAAATACACTTGAAAACCAGTTCTAGTACTACTTGTACCAAAACTTGACTTGAAAAAGACACTTATTCACTTAGAAAAGTACACTTGATTCTAGTACCCGAAATGTTGGTTTTTTTTTGTATCTTCAATTCCACTCACTTCTTTAAGTTGTTTGTTGATGATTGACGTTAATGGAATTATTTGGATGACTTTTGCATTGTGTCCAAAACAATTTTTATGTAAAAATAAACTTTAAAACCAGCTCCAATATTGGTCGTACCAAAACTTGACTTCAAAAAGACACTTATTCACTTAGAAAAATACACTCCATTCTAGTACCTGAAATGTTGGTTTTTTTTTATATCTTCAATTAGACTAACTTCTTTAAGTTGTTTGCTGATGATTGACGTTGATAGAATTATTTGGATGACTTTTGCATTATGTCCAAACCAGTTTTTATGTAAAAATAAACTTGAAAACCAGTTCCAGTACTGCTCGTACCAAAACTTGACTTGAGAAAGACACTTATTCACTTAGAAAAGTACACTTCATTCTAGTACCAAAAATGTTAGTTTTTTTCTATCTTCAATTCCACTCACTTCTTTCAGTTGTTTGCTGGTGATTCACGTTGATGGAATTATTTGGATGGCTTTTGCATTATGTCCAAACCAGTTTTTATGTAAAAATACACTTGAAAACCAGTTCCAGTACTGCTCGTATAAAAAATGGACTTGAAAAAGACACTTATTCACTTAGAAAAATACACTTCATTCTAGTACACAAAATGTTAGTTTTTTTCTATCTTCAATTTCACTCACTTCTTTCAGTTGTTTGCTGATGATTCACGTTGATGGAATTATTTGGATGGCTTTTGCATTGTGTCCAAACCAGTTTTTATGTAAAAATACCCTTGAAAACCAGTTCTAGTACTGCTCGTACGAAAAGTGGACTTGAAAAAGACACTTATTCACTAAGAAAAATACACTTCATTCTAGTACTAGAAATGTTGGTTTTTTTTCTATCTTCAATTCCACTCAATTCTTTTAGTTGTTTGTTGATGATTCACGTTGATGGAATTATTTGGATGGCTTTTGCATTGTGTCCAAACTAGTTTTTATGTAAAAATACACTTGAAAACTAGTTCCAGTACTGCTCGTACAAAAAGTGGACTTGAAAAAGACACTTATTCACTAAAAAAAAGTACAATTCATTCTAGTACCCAAAATGTTGGTTTTTTTATATATCTTCAATTCCACTGACTTCTTTAAGTTGTTTGCTGATGATTAACGTTGATGGAATTATTTGGATGGCTTTTGCATTTTTTCCAAACCAGATTTTATGTAAAAATAAACTTGAAAACCAGTTTCAGTACTAGTCGTACCAAAACTTGACTTCAAAAAGACACTTATTCACTTAAAAAAGTACACTTCATTCTAGTACTCGAAATGTTAGTTTATTTTATATCTTCAATTCCACTGACTTCTTTAAGTTGTTTGCTAATGATTGACGTTGATGGAATTATTTGGATGACTTTTGCATTGTGTCAAAACCAGTTTTTATGTAAAAATAAACTTGAAAACCAGCTCCAGTATTGGTCGTACCAAAACTTGACTTCAAAAGGACACTTATTCACTTAGAAAAGTACACTTCATTCTAGTACCAGAAATGTTGGTTTTTTTTCTATCTTCAATTCCACTCACTTTTTACAGTTCTTTGCTGATGATTCACGTTGATGGAATTATTTGAATGGCTTTTGCATTGTGTCCAAACCAGTTTTTATGTAAAAATACACTTGAAAAACAGTTTCAGTACTGGTTGTACCAAAAGTGGACTTGAAAAAGACACTTATTCACTTAGAAAAGTACACTTCATTCTAGTACCAAAAATGTTGGTTTTTTTTCAATCTTCAATTCCACTAACTTCTTTCAATTGTTTGCTGATGATTCACGTTGATGGAATTATTTGGATGACTTTTGCATTGTGTCCAAACTAGTTTTTATGTAAAAATACACTTGAAAACCAGTTCTAGTATTGCTCGTACCAAAAGTGGACTTGAAAAAGACACTTATTCACTTAGAAAAATACACTTCATTCTAGTACCAGTAAAGTTGGTTTTTTTTCTATCTTCAATTCCACTCACTTCTTTCAGTTGTTTGCTGATGATTCACGTTGATGGAATTATTTGGATGGCTTTTGCATTGTGTCCAAACTAGTTTTTATGTAAAAATACACTTGAAAACCAGTTTCAGTACTGCTTGTACCAAAACTGGATTTGAAAAGGACACTTATTCAATTAGAAAAGTACATGTCATTCTAATACCACAAGGAATACACATAATTTAAAACATCAATATAGATGTTTATAATTAAAGTAGGACCTCATTCACCACAAAACACAAATATCAGATTTAACAAAAAACTTTAACATACATAACATCACATCTAATTGTTTGAACATCATAATTACTCGTCACACAAACATTTGTTGACAAAGACTATAATGAATTCATCGGCATCAACGTGATCCACTTCAAAGAGCACACGATCTCCTTCTTTCAATTGATGTTCATTACAAAATTCCTTCCAGCCATTCCCAATCTTGGTGGAGCGGGGTGGATCTGAAATTAGAAGTTTGCATACTATAACACTTTTAGGACCACTAAGAACGACTTGATTGATATGCTTGCTCCTGATCAAGGTAGCAAATTTGGTGTTAAGGTCCTGATTGGCAAAAAACATAAAAAAAAAATTCAGTATCCCAATTAATGTGAGGTTAACATTTGGTTAATGAAAATAGAAAACTTGAAAATGACATATACCAGATGAGACCCTCGACTTTGATATTTGGTCAACCTCACACAAAAGATTGTGTCATGAGACTCAGTGGCGGCATGGCGCAAATACTTCTGCATGCTAAGTTCAGTACATGTCCCTAGAAACACGGTGATTTCAAAACGGTTGTTCCTAGTGTAGTGGAACTGAACATAATGATCACTGGAAATGTGATAAGCTCTCTGAAATTATAAAACGCATTAACCAAATTTAATTTAAACAAATTTGGCACAGATCAATGAAATTACACACAACATAGTCAAAAACCAACAAACTAACTTTCTAACATCCAACAACACAAATCCAGTTTGCTTTTTGTACCCACCCAAGCCTAAATGTCGAAACCAACAAACTCACTTTCTAACATCCAACAATACAACTACAGTTCGCATTTTGTATCCACCCAACCCTAACTGCCGAAACGCTTCTTCTTCAAAAGCATTCGTACATTTGAAGCATTTTTGCTTACACAAACTCGTTCACATTTCGAATTAACAATCCACAACAACATTTAGGATTAAGAGAGCATCGATTTAGGGAACACCAACACATAAAAATGGCATTTCAATCGAGGAACAAGAACATACGACGATAATAGGGTTTCATTTAGGGAAGAACAACAAAAAAATACAGGATTGCAATCGGAGTAGTAAAACATACCAAATTGGCCTTTGATTTGGAGAAGAAGAACACCAAAATTAGGGCTTGCAATTGCGGAGGGAGCTGCGGCAGCGATTAGCAACGATTTTGGAAGAAGCTGCAACAGCCAGAAAGCCTGCATTTTCTCTCCCAAAACCACACTCTCGCTTTTCCCAAAACTGCAGCGTTCACTTCTTTTTTCTCAGTTTTCCCGTGCAGCGCGTGACCTACAAACCATTCATAACCTCACGCGTTAGTTCTCTTTTCATATTTACAAAACATTAAAATAACTCATGCCACGTAGGCGGGTAAAATTTGGGTCAAATAAGTGAGGCATTCTATCATTATCCATAAATTTTTGATACCTTTTTTTCTAATTTTTTTGTCATTTCAAAATTTTTAGTTTTTGTTTATATTCATGCTTTTATTCCACCAACTTTACAAATTTTGACTTTTTTGTCATTTAACTTATGTTATTCAAAGGATTTATTGTATTAGGTTTTTCAATCTTTGTATTCGCAAACCAATTCCTCAACCGTTATGATGGACGTGTCTGGATTGATGAGCATTGTGTTGCGAACAGATGATAGAATTCAAATTCATATTTCAGATTTCCAAATTCAGATGGCGCAGACACTATTTCTAAGAGACATGATGATGGACGTGTCTGAGTTGGTCAGAATGCACTCTTATTTTAGTTTGATTTTTGGCTGGTTGAAGCTATGTATTAGGTGATTGGATTGAAGAATATGTATTTGCTGTAATGAACCAGGTAACATTTTTGGAATCCAGTGTTTTTTTTTTCATTTATTTTGTACTCCTTCAACTTGTATTTTCTGATTAATCTAATAGTTTAATTTTTTGTAGTGGTTGAAAGTTTGTTCTTTAATGGTGTTTTCGGATTAAGGTTTGAGCTTTGCAATGTCATTCATATAAATCTCTTCGTTCTACTGTGTATGAAAATTATGTGTTTATCTTTTTTTCATTAACGTTTCAGGGTTCTATTATCCTTCATTTGGTTTCTTTAGGTTAATTTACTATTATATAAATCAAGAATCTTTAAACCCATGATTTTTTCGAGGATATTGTCTTCCCACATTTCTAAATGCACTTTCTCCATCTCCATGACGCCAACACTGTGCAAGTAAAAGAGTTCTGAGGATTCAAAATTCAAAATGCATTTTTTTTATGAAAGAGTTTTTTTCTGCTTCTTATTTGGTTAACATCAATTTAACATAAGGTATTGTTCATACAGTAGCTTGAGTTATCCTTCTTCTTTATCAAAGCTTCATCTTCTACATTTTTTTAACCAAATTTTGTTTTCGTCTTTGCAGGTCTTCTTCATCAAAAGGGTCTTCTTATTCAATGAACATTTGTTTTTAGGTATTCTTCAACCCAATGTTTTTTTTAAGGTATCTTCGTTTTCTTTGTTTATAAGGTTTAATTTTTATTAGTTTCCTATTTTATTTTAAGTTTGATTTTGATCATTTTTCGTAATTTTTTGTTGTTGTTCTAAAATATGAGATTAAAGGCCTTTGGGTCGTGTGAGAATTAGGAATATCTCCCAAAGGTCCTTCTAGGGTTTAGTTGTCAAAGTCGCTACTATTGTTGCCCGTACGATATCTATGTATTTTGTTCTAATTCTTACTTATGTATATGAAAAAAAATGAATTACTTTGTTTTTAATGTGCTGAATTTCTAATGCTGAAAGAAACGAGATTGCTATAGTAAGTTTTTTAATTCTTTATTACAAAAGTAGAATAATACATTTAGACCATTTTTGTTTATTAAGTTTGTGCTTTGATAATCCAATGCTTTGTGTAACTTTGTTTATTGTGCAGTACGTTGCAATTAAGCCTATGGATGACAAAGTACTGACAAAAGTTAAGGAAGCAGAGGAGAAAATTAAAGGTGGGATTTTGTTCCCTCAACCACACAAACGAAGCCTCAAGAGGATGAGGTTGTTGCTATTGGTGAAAGAAAGACATTTGGGAAGACAAAAGTATATGTTAATGTGAAGGTAATGTTGCTACTATGTTAAAGGTTTTAAACCTTTAGTGGTCTGTGTTTAATTTTCTGAGGAAAGAGTGAGGTTGTCTCCTATTGATATTTTGATGTTATGTGTTGTCTTTATACAAATTGGTGCACGAGTTGTGAATTCGAAATACGCTGGTACTAAGGTATAATTCAATGGTACAAAACATCTTATTGTGAAGGATGATGACATTGTCAGTATCCTTGAAAACTAATGACATCAAGGATCTTAAACCCTTGAATGACAAAGTCCTCATAAAGGTATTACCTTTGCTAATTCCAATGTTTGGATCTTTAGGTGGAGAGTGATATTAAATCATTCGGCAACCGTGTTTATAATGATATAAAATAATTCTCTTGATGTTTTTAGGTTCTACTCAGATGGTAAGTTCTGTTAATCTTCTTATACATATAAAAGCATAATCGAAAGGCATTATGGTCCCTTGGGAGGCATCAATGTTTTTTATTTTTGCATTGTGGTCCCTTTAATTGATTAAATATTGAATGTAGGTTATTGAAGCCAAGGAAAAATCTCCTGCTGGTATGTTACTTACTAAGGCAACAAAGGAGAAACTTTCTATTGGAATACCAATTTTATTCGATCTAAAAAGATATTCTAGCTATATCACTGATTAAGAGGATTATCCTCAGGCCCAATTTATCTACACCAGTTTTATTCCATCTTTTTTTCATCATGCTCATCTATTAGTAAAGCACTTTGCTTTTTTATCTGATTCCCATTATATCTTTTGCTATAATCATCTATTTCTATTGTGACATTCATTATGACATAGATAAAAAAGGTTAGTTATGCATTAAATCCATTTTTGATTATAGCTAATTATTTGTGGTTTAGCTTTCAAATGTTGAATAAATATTTTTCTTTTTTTATTTTGGTTCTTACGTTCAAGTTAATGGTTTGATTTTTTTTCTTTTGTGTTATTTTTAGGTTTGCTGAGTTAACCATCGAAGAGTTTAGAGAATCAACTAAGATCATTATATCATATCATCTCTTTCTTAAGCAACTTTTTCATGTTAACCAAATCCTAAAGCATTTGGGTGTCTTTCTAGCTTATATTTATACAAAGATAGAAATAGACAACTCAAGTAATAATTGGGAGTGTAAAGCAGAGTGCGTAAGGGAAATGAGAAAGATTAAAGGAAGAAAGGAAACAAATGCTTTTAATTTGTAACTGATATGTTTTTGTGCCTGAATCATGAATAAAAAGAAAATAGATAATGTAATGTAGTTTTAAGAATAACTTGGCATGAACGTAAGTGTTTTGATGGCAGGGAGAAATAAGAGTGCCAAATAAGTTTGCACGAGATCATAGTGAATTACTTTGAGCTCATCTTGTTATTTTCCTTCTTTAGGTGTGGGGACAAAATGATAAATCATTGCAGGTAAGGAAAATATATTATGCATATTTTGTTTGATTTTCTTTTTTATTGTCAAGTAGCAACGCAATGGACCTTATTTTGTTTCCTTTCATAGATGTGGTGTTAATAGTTTCTTTGATATTATTTGGAGACAATTATCCGAGTTTTGAAATTTTTTTATACTGACTGAAATTTCTCAGAAATGAGTAAAAGATTATTAATGTCTATTTTAACTATCTCACGTTTTATTTTATTTTCTAAGCATTGTAGAGTTATAGAGTTGAATTTATGTTAAAGAGCACAATTTTATCTTCCAATAAAAGCAATGGTTGCAAAATCATGGGTTCATAAACCATTTTTCCATTTCAAACTTTGTAGAACCAAATTTAATATTTATTTCGTATATTTGTTAATTTTTCCGACACTAATTATGTCACAACCATTTCATTAATTTTTTAACAACGTAACAATGAATAATAAAATGAACAATCAACCTGATCAGTAGCACCTCTTGTACAATAATTAAATATATTCTAATATAATATAGTATATATTTACAATATAAAAGATACACGTTATAAGTTCATATTATAATTATCGTTTTAAATTATTAAGTTTAACTACTAAATCCAAAGTTTACATTTATATTATTAAATTTTACAATCTATATTTCACTAAAAATAAAATGGTTATTCTTAAAATAATATAGATAAATATATACAATAATATTACTTAAATAATGTGATACCCCTTTTTATTATTTCCTTCTTCTCTCATTCCAGAACACTGAAACACATACACCCCACTCCTGCCTCTTCTCTCTTTGCCTCACCACCACTCTCTACACAGTTACCCTTAATCACTCTCTATCTAAATCCCTTTCCTTACACTTGGAATAAATTCTGGAAGAGTGACCTCAACAGGACCTCCTACTGTCTCCACTCTCAGCTCCCCTCCTTCTAGGTAAGTTTCCATTACCATTTTGGGATTCAATTCCAGCTTAAACTCGAAATTTTGTTTCTGTTCTGAGTTTAATCAAGGGTTCATTCATTCCCTGTGTCTTGATGATGAATTCTTTAGGTTGAACTAAAGAATTCTACTTTTCCTCTCTGAAGTTGCTTTCACCAAAGCATTCACCAGAAAATGGTAAGGGAAGTTAACCTTTCATTCTAATTTCGCATAAACATTGTTGATTAGGGCTAGAATTGCATGAATTGGGTGTTGATCGATGAATGGGAACAATTGTGTGTGGTGAATTGCGAATTTGGCATGTACTGTGTGGTTTGCATGTGAAAACAGATTGGTATTCTGATGATTTCGCTCAGGCGAGCAGCCCTCGCCTGAGCGAAAATACCAGAAATTCACCCCCGTTGCTGCGCGAGGTCTCGCCTAGGCGAGCTGGTTTCGCTTGTGCGAGAGTCACTCTCGTCTAGGCGAAACAGTTTAGCTTGAGCGAGAATTCGCTCAAATTTTGGGGTTGCTCTTTGTTTGAAGTCTCGCCTAGGCGAGAGTGGCTCGCCTAAGCGAGACAACTCTCTAGCTCAGGCGAGATCCTCTAGCTTAAGCGAGATTCACTGCAGAATTGGATTTCTTCTCTGTTTTAGATTAAAGGAAGCTATGCTAATTGAATTGATGTGATAATTGTCTATCATGTGCGTGAGTTTTATGAATAATAGTATATGCGATGGAATTGTGTGAATTTGGTTCATCAGAGAATGTGATGGAATTAGGATTTCAAGGGAAATTCTAAAGATGATGGCTTTAGTGAATGTAAGGACATAAGGACTCATTTTGGTGGTATCCTGATGCTCCAATAACCATTAAGACTCATATAGAGTATAATGGATTATGTCGGGAGGAGTAGCAAGAGGTCCTAGTCTATGGACCCGATCCGTCATAGACGTGAAGGGAACTTACCCTGGGAGTGGTTGGGTGAATACCCCTTGTGCCCAAAACTCTATAGAGTTTGGAAACCGTCACAGGTGCGAGCCACCAAGAGCTTCAATGTCTCTTACATAATTCAGATATCGAGTCTAGAATCATGAATGTGTGTTATAATTGTGGTGATTTGAACAATTCTGATAAATGTGATAAACCTTGATTGATGCTTAATTAATAAACTGCATGATTTCTCTTAATTAAGTTAGCTTACCCTTCTTGCATATGTTTGTTCTGTGTGTCTTTCTCTTTTGCAATGATCGGCCTTAATGATTGGCGTGAGCAGACAAAAGTGCAGGTGAGGACACACCCCTCCTGGATAGGAGTTGAGTTGTGACTGAGCGTTTCCAGCAGTAGGATTCACTCTTTGTTTTGCTTAGATGGTTGGGTGTTTTGTAACCCCTTTCTTAGTGTGGGTTGTGTTTATAGACAGTACATGTATGGTTATTTTTTGATGACTGTATTGATACTTTATACCGGCCTATTCATCATCTGCTTTTGAATTATCATAATATAATGTTTTGTTTGATAGCGTAAAAACTATTAAAACAGGATGTTACAAATAGTATTCTAATAAAGAGGCTTATAAAGAAACTTTGTATACTTAATAAGATTATATAAATTATTATTTTTTAAATGTAATAATAATTTATTATTTTTCTTAATACATAATTAAGAAGAAAAAAAACAAAAACAAAAGATCGTGTGTATGCACGAGTTAAGACCTAGTTGTAAAGAAAAAAATAAAAAGAATTATGATCGTGGAAGAAGAAAGAAGAAGAGATAATTGCATCCTTATGTTATCTCTCTTAATCTGATTTCGAATACACAAGTTTACATCCATTAGTTCTTTTGGTAGAAAAAATGGGGTTAAAATTAATTCCTATTGCTTGTTTTTTTTTTTTTTTTAATTTCTAGTCTGGGTTGTTTTTTGAAGTTCAATTTTAAAATTTCAAATTTTTGAATTCTTTCTTATGTGTTGAACTTATATAGGCTAGTGTCTTTATCCAATCATGAAATATTTGTTAGAAATGATGCATTATCCTTGCAATGGCACATAACTATATTATTATGTAGTATTTCCTCTGAACTTTTTAATTATATTGGTACTACCACTATTTTTAGTAGTCATTTTACATATTGACTTTCAAATTTGTAATCTTTCTATTGCTAGTTGATGTAATACATATTCAATACAAAAACAAAGTGTGACTTTTTATCAGAAATGTTGTGACATAGATAGGTTCCAAATAAAGTATTGTCATTTTGGTAAAGTTTTTATGCTTGATATATAACTTAATTTGATATTTTTTGCATCTAAGATGTTTGAAAGTACTGAAACTGAAATATTTAACTACAAAAGCTAATCACTTAATTAAATTGAAATCCAAATCGGTTCACCACTTCAACTAATATAAATGTAGAAATAGTTATATTACTTCACTAATGCATATTAGAAGTAATATAACAACTAAAATTTAAGAATTTCGTAATTTCAATATTATAATTTTTGTAACGTGTAATTCAACCACAAAAACAAACTATAGTATAACGTGTAATTCAACCACAAAAACAAACTATAGTATAAAATATATAACTCCAAAATAACTTGTTGGAGTGCCCAAGAACAATTTGTCAAAAAACAAATGCTTTAACCCTCCAAAGATAGAACATTTGCAAAAAAAGGTAACAAAATATAACATTAATATAGGCTAACAAAAAGAAGTATAATAAAAATGAATAAAAGGAATTATAATAAGAATAAGAATTATACAAAAAAAATTATAGTATGTTGACCTATTCCCAAACAAGTTGGGGAAACAATTTGCTTATAGTATGTTGATAATTTTAATAATATGTTGATTCTTAGTTTTCCTAAGATCAACACCCAACTAAGCTAGGAAAACGATTTTAGTAATATGTTATTTTTTAGCTTTCCTAAGATTAGCCATCAGCTGAGCAGGGGAAATGATTTTAGTAATATGTTATTTCTTAGTTTTCCTAAGAGCAACCCCTAGACAAGTAGGAAAGACGATTTTTGCAATATTGTGATTCTCAATTTTCCTAATATCAGCCTTCAATAGAGTACGGGGTGATGATTTTAGTAATATGAGGGTTCTTAGTTTTCCTAATATCAACCCTGACAGAGTTGGTGAAATGATTTTAGTAATATGACAGTTCTTAGATGATGGAGGAAAGTACTTGATAAAGCTATTGTCGCTTAGAAATTTAACAAAAACTTGATTTCTCCACTAATGTGATATAATGGCAACCAAGGTGTCAAATCCAAAGAGATTGCAAAGATTGTGAGTGCATGAGCATATGTCAATCTAATTTTGGTGGAGAAAATATAACTAAAGTATTCTAAAAAAAAAAACTTAAACTAACCAAAATATGTTATGAGAAAGAAGAATGACACTAAAACTAATTCTAGAAACTAAACTAAGCTAAAATAGAACACATGTTATGATACATGAATGTGATGCTTCTAAACTCTAAAATGGATTCTAGTGTATGGAATTCACATGTGAATGAATGAAACACATGAATAAGTAGTATGAAATATGTTTTGGAATTTCATATGGAGTAAAATAATGTAGAAATGTGAAATACAAATGTGTTTGCAGAAATGTTCAAGTGAAAACAGAATGCACACGAAGTATTTAATAAAATGTGACTATGAACTATAAATGCAATGCATACAATGCAAAAATTATATACATGTTCAAGTGTGAGCATGGAACATACAACCTCCCCGCTCATATCCCCACACAAGAGTACAACAGATACGGACCTCCCTGCCCATATCCATCACGCATCTCACATCTTCGTTACGAACCTCCCCGCTCGTAACTAATCCAACATATCCCTGACCAAGCCATCAAGATCATCCATACAAATTCATACATCTAGCACACCAATTTCATTTGATTACAGTTCTCATACCACATAATTCCTCATAACATTTTCCTAAGTACCAATCAACATAAACATTCAAGCATTTCATCATGAAAGTAAGCATCACTTTAATGTTACTAAAAAGGTACATCATAACACGAATCTTTATATCAGCAGTCCAATATACTTGCGATAACACAAATATTACAGCACATATACTACCATTTTCAATTTGAGGTATCACATCCTATTTATGGATTTATTAAAATCCCATAATTCTCATCCCAAGCACAAGTTCCTTTTATTAGTTGATTAGCATTATTACCGTGTCCTTCCAACCTGTTAAATACCTCCACGAACATTCTCTAACATCTCTCAAGCATACAAGTGATAAGGTGATATTAACAGAACCTATTTTTTTTTCTTTCCTTTCACAACTTAATTTAAGCCAAGTTTCATTTAATTCCCAACTCCTACCCATGCAACAACACACACCAAATTGAACGTTTAGGCATCATACAATCATAGCAATTTTCGTACTAAAAACCATTCCCCAATGATTCCAATGTCAGTTTGCCCCAGAACTAGCCAAACAACTACAAGTAAACTTTCATTGCCTAGCGGCAACACCTATATCTTCAGGCGGTGCATTAGTTTTCTAGGAATTCCATAATTTCCTTGCACCTTATTACGATCATAACCTTCCAATACATGATTAAATCATCCAGTTGCACCTACTTTACATACAATCATGTTTCTAGCATACACCTGCACTCAATTCACCCATACATTTATTAAATAGCCAAAGTAATAAACTACACAACACACGTTGCATCCAACCCCAAATTGTCATAAGACCCTCATGTTCATGAAAACCCCCAATCATCAAATTATCACGAATAGGGAAACATCCTCAGTCAATTAGATAAATAAACAACCAAATCATGAGTGATTTATATCTCTAGTTGCATACAACCAATGCAAATCTCCACCGTTCAAAGTGAATAACAACATGTTATGAATCTCTTGTCAAAATTTCACCTAAATCGAACGGTTAACGAATCAGGAAACAAAATTTTACGAAACCTGCGCAAACTAGAAAAATTTGTGGCATCTAGCGCCCAGAAATCAAGAATATAGCGCCTGGCGATATAAAACCAGCGCCTGACAGTTCCTACTACGCGAAAAGTATGAAAAACATCGTTTTTGCATAGTGTTCGTGTCGCTTGGCGGAGTCACCCTTGCCTCCAAGCGGTTTGTCACAAAAACCCAAAAAGCAACACATAATTCATGCATCGCCTAGCGGACCTTCAATGCCGTCAGGCGGTTTCTAGAAGCATATGCAAAAACCAACACACCATCACATGATTCTTGATAATTTATGCATATTGATAATTATATTATCACCCTCCACAGTCATGCACACATGCAAAACAATTAAATAAACACACTAATGACATATACAGGACTTGAACCTAAGTCCTCTCAACACCACTCAACATGCTTAACCACTTAAGCTACCATTACTCCTTTTCATAACTCTTTGCATTAATTAATATAAATACCTCTTTACTCTCCTTTTTATTAAATAAATATTTATTTATTTATTTAATTTTTTGGGTCTTACATATTGCACTCCCTTAGCATCTTTGTTTCTTTTATCTTTCAATCTTAGCTTAGATTTGTGAATTCTAGGTAGTTTTTAGCAGCTACAACACCGCCCAACGCAACCAAACTAGCGTTAGGCGCCAACTCCCTGACTTAGTATCATACAACGCAGCAAAATTGGCGCCAGGCGCCAACTCCCTGACTTGGTACCGCCCGACGTAGCTAAAAGAAGATTTTTTCCCCTGTCACGTTACGACCCTAGGTTGCCCAACTACCGCCTGACACTAGCCAAAAACGCAAGTTTTTCAGCATTGACCTTTGCTAATTGTTTTGATTATAACTTTCTCTACATGTGTCCAAATGAGTTGATCTTTTTGCTTTGGATTCTACACTCAAAGAGCTTTAATTGAAGTGGTAGAAAAAATTTTGTGGAGCACTGTACAAGATGCAGTTTAACTTTGAAGATGATAACAGTTACAAAGGTAGTAACAACTTAAGATTTTCTTTGAAAATTTGGTGTATTTAGCAAAGCTTTGGAGCATATCCTCTCTTCACCCAATGGGCTTCTAGGCTTCACATGGAATGGCTCAAAAAGGAGTTGAGCTAGGGTTGGGTATCATTGCCACATCAGCAGACAAAATAAAAACAAATTTTGTGAGGGCGTTGCAACACCCACACTCAGAAAAAGAGAAATCAACTTTTGCAACTTTTGTTAAGACATTGGGAATTTTGAGAGGCAATTGGAGGGGGAAGTTGGGCTACGTTTTGGGGGGTTGGGGGGTTCAGGTGTTTTTTTTAGTCCTTTTAGAAGTGGAAAATATATATTTTCTTTGAGAATGAGGGAAGGGGGCTGGTGGAATATTATGGAGAGCTCCATGGTGTTTTTCAAGACTAGGGTGATGGGTTTTCATAGTTCATAATTCTGTTTTGTAAGGTTAATTACTTATCTCAGTTTGGTTCAAGGTTTAGCTTATTGCTAGTTTAAGATTGTGTAATTTGAAACTCATGATGAATGTTGTAGCTAAAATGATGTTTATGCTTCTATTGGTCAACATATATTTCTAGTTTAGCTTATTATGAAATATGTCCACATAAGTTTGATATTTTTTTCTTTTCTATGAATGTTGTTAACTATTATTTTTACACTTCAATCATGATTTTCAATTGATTATAACCATTGCCATGTAAGTTTCAAGATAGTTCTTCTTGTTCACTGTTTTATTGGTTTCGATTTGTGTGTTCAATATTGTATTGTTTTCTTTCTTTTTTTTTTCTTTTCTCTCTAGTTCCTTTTTCTCAACTTTAGCATTTCACAACTTAGTATAATATTGTTTGACTTCTCTGGAGAATTTTTATTGTAGGATTGTGATATTGATTCCATTTCCATTTTCTATGTGTCACTCTTGTTTTCAATTGAAAAAAAAGAAGAAGATTCAATCAGATTAGTTTATTACTTTTCAAAAGTGTTGGTGGATTTTCAGTTTGCAAATGATTACTGTTTTGTTGAGTTTTCAAGTACTAGCTGGGTTATTTTTCTATTTTTTGTTTTAAATCCTTTTTGTTGTTTTGCATAGTTCTTGTTATCCTTGCTTTGTTTAGTTTTAAGGTTTGCATGATTAATGTAGGTGATTAGCACTCAGTCATAATAGTTTAGTTTAGTTTGTTGAGTTAATTCATAGCCTTGACTTGTGTATATATTTGAATTGCATGAGTAAGAATCTGACATTCTAAATGAGTCAGTTTCATTGCCTATCTTTTATGCTTTTAAGAATCCCCCTCCCAAACATGTATTTTGAATTCAAACTACTCATTGCATTGGTCCCGTCCTTGGAGTAATTGAGTTGATCCTTATACTACATTAGTAAAGGTGATTAAATCAGTTTGTTTGGGATAGTTTAGGCGACAAAAGTTTTCTACCAGGTTTGCAACGGCTGCCTTAGTTTCTAAAAACATGTTTTTGTAATTGTTAAGAGGTCCTTGCTCATGCCTATTTAAGGGAACATCTACACAACTTGTAAATGATTGAAATTTTCAGTAAATAGACTTATATTTCTATCATTGTGAGCTTTGCTCTTTTGAGAGTGTTCTATCTCTTAGTCTTACCTTAAACATTGGTTCAAGGGACGACAAGTGACGTGCCTCATTCCATCCCTTATCCCTTTTTATTCTCTTCATCTTTTACTATTTTAATTCATGTTCTTCTTTTATATTATTTGTTCCTTCATGCTACTACCTATTATTGTTCATTTTTTGTTGTCTTCATTTTTGTTTCAATTGAATTATCTACTCCTCTCTTTGAATTCTCTTGAAGTACACATTCACATATTGATAATTATGTTTAGTGAGAATCTTCTTGAAACTTACGTAATATTAACATAAACACCTTGCACTTATTCAAGTATGAACTTACATCATTAATTTTCTTAATAATTAAAAAAAAAATTGCAATAACATGTGTAAAAGTAGATGTGTATTTTGATAAAAAAAAATTCTTCTTTTGTTAGACTTTTCTCTTGGTTATAAATATTTTTTTTATCCTTCTTTTACATCATATATATTTGTTTAAAGTAAGGGTGGAGTGAAAAATATTCTCCTTTTACTCATTTCCTTTTCTTATTTACGATTGCTTATTTTATTTACTAGTCATTGAGTTTATGGATTGCTTATTAACACGCTTAAATGTATTTTGCCATTTCTTTTCTGAAAAATGCTCTAAAATAAGGACAGACCCTGGAAAAAATTATAAAAATTTTATGACACATCAATCTTTCAACTGAATTCAGATAAACATAAATTATTTAAAATTTTATAACTTACATTCTACTTTCTTCGAATAATCTAATGCCAGTTTTATTAGAAGACTTAAAAGAGTACATTCTATTCTTTAAAATCATAAAGGAAATGCTTTAAAATGAAAGAGTTGTGAATTTTAAAAGTTAGTACTTCAGTTTTCGAAAAGCTCTCACATAAGCAATCGTTTTTCTTTTTGATGTTAGGTTTTAAAGGGTAAACAAATTCCAAATATAAATTACATGAAATCAGACTCTTTGAATTTTCCAACGATCTTTAATTAGTAATTTCAAGATATCATTTTGTACTTTAAATAAAATTTTCTTTTGGAGTCAAAATTTGAAGTATTCAATTGAAGTTTTTTTTTTATCATTTAATATTGCATCATTTAGTGTTACATATATTATTAATGTTATATATATATATATATATATATATTGTGTTTTATGGTGTTATGTTTGTATAATTTTGTGTTTTGTTTAATGTTGCATCTTTAAGTCTTGTATCATTTGATCTTACAGTGCCTAATATTGTAAATTGATATTGCACAATTTAGTGTTTTGTAGCATATAATATTTGCATCATCTAATGATGTATCATTTGATGTTGCATTGTCTAATGTCGTGTTGTTTCATGTCGCATAATTTCATGTTATATTATCTAATGTTACGGTACTGAATGTTTGTATTATCTAATGTTATATTGTATGGTGTTACATCGTCTAACATTGCGTGATTTGATGTATCGTCTAAAGTTGTATATATTTCATCTGTATAAGAAAATTTTGGAGTATACATAATCTAAAAGTTTATTCAAATCATTTAAGATTAATTTAAATTTCACCTTTCTTAAAATATTAAAATATATTATTTTAAATGGTTTAAATATTAATTTTTTATTAAATTATACTTTTAGTATCCATTTTCGTAACAAAATTTGAATTTGGTCCCTTAATTAATTTTTATCTCAATCTGGTCCCTATTTTGGAAAATTTAACTCAATAAAGTCCTTTCCGTTAGTGGTGGAGTAACGGTGTTAAATGGGGTGTCACGTGTCAGCTTCTGGATTTTTTGAATTATTTTTTTTTGAATTATTTTTTTTATTTTTTTTAAATTTTTAAAAAAATTAAAATTTTGCCACGTGTCAAGCTGACATCGTGTCACGTGGCAGTGACAGTGCCACGTGTCACTATTTGGGATGTGTCATTTTCTCATTCTCAATTTGGTCCCTGTATTTTATCTTTTGTCTCAATTTAATCCCAATTTTTGTAAAAATTATGCAATTTCGTCCCCCTCCAAATTGAAACAAAAATTATAAAATGTTATACAAATATTTTATTAAATTTGATTTTTTTTATTCAAATTGATATTTTTATTATATATTTTCAATAAAACCAAGTTTCTTTAAATTTGTTTCACATTAAATTTTACTTAAAATTGTTTTCAAATTTTAAATTTATTTGTTTTTTATTGTTACATAAACTAGTTTATTTTTCTTAAATTATATAATTTTTATTTTTATACTAACTAAAATATTTGTATAGAAATTATTGAATTTTACACATTTTAAAAATATGCAATTATTTAAAATATAAATTCAAATAAAAAACAATATT
>Ga0214544_1001189_pt1 | contig 52902 bp, 16 predicted proteins | sample CNSS3metaG_FD_160074 | JGI IMG/M metagenome (GOLD analysis project Ga0214544, IMG submission 160074) | Root nodule microbial communities from cowpea collected in UCLA plant growth center, Los Angeles, California, USA - CNSS3 | ecosystem: Host-associated > Plants > Roots > Nodule | place: USA...
TTTTTTTTTTTTTTTTATCTTTTTTTAAATTTTTGTTTATAAATCTATTATATATATATAATATAAAAAAGTATTATTTTTAATTTTAAACATAAAAAAAAAAAAAACAAATTGGCAAGCTAATCCGTTTTGGTCCGCTAAACTGACATGTTAGGCGGGTCAGGTTACATTAGGTTGGCGGACTGAAAATTTCAACCTGACCCGCCCTTTTCTTCGGCTCTAGTCCAGCAGACCTGATCCATTTTTACGTCCCTAATTAAAATCTGGATATTCTTTTATTTGAAAAGTGTCAAATGCCAGAATGTTAATTTGAAGAGTAAATTGACCGATTGACTCTTGGTAATAGAAAATGAGACGATGATGTAAAAGGGTTGTTAACTTTTAGGTTTAATAAATAATTTAGTTATTATATATAAGTTTTTGATTCAATTTACTTTTTACACTTTTTATACTCCAACAAGTTATTATTTTTTGTAAAAAGTACTTAATGTTTAATGTGGTTCTTTATGTGAAATTGAACATCAGCATAGTTTAAAAAAATATACATGTCCAAATTTAGGTTTGTCTTATTGGATCATATTTACTTTAAAAATGTCATGCCGAGATTGAAATTTTAAGATAAACATCACTCAAATTTTGACACGTTGCGTGAATATAATAAAATGAGCTAAATTAAGTATTTTTTATAAAAATAAAAACTTTATTGAGGAAAAAAACAAATATGAATGATTTGAAAAAGAGGAATGAATTAGTGATTATACCTAACTTTTGTAATATACTAAAATTTGAGTATGGAAAAAGTGGTGTGAGGAAGGTTTTATACAAAGACAGAGAGAATAGGGTTGGGTTGCAGCTTTGAGGAAAATAGAAAAGAAACAAAAAGAGTTGGTAACATATACACATACTCACACATAGTATCAGAGAGACAGAAGATAGTGACTTTCTTTCTTTTGTTTGTGTGATAGAAAATACAACACAATAAAGTAAAAAGACATAAAGCTATTTATTAGAACCATGACAATCACCCCCATAACTGGAAATGACACAAAAGTGAAGAAAGACACTAATAATTGAACTCAATGCGATTATGCACTGAATTGGTCCACACCAAACTTCCTCTTTTCTCATTAATCAATTCTTAACAAACAACCATAGCACATAAAAAGTAGCATATGCCCTTTTTCTTTGGAATTGAAACAATTTTGAAGAATGAACGAAGCTATTAAATGCGTGTTTGATTATGTGTCAAAGTGATCGTAGAATTGATTTTCTAACGTAAAATCGGTGCAAAAAATATGATAAGAAGTTCATGTGAAACAAAAAACAACTAATTGTTACTTCTATTTTAAAAAATTGATTCGTCTCATTGACTCAGTTTTCTGTTCTTTTTTTTCTGTTTAACGTTGAAGAATTAATTCAACGTTGAACAGAGAAAAAGAAGAGAAGATCGAGTGAATGAGGTGTTGATTACTTAGTTGTTATTGTGACTAGATTGTGTGCAGTGCATGCATGACATGGTTGTGTTGTATTGTAGTATATTCTGATATCATTTGAATGAATGTTCATCACAATCAACGCCAAAAAGAGAATAAAAATAACTGAGGCTGGCCCAAACACATTCTTTCTTGCTTTGTAATAATGAGGCTTTTCAGAAAAGTTCAATTATTGTAGCCCAAACTCAGTTGGGCCCGAAGCTCTAATTCCATGACGCGACAGCATTATTAAATCCATGAAAAATAAATATATTCATTTTCTTTGTATTTCAATTACTTTACAAGTGTTTTCTCAATGAAATATATTTAGATCCACCTTTTAATATTTTATCATGTCAGAGAAATTTAAATCTCACATTTAAAAAAGAAAGTTGAACAATCTATAAAATTTTAAGTTTTTTTTATGTGTTATTAATATCCATAGTTAATTGAAGTAATTGAACTTAAATTCAGGATTGAAAGCCAAAGAAAAGAAAAAGATGGTAATATATATTTAACCTATAAAATTTACTTTATGAATAATTAATTTAAAATCATTCTTCTTTCTCTCATAAATTAAAGCTGCCATGGTTATAGATTCTTATTCCTTTCATTTTTATCCTTGTACTATCTGCAGGCAATACAGACAGAGTGCAATGCCTTTTATACTTTTTTATTTTTAGAAATTTTTATACTTACTCTTACATTCTTTATCAATTAATATTCTAATTACTTGTCACGTTTAAAATTAAAATAAAAAAATATAATAATAAATTATCAGGACCGAACATCTTATACTTATTATTATATAAATTTTAATTTTTTAACAATCATTATTTGGACACTTGTAAATACAATAGCCCAAACAAAACATTAAAATAAAACGCCCTTTTAAACAAATTAAAGATATAGGTATGATCTATTATTTTCCATGGACTCTATTTTAGGTTTCATCTAACATATTTTTAAAATTTAACTTGATCTATTAAAAGTTAAATATGTTTTTGTCCTACAAGTTTCAGAAAAATTTGGAATTAGTCTTTCCTTAAAATTTTTGACCAATTTAGTCTTTTATATTTAAAATTACGTGAATTTAGTTTTTTTAACCAAATTTTGTTAAATTTATCTGACGTCTCAAACGCATTTCAAGATAGTATTTAAATTGTTTACACTGTTTGACACATATTCACTTTAATGTTAACTCAAATATTATCATAAATTACGTTTAAAATGTCAAATAAACTTAACAAAAATGGATAAGAGGGACAAAAACATATTTAACCCTAAATTTACATAAAAACCTCTTTCAAATTAAATTAAAGTGTTTATACAGGTGTAATTTATCTAGAATAACGAGATGATAGGTCAACAAGAACTTTTATAAGAACAAACTATAATGTATACAAATATTCCAATAATTGTTAGTTAAAATGGATGGATTATACTTTATAGTGAAATCTAATTTGTTTTTATGTACTTTTAAAGATTATTAACACAAATGTCTATTTCTAAAGTCAAATCTAATCTTTATTATAACTTATTTAAAGTCACGTTTGCAATAATACATTCAAATATAATAAAAAAAGTTATCTTCTTTACTGACTTTATTTCTTTTTTATGTACGTTAATATATATTCAAATGTAATTAGTTTTTTTAAGAATTCTTTATTGTTGTATGGAGTGGTAACCAATAATTTGGCAAGCTAATATAATATATTCAAAATATACGTATTACTATTGTCATTAATAAAAAAATTATAATTTAATATAATTTTAATTATAAAAAAATACACATATTTATTTAAACTATTGTAATTCCTTCTCTTAATTTATTAATAATTAAATTAAAAAAATTGAAATATGTAATTAATGAAATCAAAATCAATAAAAAATATAGTAGAAGATTTTCTTTCATTTTTTTATGTTTTAAAAAACATTATACATACATATTATAAAAAAAATTAAGAACACTTGAATTAGTTAGATTATCAAAATTTGAAAAGAAAATTGAGATATAACTATTCAAATTTTGTATATTTTAAACATTAATTGCATATAAGAAACATTCTTGAGAAACAATAAAAGGTCGTATATGACGAATATCATACTATAAAACTGACATTTCATTGTCACGTGAGTCTGAAAAAAGTTACTTTGTTTTTTCTTTTTCCAAAGTGGAATAGAATAAGTAATAAATAAGTAGAAATAATATATATTTTTTTTACTTTTTTTTTCTTTTAAAAAAATAAAAAAATAAGAAATGTGAAAAAACAACAAATTAAGTTTATATTTTACTCTATGATGTACGGACTTTAAATATATATATATATATATATATATATATATATATATATATATAATTGATATGTTTATTTTGAAAATAATAAAACACAATACGCGATACATATATATTGAAAAATATAAATTAATCTTTAAAAATATAATAAATATATGATTGTTATTGTGTGAATTCAAATTGAAATAATATGTATTAAAAGTATTAACATAAAAAATAATCATCATGAAAGTATTACCACTTTGGTGATCAGAATAATCAAATATTTTAAAATATCGAACATGAATACGTATCAGACATAAATATGACATAAATATATAACCCAAATCAAAATATCATGCCTCGTAAATTTTACTATGCACTCTGTCAGATTTTTAGTCTTTGTTATATTAGTTTTATGTGTTAGTATTTATTGAAATTAAATCACGAATTGGAAAATGTTCTAATTAATTCTCATTATTATAAAAATTGGAATTAATTGTTGAAAACGGACAATAGAAAAATTGATGAATTCATAGGGAAAGCTGACCCAATTTTTCTTTTAAGATAATTCCTTGTTTTTTAAGAAAGACTTAAGTTTGAGATGGACAAACTGTAATAATATATCATTTTTCAATTTCTTATATGTATAATCTAGTCTCCACTTGTATTATCAGTACCTATGCTTTTAATACATTTAATATTTCTTTTTAGTTAAGTAATTCCACTTTTTAAGTTTTTTGAATGTCTTAGGCATTGTTCAACTAAATATATTTAAATAAAAATGTTGACTTAATTTAATTATTAAAAAGTTGTACCTTAATCTATTCTTGTTATAGAGTAGGGCACAATCTTTCCAGTTGCATATAAAAGATAGTATAAACTAATAAAATAGATCCAGTTACTAATCAAACTATCTTGTTAACAATAAAAATTTACAAGTAATAATAGAAGAACTTATCAAAATTCACTCAATTTTATAACTTCATTTCAAAAACTTTTCACCACAAATGGATTATGTCTTTAATACTAATACTACTAACTACTACTAATAATAATAAAAATGAATGAAGTAAAATTAAATAACATTTTACTCAAAACAATATTTTTGTGTCTATTCTGTGTCCAATGAATTGTGAATAAAAAATATTATGTTAAAAAATTTTAAACCAACCTTACATATAAAAATGACTTACATCATACTCAAATCACTCAATTTTAACTGTTAAAAATATGAATTTAGAGAACAAATAAAAAAAAATACTCTGTTTAATCGTATTTTATTTATTTGACAATCCTGTTTAAATACTAGAAAGAAATAAAAAATATCCGATCATTTAGCTAAAACCATGTAAACTGGTCAGTGATTAAAAAAAAGTTAACTTGAAACCAAACTCAACCTTAACAAGCTCTAATGGAACCACGAACTTTTTAATTCCCCTCCAAAGAAAAAGAAAGAGTTTGTTTTTTGCTAATTTATTGAATAACAGAAAAACCATTTTTCTTTTCTGAGGGAAAAATGCTTCCATATATGTAGCTTTTAGTAATGTACAGCATTTTCCTCTCCCTTACAACTGCAATCTACAAGAGATGAAGATAAAAAAAGGATTATGGAAAATTTTAAGACCAAAGAAGTCTAAAAGTTTTTTGAAAAGAAAAAGAGAAAAAGATGGTAAACCTTTTCAAGTTTTAACATAGGTTGGTATAGGTACACCAGCCTCTTCTGTCAAATTTTTATATGCAGCTTGCAATCTTCTGGTGATTGCTCCAACTTCTCCATTGCCAATTACGCGACCATCAACCTTCACCACCTAAACAAAATATCCAATAAATTTTAATCTCATACCATTAAACTTGTCCTTTAAATGTAATGTTAAATATGTTTTTACTTCCTAAATTTAAACTTTGATACATTTTTAAATGGTATTTACATTCTGATATTTAAGTTGTTTACACCATTTGACACGTTTAAGCTCAAATGTCAACCTAAAACACCGTTTAACATGTAAAAGAAAAAATTAATGTCATCAGATTAAAGGGACCATATCTATTCATTTTTAAAATTTGAAAGCCAAAATGTATCAAAGTTTGGAACAGGAACGAAATCTAATTTCATGTTCAAGTTCAGGGACTAAAAACATATTTAACCTTTAAATGTATTGTAAGATTGGATTGAAAAGGTATAATAGGCACTTACCGGGCTTAGTTCTCCCATTGTTCCAGTTGTCCAGACCTGCAAGATAGTCTTCTATTTATAACTCAACTTAAATTGGATGATATATATGTATAATTGTACATTTTTTGCACAAATTATTTTTATGCTAAAAGTAATAGATTAATATAAAATTATCAAATAAGAAAATGATTAGAACAGTAAAAGTTGAGAGTTGAATAGTAATGAACTGAGAGTATATATTATCTAATTGCAATGCACCTTTGACATGAATTTCAAAATAGCTACTGTGAAGTAAATAAACTTACCATGGTAGTTTATGACTAGATGATAGTGTAAAACTATTTACAGTATCAGTGTATGATCTTTTGTTCTCATAAGTTAATCCCTAATATCTTATAGCAATTTTTGTTCAGAAACGTATTTGAAACTGTATATGGGAACCTCATCTGCAGTATGCACTTCTGACAAGCTGATTCTGCGCTCCTCTAAGATTAACTCTTCTTTCACAACAAGATCCATTACCTAAAATTGCAAACCAGAAGAGTCAATCAATGCCAAAGTACACTTCATTGATAAGCATAACTTAGAATGAAATTACAAACCTAAACTTTTCTAGTAATCTACTCCATGTCCTACCAAAAAAAGTGATTATTTGCCAACACAATGGCACTCTAACAAACAAAATCAGATGCTGAATAAAAGCACTTCTTGTAGCTGAAACTTGTATTCAGGTGTCATCTGCTTCTTCATGCCAAACATAAATGCTACAATACATATACAATACATACGGACAATGACGAATCTAAGACCCTGAGTCAGCGCAGTCAGTTAGAAATTATGTGTCTCAATCAAGCAACCTTTAACAATAAAAGTAAAGAATCAAGGGGAGAAGAATTAAGGAGGACAAATATATAAGATTACGGAGGACAAAATAATTTTTTTTGAGATATTTGGTATTAATTTTAACAAAATCAGGAAACTGCTTGTTCACGCTCAACTACATGTAGGTCCGTCACTATATACAGAAATTGGTTTTAAAACAACAGGATTAGTGTACACAACTTACAGTTGCGCGAGTAATGCCAGGAAGACAGTAATCGGCATGAGGTGTCAGAACACGGCCTTTTTTGACAACAAACTGCAGACAGAAGAACATTAAATGAGTTGAAGTGTTCCAAACATTAGACCCTGTAGTGTCTATGTTGCAAATAAACCTTGTTGCAAAGCTTTGACCCCAAGAAACATCTCTGTTGGTTGCTACCTAGTACAATGAAAATAAAGACTTGTTTGACAGTAAGGGTAAATTTGAGGACATACAATGTTAGTTGCATTGGTTTCTGACAAATAACCATCTTGGTCAAGCATGATTGCGTCATCTGCTTTTGCATTATTGCCTTCAATCTGCACTTGGTCAATGATAATATTTAGTAATGTAGTGAATAAACATTATCCATAATGATATTACTATAAGGATTACCCTGTTAAATTAACTTAACAACCATCACTGTTACAACAGAAACCATCTACTACCAACAACAGTAATTAATTAGCACATTTTGGTTGAGAAGAACAGGAAAATACCTTTGCAAGTATGTTGTTGAGAAGGTTATTGTGATGAATCTTCGAATCCAAGTTCTGGTAAAAACAAAATGTATCAAAATGTTCTCCAATGTGTAAGATGAAAGAGAACCATGATAACAAGTATACAAAGCAGAAACTCACATTTGGTGAATTACGGCGAGTTGTAGCAGTTACAAGAACTATACCACGGGTATTATCATACACTGGGGGTTTCCATTCAGCAAGCACTGCATATGTAAAGAAGAAACCAATATAGTATAAAATGATTAACCATTTCCAAAGCAATGATGCAAGTGATGATTCCACACATTTAAATATTATTGAAACTGCATGATTTTGCTTGACTTAGCTAAAAGACTAGTGTGAAGATTTATCAAAGCTTAAAAGAAGAACTATTATAGCTAAAAAATAACTTGAATATAAAGAATTTGATACTAACATCAATGTTACTTAGTTGGCAATGGGATAGGAAGTTACCAATTAATGTACAACCATAAAGATTGAATGCTGGGCTCATCCCAGAAGAAACCTGGATAAACAGAATATTGATTCTACTTTAGTTAAAACAAGAATGGTCCATAGAAAGGGACTTTAATACAATTTATTTCGTCTTTACCATAGTTTCACTGAATAATCAAACAAGCAGAACCCTTTGCTTCATTCTATTATAACTGAGATTTCTGGTTAATATGGACAGGCTTTTTGTTCATATACTCTAATATATTATTAAAATTATGAAGCTGCTCCCATATAACGCTGAGCACTGCCATGTGAGTGATGATGAAACAGAATTTGACGAATTATTAGGCTTAAGAAATAATTTAGCTAGCTGAAATGATAAATGAGAGATAGTAAAACCTTTTTCCCTCGTGTTAGGGAAAGCCGTATGTGTGAATTGTCAAACATGCCATTCCTAATCAAAGTTCTGAAAATTGCTTCCTTTATCTGCAATTTTTTGAACATTCATTATGATGGTAACCTAAACAAGAACTGAATGTTTCAACTGACACATGCTACATAGATGAACTGAATGCATCTAAGACTCACCTCATCCCGATTAGGAACATTTTCAAAAGCTAAAGCTTTTGCTGAATCAAATAACCTATAAGAAACAAGAAATGTAAGAGGACACATCATGAGTTTTTCAATTATTGCATTACTAATTCAATTATGTAATCAACTGATCAGACAGAATATTATTGGAATAATGTGATAGCATTACATATAAAAAACTATTCAATTTCTTAGTTTTGTGACATCACCTGTCTAGATGCTCCTCAAGCTTAAATATCTTTCCACTATACACCCGAAGTCCCTCCCAAACCGAGTCACCTCCTTGGACAACTGAATCAAACACAGAAACCTGATAGATCACAGGGTAATATTTTCAAAACATGAGAATCTGTACATCAACCACATAAGTCTGAAGCTTTATCATATGAAAAACATACAGCAGATACCCTTTAATTGTCATGCAACTAATTACCTTAGCACTATCACGAGGCACAATCTCATCACCAACCCAAGCAAGCAATTTCTCATTTGCAGGAACAGGAAGATTGGGAGTAGGTAAAGGAGGGATCAGAAGAGATGATTTTTTCTTCACATGACGCCGAAGCATGTTATACAGTGGTAGACTTTGCTCCAACAAATCGTAGAGAGAAAAAGGAAATGGCTGAAAAGAAGACAAGTTTAAACTTTACAGCTTAACTATAGTCATGTTTTTGGTCAAATCAAATTTTGTATCATCCAATTTTTTTATGGGAAAAGTAAGAACAAACATGGGTTCATAATGAGCATCCAATTTCAAATCTAATTTCTGTTGTTAGAAAAAATATAATGGCAATAGGTAATGGAGCAAACAACTTCAAAATACTAATAATAGCTCAAACAAAATAACAGCATGGATTCTCTATAAAAGACTAATAGAACATGATGAAACAACAAAATACCTGGGGATACTTTCTAGGTTTCTCAAAACCAGTAGTTTTGTGCACAGTCTTGTACCACCAAGGAGCCCACAAGCCATCTATTTCCTTTGGACCTGCTTCCCACCTGGAATGTATTGTTGCAGAATAAGAATATCAGGAACATTGTTTTGTTTGAACGCTAAAAATAGTAACTTGATCAATGTCTTAACCAAAGTTTCCAGTGATAAACTCATCCCCATTGAGTTCCTCGCTGTGATTTTAACTTTGTTGGGAGAATTTATGTAAAGGGTAACAAAAAGCTACATACTTGAGCATAGCAGGTTGAAAAGGAATCTGCAGATCATCACAGAGACCGCGTAGGGTAGCCTGAAAATCAACAAGATCACAAGACTAATGCAAGATAATCAAAAAGTAATGTTTAAAAACATATTTTAAGTTAGTTTGTAAATATTATTATCTATCTAGTGCTCAAATAAACAAAAACCAATCAAGCATGTTCACAAAGCTCAGATAATACCTCAGGATCTTGTTGAAGTTCTGCAGCATCAATAACAGGTGGTGCCTTTCCAATCTCACGAAGTTCATTGTATATACAAACTAGTTCTGCCAAACCCAACTCATAGAAAGATGGAGGGACAACCTTATCAAAGGATGGCTGAACATACACAATTGAGTGAATCACACAAGAACTATCACGCAGTAGTAATAGACATAAAAAACCAAGAAATGTCATAAAAATTGATAAAATATTTGTAACACCCTTTAGGCATTATTAATGAAACACAAAGCTCATAGGGTTTTTCACAAGCCAAACCTTATGCATATGACAAAAATATGCAGAACTGGCAAGTTATTTTAGTGACAAATAAGTAATAAATGAAAGACATTTTACCAATATATCAAGAGGATTTCTTATCAGAATGAAGTGTTTTCCTTTCTTCATTAGATCACCAGTCAAACCTTGTAACCGTTGCTTTGATATATGCTGAAAACAGCAAAAGATAAATAATGAAGGAGAAGAAAACAAACTTGGTTTTGGTAACACATAGCTAAGGCTCAAGATAAACTATTTAGTATGGGGTTTTTTGGATCAATGAATGCATATATCAAAAGATACGTTCTTTACCTTGCAGAATCTATATTTCTTCCTTCCTGGACCAAAAATTATGTCACTAGTGACCTTATTTCCATCAGATTCCTGTTACATTTGAAACACCAACATTTTTCAAAATGAAGCATGGAAAGAGGATACTACAAGAGACAAATACACAGGAACCATTAGAGGAAAGGTAATGAAGGAAGGCATTTTGTGAGAGATTTACCATTTTTGAGAGTAGCTCCTCCCTGTACGGTCTATCAAGACCTGTTACTCTGAGGAAATTTGCATAAAGAGGCTCATCAAGCACTTCTATGTCATCCCTCTGGGTAGCACAAATGAACACGCCTTCATCAGAAACAGGATTCTCGAGTAATCATCAATAGCAGACCAAGGTTTCAATCAATTAATGGAATGATTAACCTATCAGCAGAATACTAGGTACACATTTGTTGAAACTGACCAAATCAAAAGAATGATAACAACAACAACATCATCATCATCATCAAACAAAAACATCATCAAACAACAATATCGTTTTCTTATCATACAAAGTCTGCTAAAATCACTCATGATGAGAAATTTCAAAATAGAAAGGTCAAATTATGCAATATTTTAACTCCTTGTTTGCACCCAACAAAATACATTGGCAAGAAAAAAGGTGAGTGCGAGAGAGAGAGAGACCTGAGCAAAAGAATACATGAGACTGGTACTGAGGGATCTTGGAGCAGACCATGAGTGAATCACCTCCACTTCACTCTCCGCCATCTCTGATTTCACCATGCAAAGCTAAGCCTTTCTTTCTGATTCAACTTGATTAGAATATTATCAGTAACAGTGGTGATGGAATCGAGTGGATTGCCACTTTTCTTTATGAGAATCACAATACAACAGAATATAAAAAGATGGGTCCAAATCTCGGAACAGTAACCAACAAATTCCGTGGAATCTCAAAGAGTTACGTTAAATTTTAAGGCGACTTTAGAGGCCAAAGAAACATGGTAATTAGAAAAGTACTATGGTCTGGTAATTAATATTTTACAACTTAGCTGCATGAGGTTGACACATGAGAGATGCATTTTGTTTGGCTTTTTGTCTTTTACTGTCATAGTTGCTAAAACTTGCAATTGCATAGAGAAGACGAAAAGTGTTTAGATTTTGATCACAATGCCATATAAAGTAACGCCTAGATTTTGAACAAGAGAGGCTAAAAAGAGTTTATTACTAATTATTATTTTACTACCCTTTTTTAGTATACAACAATTATAATCCACCCATAAAATAAAATAATTAGAAAATTATTTAACATTCATTCATATGAAAAACAAAGATTAAAGTTGACACCTTTTAACCAAAAGAAAAAAGCTTTTGGTCTGATTAGAGGTTTTCTGAAATTTGAAGTAATCAAATATCAGAGCTTGCGATTACTTTTTGCTACCAAACAATAAAATTAGGTTGTCACAACTTTTGGACAAGCAATGAGAATTCCTTTTCACAAAATCATTGCTTGTCACTTAATTCGTTGCGCAGACGTGTTATCCACTATATTGTCCGATTCCCATCCCCCAAACATGTCCTTACCTACTTTCTTTTATTTATTATTATTTTTATGATCAATTATTATGTTCAAATAGCTTTTATGTTCTCAATCCACGGGAAAAGAGCATGAAAAAATATTTAAAAAAGTAAGACACGAAATAAATATGCATGATTCAATTTCTTTTATTTTCTTCCCATCCTCTTAGCAGTTTACTACTATATTTATTTTATAATCATAAAAAAAAAATAATCTATAAATTAATAACAAAATTATTTTTTTGAATAATTATTTATTTCAATAGTTATTATAATAATATTTTTTTTATTTTTTGTTATCATAATAATAATAATAATAATAATAATAAATGACACTGAAAATAATATTAAATGTAAAATTATTTATTTCTTCCTTTTTTTGAACCAAACAAATGTAAAAGTATTTTTTTTTATTTTTTTAACGTATAAATATAATTAGGAAGATCAAAATAATCCGTACTCACGTATAAAATCGATAATGGATAGGAAATAGATATTGTAAATGGATACCACAGTATAAGTAACGGATATAGGTATTTTTCATACCCGCATATAAATAGAACAAGTACGAGTGTCATAGTATCCCTAATTGTAGATACATGTACCCGCTATACTGTACTTTACATATAAAAAAATTAAAGAACAGAATTAAAATATTAACACATCAATTTTGAATAGGTTATTTTTTATCAACTAATTTTAAAAAATCTTCATTTCTTTATAAATTATCATTCAATACTATTTAAATAAATTATTTAAACTTTTTTTAAAATTTATGAATGTTATATATTATATTTTATTTGAATTTAGAATTAACATATATTATTAAATATTTTAGTATTTTTTTTGTAAATACTTTTGAGTACCGTGAATATCTATAGATATTAAAAGAATATATTAGTACTCGCATGTATTAAACCAAAAATAATACACTTTACCAATTCAAAGAATATATCTATAGATCTTTACTAATACACTTCAAGCATGGACTAAATATATGTAGATGGTTGGATAGTTTGATGATATAGTAGGTTATCTCGTTAGGATAAATTTTAATACTATTTTACAAACTAAACATTGATTCTAATTTAATCTTACAAAACCACCGACTTATAAGGATAAAATTTGTACTCATTGTATATCTATTAAAATGAATTATCATCATTACCATCTAAAATTATATTCATATCGAAATCCACTACAAAGTATAATTTGATCAGTTATCTATCTTCACCAAGTCTCTCACAAACTACTTATGCCTAGGCATAATATATTTCTGTCACTTCACCATATCTTATGACCTTACAAGTTAAAAAAAAAAGAAAACATAACATGTGAAAGTCAAATAATGGTTACTGTATATTACTGGAAGTGATACGCAATAGTCTTACACTGGTTTGATTGTATGATTGCATGTAGCAGAGGAGATTCAATGGCTTCAATGAATCAGTAAGATCCTCAATATGAAGATTAGCCTGTGTCCCTAAGCTCAGAAAATAGTTGAAAGTTTCAATGTTCCTGATAACATATGCAATATAAGCCACTGGTGCTTCCTTTGACATGCTACTGTTACTACCACCATTATATATTTCAATATCATTTTCGTGATTTTGTTCACCATTTCCAAGTTTAGTGTTTGGAGAGAGGCTCTTGCAACTTGAATGCTGTGTGCAGAAACTCGAATTCATCTGATTCAAAAGAATGGCAAGTAATCGAACAAGATGAGGTAAACAAGCTGGATCATATATCACATCTGCACCCAAACTGAAATAGTAATATATTATGGAATGGCATTTGAATTCTGAACAAATTTAAAGAAACAGGATGAGAAATTAAGTTCAGTGATTGAGTAGAAACTTGAGTTGAACTCTCACACAACATCTGGTATGGTATCTTGAAGTTCACTTTCTGATGCAGATTCCCACGGCAGATACAAGCATTTTACCTGAGTGAGGTGCATGGATCAGTTCATAATACAGAAACTTGGCAACGTATAATACAGTTTATATTCTCTTCTATCTTACACTTGCAAAAATCCAGTACTTGAGAAAAAGGTTTTCAAAAGAATGCAGATCCAGACAATTTTGGTTTCAGCTTTTATTACCATTTATCAACACAAAAATAGACTGCAACAGAAAGGACAAAATAAAACTTAAAAAAGAAATTTTATAGACTAATCTTCTATGGACAAACATGTATGAAACTCAAGATAAGCACATCAACACTCTGCAAGAAGATAAGTAGAAAATCAATATATACAAATACTGAAAATTGGTATTTATATATCAGTTTAGCAAATAGCTCAGTATCATATGCAAAAACCTGAGAGAAGATGCTGTGAGGATTAAATTTTCAATACATGAAAGAAAAGTACAAGGCACAGCATATGCAAATTCAGACTCACCATGTTTGAATCTTTGTTTCTTTCTGTCATATTAGCCTCAGCATTCAGGTGGTTCAACTCCAAATTAAACTTCATGTTAGCTAAAGTTGATAGGTCACCATCACTTAACATCACCTGTTGAGAGACAATAACAAGCTTCCAGTTGACTAAATTCAACTACAAATACCACCTAATATTATATTATCCATATAATAACTAAACAAACCAGCACCATTTTGTGGTTTAAATTTCAGTGTTCTAGCTAAAACACCATACTTTAATAACAAAAATGTCATCATTGAAAATGTTCATGCATGAATCACCAAGTATAATTGGCCATACCTGGGAGGCTTTCACATGGGCCAGACATAATCCAACTAGGCCAACTCCTGAACCAATCTATTTCAAATTTATAAAAAATGCACCAAGGTAAGAACAGATGAGAGCTAATCTTAATGTAACAAATGAAATGACAAAAAGTTAGAAACTACATAGTTAGAGCAGAATTACATCTTAGAGCCTCTCTGATAAGTGAAGATAATCACATAATTATCTCATCATCACATGCAAGATATCTCATGACTAGAAAAACATTATTGTTGCTACTGGATTTAACAAACTCAAACATAGAACTGACCTCAAAGCATGATTTCTTAGAAAATAATTCTGGATGAGAAAGTATTAACTCGGACAAAAACAGACTTGATGGCCATATTGAGCATCTGCATAACCGAACCAAAATCAACTTGTAAGAATTAATGCGGATTCCACAAACATACACGTGGCATATGAATATTGATAGAAGAATTATGATATAAGAATATGTAGATAGATACAACAAATGCCCAAATGAATGGTATTGCTGAACTCAACACAAGTTGAATTCTCAAGGAGCAAGAACACTGGTTTATCATTTAGAAGAACTTCTGCATTGACAAAAAACATCACATAACAGCGTTTAAATGTTGCACTCTATATGCATAGTCTTTTATGACATGAAATATAAGCATACCCAGTATCACCTTCAAGCATGTTTAGAGAACACTGCAACGAAAAAACCACTGCCCTCGAGCGTGGACAACTTTGTAGTTCAGAACAACCTAGCCATTCCAATTCACCAGACAAAGGAAATCTGAATGAAACAAAATCATAAGAATAAATGAAGAAACATAACCACAATCAAGATTTACCCTCAGGAAAAAGAAATGAAATTCTTTTGCAGATTCTTGCATCTCTCTTCCCCAAACTATCATCCTAGCAAAAAGGAAAGAAAATCAAGAAGAAAAAAAACATAGCTTTCCAACCAGAAGAAAAAAAAAGGAAACTTGGAGAAAGTAATGGATGTAACAAAACCTTAAACGATGCCATGTAGTGAGCATAGAGTTCGTATAAATTATCCAACACAAAGCCATGGTCTGACTCAACTTGATTAATAAGTTTCTTGAGAAAATTCTTCAGGTAAGGAGCATGTAAATCACCCTGCATTTATCATTCTATCAGATCAATCAAGCTCAGAGACGAAAATTAGTTTGGTTTAGTTAAATTCTTTTTCACTTCTTGTTTTTCTTTTTCTTTTACAAGTATTTAAACAAAAGTTCATCAGCCCAAGAAACAGAGTACAGAATTAAAGATTACAGGAGTGGAAAGGCAATGGTCCCAAATGAATTGCTGAACTTGTTCGGTGATTGAGCCTCCACCACACGCCCTGCAAATCTAGCTCTGTCACTCTTTTTTGAAGTGTTGCCGAAATACAAAGGAGAAGGAGTGAGGGAAAGAGAAACCTGGCATGGGAGATGACACAGTGAGAAGGTTCCATAGCTATGATTGAAGAAAGTAAATGGCGGGAAGAAGGCATGGAAGGATCTAAGTGGTGCTCCATCGCCACTTCCACTGTTCTGCTCTGCCTCCGACAACCTCCTATTCTATTCAAAACATGTGCTTTTATAGTGTCCAAAACAAGCTCCTAAATATTTACTTTATTGTTTTTTTTTTATGGTGTGCATCTTCAATTTTAAAAAACTAAAAGCTTATTCCTTCAAAATACTCACTTCCTTGTAAAAACAATTTCTTATATCTTTAATAAAATATGTCCGTTTTCTTTCTTTCATTTAAAAATAAGACACTAATAACAATTTAGTTAAAAATCCTTTTGCTGGACTTGACAAAATATTTATCTGTAATTTAATTTAAATAATACATATATAAATTTAGTTTCCCAAAAATACCATTTTTTTCTTCTTCAGAAAAATCATGCACCTTTCAATGAAAACACATTCTAAAAGAAAACAAATTGTAAGATGTAGGAACAAAAAGCCTCTATTGAATTCACTAATCTTGCTATCTTGAGTGGAACACTTACCATTTAAATTTTACTATAATATATATATATATATATATATATATATATATATATATATATATATATATATATGATTTATTATCTTTGTAGAGCTCTTTTGTTATCACATTTTTATTTTTGTTTTAATCTCCAAAAATATTATTATTTTAGTCTTTGGAATAGTTTGTTTATTTTGTGTTAAAAGATATTGGAAGAGGATGATATATTTAAATTGTTCTTGATTTTGACTTCTAAGTTATATGAAACTATTGACCTAAAAAACCAAATCTTCAATAGAAGGTTAAGAGAGTTTTTGTTCCACAAATAAAGTCAATGTTTCAACTTCAAGTTTCTTAAGATAACATCACTAAGGTCAATTATGGCATCCACCGGAACTCTTGTCACGAGTCTAGGACTAGGAGAGTTTTCATTCTCACATATGGTGTCAATGTTCTGTCCTTAAGTCTGTTGAGATAATACCGTTAGGATTAATCTCCACATCCAAGTCTCCACATACGACGTCAATATCCCAATATTAGACATGTCAAAGTTAGCCAACTCAGCTCACATGGATTGGCTCACCACGAGCCGGGTTAAGAATGAGTGAGCTCAACTTGGCTCACTTTATAGTGAACCAAAAATTTTGTAACCCGGATCAACCTACAACGGGTTAGTGGGTTAAGTGGGTTGGTTCACCAACCCACATAAAAAGAAAAATAATTATTTATTTATTTACATTTAGGTATTAAAATATTTAAATAATTTTTAAAGCAACCTATGAGATGAAAATCATAGTAAAATCAAGAACTAATGTCTTCATCATGCTCACCACCAATATATGATGAATTATTTTCAAAAATGTGTCCATATAGTCAAAGAAAACATGGCTAATATTACACAGTTTCTATCAACGGCGAACCTTCCTTATGACCAAGGGGAGCCATGGCTCCCCATGATTCTTAATTTTAATTTTTATATATATATTTATATGTATTTTTTAAATTTATATTTATATATTTATATATTATTTTTATTAAGTTATATATATATATATATACATTATTTATATATTTAAAAAGAAAATGAAAATTAATTTGATGGACTTTGTATATGGTCATAAAGTTTTTTCACAGTAAACCATTAATAAAGTGTAAAAGTAAAAAGAAAGACAAATTGATAAATGAATATTGGAGAATAGAGAGATTGAATAACGCATACTCGCAAGATCTCGTGAATCAGTATCCAATTTATGTAAGTTAGATTTATGGTTCTCTCATTATGATACTTCTCTTAAATTAAGTTTTTTCTAAACTAGTATGAAAACTAATTTGATTTTAGGGGTTTTTTTATGAGATTGACATGAATCCTAATTATATTTTTCTCAAATTAGTATAACCTTATATTATAAAATGTTGAGGTTTTATGTTTTTCACCGCATATAATAAATTAGTTGAATAATCTTGAATTGAAATAGAAATTAGAATATCCATTTTTACGTGAATTCAATCAATTAGAAAGATTAAAAATTGAAAAGTGTGAACCGAGGTATAAAAATGATTTAAATAGAAAAGTAAAATGTTTTTTTTAATTAATAAATTATATATAAAAATTTTAAATAGGCACCTTAGATTTTTTGTCCAAGTTTCGCCATTGGTTTCTATTATGCTATTCAACAAGATATAAATGAAAAAATTACATATTTTTATCATGCTAATTTAGAAAAATTTGTTCATAAGATGGTTGTTTGAGTGATTTAGTATAAAGATAACAGTTAAATATTAAAGTATCAATGCATATAACTTGACAATTAAATTAATTAAACATTCAATCTATTCAAATATTATTGAACAGCATTCTAGCTTTAAAAAATATGAAATTGTGAACCTATATAATTAGGAGTAGTAAATAATTATAATAAAATTTATTTTAAAAAAAATTGTAAAAAAATGTTGGTAAGTTAAGTGGGTCAATCCACCTTCAACCCGGTTTGAACTGTTTAACTCGTGAGTTAAGTAAGCCGGGTTCAATTCAACCCACTTTTAAAAAAATTAAATTTTTCTCAATCTAATCCGGCTTGAACCCGTGGGTTGAAACTCATTTTAACATCTCTACCCGATCTTAAGTTCATTAAGATAACATAACTAAAGTCAATCACCATATCTACTGAAACTCGTGTCAGGAGTCGAGGACTATGAAAGTTTTCATTCTCATATATGACATCAATGTTTAATCTCAAGTCTTTGAAATAATATTACTGAGGTTAATCATCTAAGTTGCTTTGAGCTTATAATTTGTTACAATTTTCTTTTTAAAAAATTTATCGGTTTAAAAGATTTATCGGTTGAAAAAGTATTTAAACTTAAAGTGAGCAATATGAAAGTATTGGTTGTGGTGAAACTTTTTGAATTATTAAACAACATCAGTATATTTTTTAGGAATTAAAAATATTTTTAAGCATAAAGTTGTTAACATTTTTAAATTATAACTCAATAGTTGCTTCGGATTTAATTAAGGGTTTTTTTTTCACAATTTAAATTAAATCAATCCATTTAATTTTAAGCCAAACCACCAATCTAACTCACCTTACTGTTATTTTACCTTAAAAATGTAATTTCTTTTAAGCTAAATTAATTTACATGTCTCAACTTTTTTAGAATTGTTTTAATAAATGTCAATATTTTCAACTCTGTATTTAAGTTAATATATTTATAAATTATTTTATGAAAATAGTGTATGATCTACAATATAAGGTCTTTCAAACTACAATTCAGTAAAAAAATCTTTATTATTAACTTTTACAATAATTAAATATTTTTATGAAAAGTAATAATTATTTTAAAATTTACATTGATACAGTTTCCAAGTTGTGATAATGATTAAAATTCATATTCAATCATCCTATTGTAACGAAAACTTTTTAACTAAGTCAGAAGTGGTTACTACATCTTCAAAAGGAAAAAATATATATATATATATATATATATATATATATATATATATATATATATATATATGTTTAACAAGTTAATATTTTTTTATCTTTTTCTTAAACCTTATTTATTACATGTTATGGTGACTGAAAAGATACATACAACATAATGTATATATAAAAACTATTCCTGGAAAATGATCACTATAAATGAATTTTGAGATATACAAAATATGAACACCATTTTAACTATAAGATATACAAAATAAAGTATAAATTAATGTGTGAATTATGTTACAGCCTATACTTAAATGTCCAACTCACTCCACATTTCTATAAGGGCCGCGGGAGGTATCTAATAAGAAAATAAAGCATAATATAAAAATAAAAGAATTATAGATAATTGAGAAAAATAAATTAGTCAGTGACAATCCAAATGAAATAGATTAGGTCTAGAGGACAACCTAAGTATGATCTAAAATCACTAGTTAAAAAGGAAAAGAAAATATGTGAAATTCAGATACTCGCTATTTTATATTATTGCCAGTGATACGCAATAGTCTTACATTGGCTTGATTGTATGATTGCATGTAGCAGAGGAGATTTAGTGGCTTCAATGAATCAGTAAGGTCCACAATATCAAGATGAGCCTGTTTCCCCAGAGACATAAAATAGTTGAAAGTTTCAATGTTTCTGATAACATATGAAATATAAGCCACCGGTGCTTCCTTTAGCAGGTTGTAACTATCATCATTATGACTTGCTTTGAATCTACTGTGAGATATGTCAATAGCATGTTCATGATTATGTTCATAATTTTCATGTTTAATGTTTGGGGTGATGTCCTTACAACTTGCATGTTGTCTGCAAAACTTCAAACTCATCGGATTCAAAAGAATGGCAAGTACTCGAACAAGATGTGGTTGATAAACAGGATCATATATCACATCTGCACCCAAACTGAAATAATAATAATATAATAAGAATGACAACGGAATTTGGAACAAAATGGAAAGAACAGTATGCGAAATTATGTCTCTGAGATTGCATAGTTGAACTCTCACACAACATCTGGCATGATATCTTGGAGTTGAGTTACTGATGCAGATTCCCACGGTAGATACAAGCATTTTACCTGAGAAACATGATCAATTCATAATACAGAGTCTTATAAGTACAGTTCAGGTTATATTCTACTTTGTATACACAAGAAAAAACACATACTTTAAAAAAAATGAAAGAGTTGTGAAAGGGATGGAGAATCCACCATCAGATGAACAAAATTTCAAAAAGAAAATTCAAAGGTTAACTTCCATGAACAAATCAACTATCACATGTTCAAGCACTAGAAACTATTGAAACAGATAAGGGGATGGGGTAAAAATTAAAATACTGGAAATTTCTGTTTGTACCAGTTTAGATAAAAGCTCTCAGTATCTACCATATATTATGAAGATTCCATTTTCTATATATGAAAGCAAAATCCTGTGCACAGTCTATTCAAATTGAGACTGACCATGTTTTGGTCATTGTTTCTTTGTGGCATGCCAGCTTCGACATTCAGGTGGTTCATCTCCAGATTAAACTTCATGTTAGCTAATGTTGATAGGTCACCATCACTTAATATCACCTGTTGAGAGACGATAATTACAATTGCTTTTTTATTAAATTTAATTACAATAATATCATGTAATATTACCCATGTAATAATTAGTTGACCATACCTTGGAAGCCTTCACATGAGCTAGACATAATCCAATTAAGCCAACTCCCGAACCAACCTACTTAAAATTTTAAAAAAGTGCAACAAGGTATAATAAGAAGAACGGAAAGCTAATTCTAATGCAACAAACGAAATGACAAGAATTTATAAACAGAACAAACACAAAAATTTCAAACTTTGTAAGGGGAAAATTATATCTCAGAGCCTCTCCCATAGTGATGATTATCACAAAAATTGTTGCATCCAAAGCTATTCATGATTGGATACATTAACATTTCTGGTAGATTAAAAAAACTCTTAATCATGTTACTAACCTCAAAGCATTTTTTATTAGAAAATAATTCTGGATGAGAAAGTACGAACTCAGACAAAAACAGACCCGGTCTCCATATTGAGCAACTGCACAACCAAACCAATACCAACTTTAAACTTTAATGCAAGTTCCACAAACATATGCATATTCAGGGAAGAATTATTCGAAGTTTTTACGTAGATAGATCTAACTAATGCCCAAATTAATGGCGTTGCTGAATTCACACATGTTGTATTATCAAAGAACAAGAGTACTTATTATCATTTAGAAGAACTTTGCATTGATAAACTAAACATAAAAATATGAGCATACCCAGTACCACCTTCAAGCATGTTTCGAGAACACTGCAATGGAAAGACCAGTACCCTAGAGTGCGGGCAACTCTGCAGTTCAGAACTACCTAGGCATAACAGTTTACCAGCCAAAGTAAGGTGGATGAAACAACATCATAAGAATAAATGCAGAAACATCACTGGAATAGCTATTTACCATCAGGAAAAAGAAGCGAAATTCTTTTGCTGACTCTGGCATCTCCCTTCTCCAAACTATCATCCTAAAAAATGAAAAAAAGGAAAATCCTGAGAAAACCTCTGTAAGAGCAAAAAAAGGAAGCTTGAAGAAAATTGTTGATCAAAGAAAACCTTGCATGATGTCATATAGTGAGCATAGAGTTCGTACAAGTTGTCCAAGACATAGCCATGGTCGAACTCAATTTGAGCGATGAGTTTCTTGAGGAAATTCTTCAAGTAAGGAACATGAAAGTCACCCTGCATTTAGTATCAAAATACGATCAATGCAACTATAAGGCAATTTAAAGAAAATAAAAAGAGAAAACAAAAATTACAGGAGTGGAGAGGCAATGGTTCCAGATGAATTGTTGAACTTGCTCTGTGATTGCGCCTCCACCACACTCCCTACGTACCGAATTCAGTCACTACTTTTCGAAGTCTTACGAAATAGAAAGACGAAAGAGCGAAGAAAGAGAAACCTGGCATGGGAGATAAGGCATTCGGAAGATTCCATGGCGAGAATTGCAGAAAGCAATCGCTGGCTACATGGGAGAGAGGGATCCAACTCTTGCTCCATCGCCACCTCCACACTGCATCAACCTCCTCCTCCTCCTCCTCCTCCGCCATTCAAAAATTGGGCATTTCCACTGCAATACGGGCTTTCAATGTTACTTGAAATTGGTCTCTTGTCCCAACAAAATTATGGGCCTTACACGTCTTAGGAGACTCTCTCTTCGGTTTTTTCTTTCCACACTCCCATAACTTTTAAAATCACCATTTTATATTTCGGAAAGTAACTTCTCTCCTGGAATGGAACAAGAATTTTGAAATTTTCAGTACGCGATTTCTAAAATATAATTTTTGGGAACAAGTTTTTCAGAAATAAAAAGTATTTTAGAACCAGATTTTTGAAATAAAATTTCTTAAACAAGCTTTCAAGAACATATATAATACCTTCTACAGCATTGGAACAAGTTTTTCCCTAACAAGCTTTCCAAAACAACCTTTTTGAAACATAAATGTTGGGTTCCAAAATAAGACGAACACGTAATTTTAGTTAATTTTACTTATTTTTTAACTGATTTCTTTTATATATATTTTTTATAAAATTAAAATTAGTTATTTAAAGTTAACAAGTTAAAAAAAAAAAAGCTCTTAAATCCATCTTCCAAGATAAGCTTCCCCTCGATGGCTTAAAGTCAATATTTCGATTCCGATCCAAGTTTGTCCGGTAGTCATCGTTAACAATAACCACGTTTCCGAGATATTATTCCTTTTGGAACGTTTGAGCTCCGTCACAATTTTGTCTTTAAAAGGCGCCTCGGAAGGTGAAGATAGAAATATTTAAACTTCACTTGACCTTGACTCCTAAGCGATGTGAGACTTATTGGGTATACCGGTACACCTCTCATAGAGGGTATAGCGTTGTCATTATACTGCCTTCTTATTATGAAGCATTAACCATGTATAAAATTGATATTAAGAAAAAAAAAAAAGTAGAACATATCAAATGTGATAACCCCAAAATGCCCTCTTTGATAGTATACACATAAATACATATGAACCATGAAGCGTGAATGTGTCATATACCAACCCTTGAACATTATCACAGACCATTAATAAGAGCTTGAGTGACATTCAGAATTACAACCAGCTATTACTTTCAAGATACCAGCACATAAAGAATCAAATAATGATAGCAATAAATATAATGGGGTATCTAGAACTTGAGCTTCAGTAGGAAGGGCATTTTGTCGGAGAAAGGAGGATCAGAGTACTTTCCGGTGAGAATTTGTGATGCTACATATTGATTAGCAGTCTCAGTGTAATGAATCCCATCCCAGCTTATGTACTCACTGGAATCATTGCAAGCTTGTGCTGTAATTGTGGTTCCGTTGAAGGTCTTTGTTTCCCCACAGGAAACTCGACTGTCATAGTTCAGTGGTGGACCTCCGAATCCACAACAAGCCATAATTGGTTGTTCAAACCCTGCAAAGATGCAATCACACAGATTAAATGTTTTTCCTCGCCACAAATTTTGTTATGATACATCATAGAATAGAATGTAACACTGGTGTTATGACTGATACAGGGTCCTTAATGAGCCAATAAATTGAAATGGCTTTTTCTAACTACTTTGAAGTATATTTCATGAAATCACTGGTTTGATCCATGTAATGTTGCAACAAAATAAATTTCCTGCAATAGTTATGTAATGTTGCATTGTCAGCACAATTGAGAACTGATGACAAAGCCATCAGAGAAACTTTAGCAACAGATTTTATAATCTAAAAGTTTTAGCCTAACTCTCTTGGAAACGGTGAATATCCATAGTCAAAATTGTAGAACTGAAACATGGAAAGTAAATAAAAATTACTGGGAGATGCTAACCGTATCTGGAAAAGTTTGCAATCAGGTTTGATTTTATAGAGAAGATATCAACGTATGTGACATTTGAATCGGGATATTGGCCCTGCAATTTAGTACAGAGAGCGTGTAACTGTAGGTTAAAGGTTTTAGCAGCTTGGTTGTGTGAACTAACACATCCTAGTTCGTCAAGCTTTGATGCATCAGTTCCAAATTTGGCAATGTTCTGAGGCAAGCATCCAAGAGGCCCTGTATTGTGTATCCAGAAATATCTAGCCCCCTGGTCATAGAGATTCTAGTAGACACAACTAAAGAGTTAGAACTTGTTTGTATTAATCTCAGTAAAACTGTGCATATAACCTATGGATTCATAAATTCAAGAAAATAGAAGCATACTATTTGACACCAACCTTTATTCCCTTTTCAAGTTCTAAAAGAATTGTCGGAATTGAGGCAAGTATTTGATCCAAAGTTTTTGAATAAAATGCTCCAGCAAGATCATTCTGGCCAATGTCAAACATGTACAATCCCTTCTCGAATACATTCTCATCTGGGACGTACTTATCAAATTTCCTGCCTGAAACATTGTGATGTTTTTTTAACACGAATGAGGGTTATGAAACTGACTGCAAACTAGTTGTGCCGCCGAAATAGTATAGCAAAAGTCAATTTTGAAAACATTAGATAAATTTAGCAGAGATAAAACATGGAATTTAATCTCAATAATTTGTATAAGAAAGATTTTAATCAAAGATCAACATAGATTAACGATATGAAATTCTAACTCTAATGGGAAGCTACCACTAAAGGTATTATGGAACCATACGCTAATCTTATCCTTTGGCAGATACCTTTGGCAGTCAATTCAAGGGCCCTAGCTTTGAATCGGAGGAACTGAGACACCTGAACCCCAAAGGAGAAGGGGCAGAGGGATGATGAAGTGGCTGGGAGGATAGTTGCAGCTGCTGCAGCAAAGTTGCAACCTTTCCTAAAATTTGGCAAACCCAGAGAATCCAGATAGGCATTTAGGAACGGCAAGTCCATAGCATCCACTGCAATAAAAAAACCAACAACACATGGAACAATGAGTGAAAGAGTTGTTTATAGGGCAGAGGAAGACGTAAACATCTACTTGGGATCATTATGTGATGAGGGCATTGCAAAAAATGAGGTTATGGAGATTTATTACTAAGGAAATCGATGATGAGACGGCCATCAGAGTATCTCCCCGATGGTATTTGGAAGTAAGTTTGTCCATTTGGTGGGTAAAGGCTCTCAAAACCAGCGGCAATAAGAGCACCAGTATCAGAATTTGAATCGCCAAAGTTGAAAACTGCTGGAAAATCCAACTGGAAGGATATGGCACAAGGTATGCAGATGGCAATGAGGGTAAGAATCCGAAGGGTACAAGTGTTGGTGGCCATGGCTATTGACTACTGTTGTAAGGAGAGGTTTTTATCCATCCCACTTTTGCTTGTGTTTCAAACTTCTGCTATTAGTTAGATTTCCATCTCATACTTGTTTGTTTGGTTGGTGCGTATAACTTGAATTGGAAGTAAGTCATTTGAATCAATAATAATATAATCAATCAACGTACTAAATTTCTTTGGATGGTAAAGATAAACTTTTATTTAAAGACATTAATTTTTAAATACTCAACCGATGAAAAGTTTAAATTTTGTTATCCTTAGTACTGAACTGTATTATTAGTTCTAATAGAACGCTTGTGTTAACCAACATTAATAAATAAAAATTGATATTTGGATAACAATACTATTTATTATTATAATAAAAATCAAATCCCCGTGTAGCATTTTGATTTTCATCAATAATTAATATAAACACTTTTATATTTTTCTCAGAAACTTAAATCTAAATAAAAAATTAAATATTTTGGTCTTTTTATTGTACACACTTAACAGAAACAAATTCACTTGTTGCACATGTAACTTTGTATTGATATATTATTAAAAAATAACTGTTCATATAATTACGAGTTTTATCAAATTATTTCAATCATGTAATGATACGTTAAAGGATAATAATGTAAACTAAATATACTAAACCAAAATCAAAATTAGTAAAGACGAAAGTCAAACCATTTTCAATGACGCTACATATTGCGAGGCCAGTTAGTTCGGTGAAAACAAAGAAGCCGGTAACTATTTATCGTCTAGCACCTGAGCTTAATTTTTTTGGCCTATGATGTTTTAAGTTTTTTGCCATATTAATTTATGTTTATATTCATGCTTGAAAGCTTTCCGAGTAATGGTTATAGCAGCAATTATAAATAGTATAATATTAGGGTATAAATAAAAATTACTTAGGAAGTCGACTATGAGACGGCCATCGCAGAACCTCCCAGATGGGATTTTGAAGTAATCCTGTCCATTAGGTGGCGCAACCTGAAAGCCCAGCCCTGCAGCCAAGTCTCCTGTGTCCGAGTTTGAATCACCGAAGTTGAAAACTGCAGGGTATTTGAACTCTGCCGCATTTGACATAGCTAAACAGATGGAAAATAAGACAAAATGAAAAAATACATTCTTGGAAGCCATGGCACGTTTCACCTGTGGCCAATGGAACCAACTACCAACTTGATAAGTTGATATACCAATTATAGTTTTGTATACACTGCCATCATAGAAAATGATTCCGTGCCTTTTATATATGCACGCCCCATTGGTTGCTTCAAAGAGCTAACGTGAAGTCTTACCTAATAAACAATAAGAGCTTTGCTTTAGATGGTGGATAAGTAAATGAAAGCCAAAAAGAAAATGTTCCTTGTGTTAAAATTACCATGCTATCCTTATGTTACTACGGTCAACCGCTACTATATTAAGTGATTAGCGCAATCCAGTGAGTGCAATGCATGTCCTAAGTCGTTCCCTTAAGAGGCCTAAACTCATATTAGTTTGGAACCTGCCCCCGAACAATAATTGCCCCAGAGAAGGAAAGAGAACGCTGGGAAAACGATAGAAATGGTAACGGAAACTTGGGAGAGCATTAATACAAAAAGCAAGGAAATGGTTTTTTCCTTGCGACAGATTGCACGCTTGTGGCTTGGCTTGCATTTCCACGGGATTCTATTGCTTCACCTCGTAAACTTCGGCCACACACAGAGAACCCTTTACGTTATTGATTGAACTGCTGTGTCTTATTGTTAGAAATCCAGATCTAAACTCAGATCCTCTCTCTATTGAAATTTAACATGATATTGAACTCGGCGTTCATCCATAATGTTTTTCAATGATTCATCATCCATAATTTAAGACTAGTTTATAGAAGTATCCGTTCTTCCAAATTACATTGCATACTAGAAACCAGTTCAGAAATCGCATTCATGAAATCCAGTGCCTCCTACTCTTAAGCTGCAGAGCTACTGTATTGCTTACAACAGTGTAAAAATCAAGATGAATTGAAGCAGTTCAAATGGTCCATACTTTTATTGGCTACTTGTGAATTCATGGATCTACTGTGCTAAAATGGTTGAATTCATAAAGAGAGGTATCAGGAAACAGCCATCACAAACAATGCTATCGATTGTGATACGATCCATGAATTGGCCATCTCATCATATATTATGCTATTAGCTAGCCCCAAAATGTCCAACAGTAAGTGAATCAGCATTAGGCATCTTTATTATTTCTATGCATTATTTTGATTGTATTTAAAGGCCCCGCAGCGGCAAGGCATCAGATAAGAATGAGTAGTCACTGCCAGCGTCTTGTAGAAGTGTAACCCGACCAACGAAGAAAGAAAGTCAGGATACCCGAAATCATATTCTGAAAAATGGAACTATTCTCTGCTCCATTGTGGAATAGAGAATCCATGGAGGCATCAACTTTCGCCCTGAGAATGCTATTCTCCCTTTTAAGCTGTGAAATTATACGTGCGACGATAAATATTTTTTGTATTATACATACAGCATTTTTTACAAGCTTTTAACTTTACCAAAGGATAAACAGATTTTAACGTACGGGTTGGTTGTAGAGTTTCGAAGAAAAAGAGAAAGATGGTAAATTTTTATTTTAGATTAAATGTTATAAAATGTTCATAAATTTAAGAAAAGACCAAGAAAACAAGTTTATTACTGTTACTTTTTTCTTCCGTTTCGCATTTTAACCAAACCTAGTATTAATCTGGTAAACAAAAAGTGCCCAAATGGTTGGAAGTGACCGAAACATTACTCTGCAGTAAGAGAAAGATTATCGCACATTTTTGTCTTACCTCGTCAACAGTAGCTGTAAGCTTTTCCATAGCTGCTTGCAGCAAGGATATCATCTGTAAAGTGAGGTCATCTATGTCTGACTCCTCTTCAACAGATGAAAGGTCAAAGAGAATGCCCTCTTGTATGAACAATTCCTCTAGGAACTTCACATCTTCAACATTAAATTTCTCCCTCAACTGTATTAACATAAATTTTATTACGAATTCTAATTACAAAGGGATTTTACAACAATATTCTCACCTTGGTCAAAATTCTAGCGCTTGACTCGTCGTCAAACAGAGAAGCAGCACTAGAACTTGTGTCACTTTTTTCTTCACTGTAATTCAAGCGAGGAGACGACTTTATATGTTTCGCCCTGCAATTAGCATTTTAAAATAGAAATTTAATTGGGTGAATATTTATTTTAACTCTTTTCTTCATTAAGGTTGGTCATGATTTTGTGTAAAGCTTGTTGAAAAAAAGTTCATGAGAACTAAACAAGATTGGATTTAATTGAATTTTTCTTAGGAGAAAATTTATCTTCTACCTTAACCAAATTATTTCAACCAAATTCTTATTAGCTTAGGTATGTAACTTTCATAATGGGTCGGTCCGATAGACTAGCCCAAAAATTTCTAACTACACATTAAACATTTCTTTCTGCACCCCTATAATTTCTTTCTGCATCTCATAAATATGAAAACTTTTAGCTTACAGTTGAATAAATGACTTAAATTGTGTAATCTATAAGTTTTTTCAACAAGGAATGATCACAACGGTAGAGACTAAGAGCCCTTTTGACTTTTACACCCCCTCATTGAGGTATAGGAAACAACCATAGGGTGCAGGAAGAAATATCCTAACATCATATTGGACTCAAGAAATTATAACCTAAATATATTCAGATTTTTTGGCCCAATTCATATGGTCATCCCACGTGCTTGTAAATAAAAAATTTTACTGCACCTCCATATTTTCCATCCTACACATTCATGAATATTAAAATTTTAGCTTTACAATTTTTAAATTTTACAGTCTGAAAATTAAAAATGATTTCTAATTTATATAAATTGGAACTCAAAAATGACTTCTGAATAGATTTTTTTGGAGTTAGATTGAGTGTATTTCAAAGTTTTTTTATAATGAATTTGTTGTTGTCATGTTTCAAAATTTTAATTTAATGTCTTATTTGATATTTTATGTTTTGAAATTTGATTTGAGAATTAACTTATATGGAGTTTGAATGAATTTTTGTATTGGACAATAATTGACAAAAAAAAGGCTAGTTGGGTAAAAATTACAGCCCAATAAAAAATTTTATTACCATATTTGACAGTCATATTAGTTTGCTTATTTTGACTGTTCTAATTTAGGTCTAGATTAACAAATATGATTTGGATTAAGTTGAATAATTGGAAAAATAATACATTAAATAAGTTTTTATAGCCTTTACAAAACTTTGAAAAAAAAAATCATTACTTTTATTGCCCAATATTTAATAAAAGTGTTAGTTTTATTTTTATAATTATTTTATTACGTTTAAATTTACGATGTTAACACTAATTTTAACAATGCTACAAGTTACTATACCTACAGATATCTATTAAATATTTATATGCCATATGTTCAATTGAAGAATAGTTTTGTAAAATAATTTTCTAGCCATTTAATAAAAAAAAACACTACATATATTATTTTTTATAATAACTAAATGACATAAATCAGATGTTTCCGTTATTTTAATCTAAGAACATTTACAATATGAAGATCTTAAAAAGATTATTGTAAGTTCTTATTTTATTTAATTGTCTTGTGCTATATTACATTGATTTTAAACAAAGTTCACAATTAAAGATTTTAAGAGAATACACATTTGTACAAATCATTTTACTTCATTTTTTTTTAAATTAGTTCTCTAAAGATATGAAATTATTCTTTAATCTTGAAATATAGAAATCTTATATAAAAGCTCACCATAGCACGTGAGCAAATAATTTTTTTCAAGAAAATAAAGAAGTTACATTAGAACTTTTTGTTGAGGAAGCTCTGCCATCATTTTAAACATAGCAGATGAAAATAAAGAAGGAAAGAAAAGAAAATGGCAGAGCCTCAAGATTTCAGGGATGAAATACCTTGCACCGAAACGAAGAGTGGACAGACTCTCAGATGCATTAAAAGCGCTGGGTGAGCAACAACAAAGCAATGCAGTTCTAGCATTTCCTCCCTGCGAATAGGAGATACAATGTTTGAGAAACTGATTTCGTGAACAATGGGTATGTTTTGATAAATTATAAAAAGGGGGGGTGGACTTACAAGAGCATCCTGAAGAATTCGAGTGAGCTTGGAATCACGATAGGGGATATGGCTTGTTTTTCCTTGCAGACCACATGTAAGAGAATTTATTACATTTCCCAGAGCAGACAAGGATTTGTTTATGGTCTTGGCTTCGTCTAGAACTCTTCCCTCTGCTCCTGTTTTCTCCACTTTCTCTGACCCAGCCAAGTCCACTAGAATTAGTTTTCCAAACCTCGTCCTGTTCAAAGTCTCAGTGTTTAAGAATGATTCATAAACATATCACAGATTTGTGGAAGAAGTATGACCTTTTATCTCTGGAAAATTCTTGCTGAATTGTGAATATATAAATGCAGTGACTTCTGCTGCTGGCCATGTTCATTTCTACATGTTTTGTTTAGGATGTTTGCAGAACGCAAGTAACCTTCCAAATTCCTATCACTGCTTTTCCTCCCTCAAGAAAACAGGGAATTTACCCTAATGTGTTATGCCTTTTTTATCAACTAAGAAAGAAAATAACATTAAACAGGCACAAGAAGTACAAAAATACTTCGGCCACTACCATGGGTATGGCCATTGCTTTTCCTCCCAATGTACTATGTAGTTTAACTATATATAAACAATAAAAAGGCAAAATAAAAACTGAACGGTGAGCTAAGAGTCAAAGCAGGATACGGGTCTCACCAACTGTCCGGTTAGCTATCCCCTTCTACAAATTTGAGGTCAGAATTAGAAGCCGAAATTGTAAAATCGTTCAGAAAATGTTATTCAAGTTGTTTATTCTTACAGACAGGTTTTGCAATGCTTCAGCAGGGTCCAGCACAGTAATCTGAATGAAAAACTCGAAAGGTCCCGTTAGTCCTTTAGGCAAATATTTTTTAGCATACATAAATACCGAATGATTCCAGTCATCAGCTCATGGAGAGCTTCGCCTAATACTCAATCAAAAGAAATGAGACCTTGCTTCACACTAAAATGTCAAGTATTCAACTTTACTTCCTTGAAGCTTAACGGGTTGCATTTGTTATTTTGGACAATGAGTTTGAAATCACATTTCTGCTAAATTATATGATATAAATATGTGCAAACTTAAATTTTACAAGTTAATTTTATAAAATTAAATTAGAAGTTGATTTCTTAATATGATATTAAAATTTATGAGTAAGATCTTTTGATTCTATTGAACTAATATCTTACTACTTAAAAATATCAAATCTCACATTAAGATGTTTAATCGAAATGCATTAGAAATCCTACATTTATTTCAGATAAAAAAATTAAATTATAATATATAAATAAGTGTAAATTGCATCCTATAAATTAACTTTGTTGTCATTAATATTGTGTGCCGAGAGATTAAGCACGTAAACTCACATTTAATCTCAATGTTTTGGAAAATAAAATCAAGCCTTGCATGATGAGCGAAAAGGTCAAGTCCGTGAACTAAGTTACAACTTTACTTACTTGAAGCTTAAGGGGTTACCATTGTTACTTTGGGTCAAGACATTAAGCCCACAAACCCACTTAAAGACAGCCCCCGGATTCAAAACCATGACTTAGTTACTTGATATCACTTGTTTAATCAAATTTTATCTTCTCAGTTTCTTAGAGGGACTACACTCAATATAAGCACCGTAGGCCAAGTTATAACGTGTAAGAATCCTAAGAAAATGCTAACCAAATAATCCAATACCCATGCTTCAAAATTGAAAATTTACATCTTAATCATATGCATAAGAGCACATATATAATTGTGAACAACGAAGTAGTTTCAGATAGAAAAAGAATAATCGGAATGGAACAAGATACAAAGTTCCCAAAAAATAGCTCACCTCTGTAACACCGGGCAAAAATATTCCTCGTGATTTACTCTCCTTAATTTGTATATTAACTTTTGATAAATCAAATAGGTCCCTACATAAGACGATAGAGTTATTCTGATGACTATTGAAGAATCCAAATTCACATCAAAACTAGCTTTTTGCAAAGTTAAGAAAATTTCCTACCAGAAAAGCATATAATATGCTCTAAGTACAATGGAGGGAGGGGAAATACTGTTCTTTTTTTATATTTATACCTCACTTTTTCCATGTAGATTTCAACCTGGACGAATCAGAGACAAAATCAGAGACATAATTTAGTATAACCAGATGATTTTTTAAGACTGATGTGGTTAAATTAGTAAGTGTCTCAGTACCATTGACAATTTAATTGAATATGTTTTCTTTTCATCAGAAGAATTTAAGGAATCAAAAATTCCCTCTACAATTCTTGGAAGAAGTCCCTTCTTCTGTTCACCACATTCAAGTATACCAGATCCCTGCTTCAGAGAAGTAGGTATTTACATTCCTGTATCTGAAGTTTTGTAAGATCGTTTTAAAATACTTTTTAGGTGACAACTTTCCACCTCCATACTATATGTCTTCCCAGCTCCAGTCTGCAATTGATTGTAGGAAAACTAAAGCTTTAAACATTTGGAGTCGAAAGAAAAATGGATTCGTGAATACAGTTAACAAGTTCTTCTGAAAAAAAAAAATGTAATAATAATTACGGCAGTCCCTCGTAATGGAAAACATATGTAGCATATCTTCTTAAGTCAATAGGCAGTAGAACGAAACATATGTGGCATATAATAACAAGAAACTATATTTACTAACATGTATGTTTAACAACATTGTAGATTTTGCAAATTGTCGTCGCTAAATATTTACAAGGGAACTGTCTAGTTTTAGCATCAGGCGCCCTTTTCTTACTTCCAGATTAGCTAGATTTGAACTCAACACAGATACACCGTGAAATAACAGTTCAAATATTTCATGCCTCATCTACACATTTTTCAGTTCTTATTTCCCCCCTTCAAACATAACCAAAATATACTCCAAAAGGGTATTTCTGAGCTAATGCAAGGGATCATATTCACCGAAGCTCGTATGATGCAATATCTCGATACACATGTAGATGCCATATTTGAGGAGAAAAACCACATACGATCTCGTATTTTTGATTTGAAAGTTTAACAAAAGAAGTAAAAGGCTTTTGGAAAACTGGAGACGCGTAATATCTTACCTGGCCATAAGTGATAATTGTCCCATTGTATCCATCAACAACATCTGTTTCATTTATAGGAATACATACAAAAACGAAAGCCTGATATCAATAAAAAACTAAAAAGCAAACTATAATTAAGGCAAGTGTCATTTTCCCGAATTTAATTCTTACGAAACATTCCAGATTTTTAAAATTTGAATGTACGACGTGCAGACATACACTATCATTACACAAACTATAAGGATAATATTTTTTCATATAACCAAAGTTGATATGCACTATTTGACCGTAATGAAGAATTCATTTCATACGGAAGCAGGAGTCATTCAAATTAAGGAAGATTTCAATCTGCATTGCGTTGAGTGATTGGCATATAAATTTGTAATGAGAATTATGTAGTTGTATTGTACCTCTAACCATGGGAAGAGCTAGAAACTGATAGACATCAGCTTGCTCAGACTGTTCGTAAAACACTCTATCAAAGCTAAACACGGATTCTTCATCCTTTTCGTCCTGAAAAAAATTGATTCAAAATTATTTTACTATTCACAGTAATGTGTGATTCACAAAGTTTAATAAAGTAAAAGTAAAAACTAATAGATGCTTAATCTGACGTAAAAAAATTAAAAAAAAAAAAAAACCTTGAAAATGAAAGTTTCGGAATCTCTACATCGAATGCAAACAGAGTTATTGTCATTTTGCTTCTCTTTTGAGTTCAAAGGCCTAAAACGTGCGCATACTGTAATATTTGACATGATGCTTTACAGCAAACAGTACTTCGCTGCAATCGTTGATTTAAACCTGTCAATGGAAGAGATATTAGTGCATAAATAATAAACCAGAGGAATATATATTAGAATCTAGCAGAAATTTTAAAACATATATGCGTTGTTTTCCGGATAACATCGATCAAGAGTCAGGTTTCTCAGTGAGTTAAGGAAAGAAGGAAAACGCTAAGTGAAATCAAAACCAAAACCATGGAACTTATAGCTATCTGGTTTTTTCAATAAACAAAAGTCTCTACTCCATGAATTGGTAATTGCATCAGGCATTATTCCACATTTCAATTCATATTAATTGCAGTAGAAGAGATGAAATGACCGCAGTGGAATTTCTCGAAGCTTCCTGGTTCCTTAAAAGCCATTTTCAGATGCAGAAATAAATTTGAAAACACATTGAGTCATTAACAGATAAACCTGTTCGGAAGTTGAATAATCGTGGCGAAGCATGAACCTGAGTCAATCTTCTCTGAAATGCAACGGCAATGATAATGTCACAGTGTTAGACTGATAAGTCATTCTCTTCTTCATGAACAACGTAGTAAGAAAAACAATTCGAAAGGAATAAATAACAGTATTCGGCGAAGGAAAGAGAGAGAACCACCTCTCCGACGGCGATGGATGAACGGAGAACTCACTAGTAACGAAATGTTGTTCGCGTGATCTTTGATGGCGGGAACCAAAATAAGCCAATATCTTCCTTTATATGGGCCTGTATCTGGGTCAAGTTTATAATTCCGCTTTTACTCCCTTCACCCCATAATTAATACCTCAACCCCCATAACTATAATGAAAATGACAATATTTTAATTTTATATATATATAAAAAGAATAATAAAAAAAATTAAGTTGAATAACTTTTTATTCTTATACAATATCAATCTTTTGTTTAATCTAATTTAAATTGTGGTGGTACAGTCTTGATATCGATTAAGTTGTGTTTGGTTTGAGGAAAATAGATACATGATAAAATAAAATATTGAGTAGAATAGAAATATAAAAATAAATAAAACATTATATAGTTTAAAAATGATGCTATTTGATAATAATAACAATAACGTAAGAAGTAACGTGTTGTTGCCTTAAAGTTTCACATTAAGAACTTGATAAAACATCGATCCCTTGAAAGAAAAGCAAGGAATCTGCTCTGAAAGTTTGAGTGCTTCAGTTACTTGCAAGGAAAAAACTTGTACATATTCTAAGCACACAGGGACATTACTCTATCCACACACCACAACATCTCCACAGAATTTTCTTGCAGATGGATCCAGGAGAACTTCATTCAAGCATTTTCTACAAGCTCTATCTTTTCGTGGTGAAAACTTTGGCTTCTCAAGCAATGAAGACAGTGACTTTGGGGAGTCCTTCGCATCATGGTTCGAGGGAGAAAAGAAGCAATCCGTCGCAAAAGTCTGAATCTCTGCCTTCAATTCTCAAACTTGGTTCTAATCTCAATCACACACCAAACTCAATATGTTAATTCATTTCGTTTGTAATGTTCATGTTATTAGAATCGACAGGGTGAGAGAGAGGACTTTTTTTCATCTCACATCTTTGTATAAATTTGTTTGTTATTGTCATTTTTATTTATTTATTACTTGATGAGGTTTAATATAATTGATTCTTATTATTAGATTAGTTGCTTAAGTTTCTTTAGACTATATATTATATGAATGCTGTTAGGTTTCTATTAGATTTATCATTTATTTAGTCTAACGTGAAATATACATGTCTCAACTTTAACGGGAGGGTTACGAATTAAAAATCCCACATTAATTAAAAATAAGAAACATTTATAACATATATAAATAATGAGAACAATCTTAATTTACCATTTTATAAAATTAAATAAGGTTTTGAGAATGTATTATTCATATATGTAAAATGAGTAAAGATTTAGTTTTCTAATTAGTTATTTGGTTACATGAGTTGTACAGAAGGTCAAAATAATTGTATAATAGATACTTAGATTTTCTAGATCACATGATCATTTAATGGTTTTGATATTAATTATCTTGAAATTAGTTATCCCATGTTTATTAGTAGTATGCATTTATTAAACTCTTCCTTTATTGCATAATTTTTATTAAACCCTCTATTTATAGTTGAATAGTTGTTAAACTCTTAATACATGAAACAATAAATCACACTAAAATTCTCAATTAATTGATAAGGTAATTATCATATAAAAGTGTCAAAATAAGCAAAATAAACTCATGTATTTTTGTTCACTATGGGTTGGGCTAAAAATTGATCAGTTCAGTCTAACTCACTTTCTGGTGAGTCAAAATTTGTCTAATATTGATTGACTCGTGTTGATGGATTAGTGGGTTGATTCAGTTATAAATATTTTGATTTTGCAATTGTATATTTATTTAAGTACAATAAAAGTGAATTTACTTTATCTTTTTGTTTTTTATAGTTATAGAATTGAAAAGTTCAATTAATTTTCCAAATATTATTACGAAGTAGTAATTCAAAATAAAATCATATGTATATAACTTGACAAACTAATAAATATACATCTAAAATATTCAAAAGTTATTGAACAATATTTTAATGTTTAACATTTTGTTGGTGAATTATGAGTTAATTCACCTTTAACCCAACTCAAATCTGGTTAACCGATAAATTAAGTTAGTTGAAATCAATTTAAATTACATTTAAAAAATAATAATTTTTTTCTAAGTCAATCTGACTTGATACTATAATAAACGATATTAGCTTATAAATTATAATATATTTTGAGATCTTCATACCAAACCTTATTTGTTGATTTGTAGGTATGTCAAAGTAGGTCACACTTGTTGGATTGGTCTGCCAACCCGCCAAGAAAATGGCGGGTTGGGTTAGAATTTTTAACCCGCCAACCCGTTGTGGTCTGACCCGCCAACTTGTTTAACTCGACGGGCCAAAGGCGGACCTACCATGACCCACCAACCCTTCTTTTTTGTAATCTTTTAATGTTTAAAAATTAAAAATAATTAAAAAAGTATTTTTTTATATTATATAAACAAATATATATATATATATATATATATATATATATATATATATATATATATATATTTTATAAACAAAAAATTTTAAAAAGTTAAAAGAAAAATAAATAAATAGAAAGTCCTAATCCACCAGCCTGTCGACCCGTCCTGAGGTGGGACGGATTGAATTGTTCAATTCATTTTCTAGTGATGGGTCAATTCAATCTGACCCATTTTTTGTAGGACAAGTTAGGCTTGTCCGTTTTGCTACCTACTTATTTTCAGTGTGATATGTAACTCAAATATAAATGAAAATAAATCTGCACAAAACTAATCTGATTGACTGTAGAGTAGTTGACTTGAATACGAATTCAATAATTAATCTTAACTAATATTTTCATTTATTAAAACATCTAAAATTATGTAAATAAATAAAAAAACATTAATTAAAATTTAATGTTGATAAAATAAAACAAATTTAAATGAATTTGTTTATAACAAAATGAATTAATCCCTAGTTGCGGAACTAGTTTGTAAATCAATGAAATATAAGTTTTAAATTGATTCATAACAAAGATAGTTTATACTAAAAATATAGGCTTCCTAACACTAATAAGATGTACACACAAAGTTTTTTTTTTCCCCTTTGTTAAGTATTCAACGTACATAGTTTTTTTTTTTCTTTGTAAAGTATTCAACGTACATATTTAGATCAAATTGACTTATTCATTTATTTTTATTAAATATGTCTTGGTTATTTAATTTTCAATGAAAATTAGAATTATTTTAAACTAATTTAGTCCATCATTTTTAAAATTGTGTGAATTTAATGTTTTAAACCAAACTTTTTTAAATTTATTTGACGTTTTGAAAGTGTTCACGATTAATATTGAAGCGAAAAAATTGTTCAGACAATGAGATTTTAATTTAATAAATGTGAATTACATACAAATAAAAAAATTAAATATCAAATAGTTGATAAACATTCAAAAGTATCAAAATTGATTATCTTTTATAATTAATCTTGATTAATGTTATTTTCCTGTGAAAGTTTATTAATGTCTAAATCCATTCGATCCAACTTAATTCCATTCAATTAAAAATTAGTTAAATTAGATTAAAATTAATAGAAAAAATTAATGTAATTCAACCTAATATTTTCTTTAGTAATTTTGATCAATAGCTTTTTAAATCTTAGATCATGAACAACTTTTAACAACAATCAATTTAGTCCACCAAGAATCTCACTGAGTTGAAATACAATCTAAATTATATAAAGAATCTTACCCACCCCGATATAGTAAATTAGAGAGTTAAATATATTTTTGGTCTTCACTTTTAGTAAAAATTGAAATTAGCTCATTTTTTAAATTTTAGACTAATTTAGTCTTTCATCGTTAATAAATGGATGAATTTTAGTTATTTTAACCAATTTTTTTAAAATTTAATTGACGTTTTAAACATATTTTTAAGTAAACATTGAAACAAAAATGAGTTTAACGATGTAAACAACTCAAATACTATCATGAACCTCGTTTAAAATGTCAAATAAACTTAACAAAATTTAGTTAAAAAAACTAAATTCACCCATTTATTAAAGATGAGAGACTAAATTAGTTCAAAATTTCAATAAAGGACTATTTCCAAAAAAAAAAAACATATTTAACCCTACGTTAAAACATTACACACAACGAAATTTAATCATAAAAGCAATTTAAATAAACTATTTCAATTAAAATATTTCCAACAAAAATGAGTCATACAATACAAGTTTTATTTTTATACTGATCTTATACTTTTTTTTTCATCACAACATTTAGAATATTTAGTAAAAGTTCTTTAACATCTAAAATTTTGCACCCACCTACTACCTTCTTTATTTCTTTATATTCACTTGACAAGTTGGTTTTGGTTTGATTGTCTGAATCACACAATTGAATTAAAAATAATTAACCGATGTAACATATCAGACTAAAATATCAAATTCATTTGGCACAACATATCTGATCTCTGTATATACCAATAAAATAAGGAAAAAAAATGTCCTTCAAAATTTGAACTTGACCCGTCACCTAATAAGTGCGTTTAAAATATGAACTTAATATCAAAGTGCTCTACATTGTTTTAGTTTAAAATATGAACTTAAAATCAAAGTGCTTTATATTGTTTCATTTTATCCAATAATCTTGAAATTTGTCTTTTGTTTTTAAAAGATGTATCAAAAAATAAAAACAAAATGAATATTTAAATTGTCGACTCTTGAATAATGTGTGGACAATTGAACGTGTTGTACAACTCATGCTCTTCTCTACAACATCTTTGATTCTCCCAAACTCATAATTTGATGTAAAACCATTTTAACCTCGTTATCAACCACAAAACCTAACCTTTTTTCTTTGACAAATAAACTGAATCTAATATTTAGCGCATGTTAGTAACATGTTACATATGCATGTCAACAAAAGATTAAGTAGGTTGGATGGTAGATATGCGCTTTGATACATGTTTTTTAAAAGGTGTTAATTGAATCCTAATTTTTGAAAAGTGTCTCAATTGTATTATCTTTAAAAAAATTTATTAATGTCGTTAACTTTATTAATGACTTTTACCACTAAATTTTAATAAAAATATCAATACTTAATTTTGTAAGTCATTTTAAATATCATATTATTAACAATGTTAATAATTTTTTTTTTCTGAAATATACCTAATTGAGACATTTTTTAGAAAATTGAGACTCAATTGACATTTTTTTAAAAACAGATACTAAACTGACATATCCAAATGAAAGTAAATATCATCTGACTAATTAAACCTAAAAAAAACATTCTAGAGGAACAAGTCAAATGTGATCAAATAACAAAAAAACGTCTTTGATATTATTATTATTCTTTTTATTATTTGAGGTGATATCATTAAAGTGATTTTGGAATATAAAAAAGTGATAAAATAAAAAATTAGAAAATCACTCAAATTATTAAAGAAAGTTGTGAAAAAATTATTTTTCTTATTTTTATTTAAAAGAGGATTAAAGATGGAGCACTACCGGTGCATTGCTATATAATAAACGGAAATGAAAAGAAGACGACAATGGGAGTAGAGGTGGGTGGTTGTTGTGTTCTCCTTCTTTCATTGGAATAAAGCCTAAGGTTTTGAGTTCTTACACTTTCTCACCTCACCAAACACACTCACTCTCTTTCCCTAAACGCATGTCTCAGCCTTCATCCGTCAACCCTGCTCCTCTTGCAGAGGCTGACACTGATTCTTCCGCCGCCCCTTCCCTCTTCGATTATCATAGTATCGACCAAAAACTCATCCAAAACATCGTTTATGATGCTCTTGTCTGGAGCACTCTTCACTGCCTCCTCGTTGGAGATAAATCGGTTCAGGTCAAACTCTGTCACTCTTTTGTTTTCTCTATGTTACTTGGATCCTGTTCCTTTGCTTTCTGCAACTTTTTTTACTTCTGCTTATCTCACCTTGCGCAAAACTCATCAACATGTCTACACTTTTCATAGTTTAACATTATATTTTGTATAATGTCTTTCTTAGATAACATGAGTGACTGTAATAAACAGCGAGCGTGAGTATGACATTTCTCAGAAGGTTAAGGAGTTCAGATTTTCAATGGTATTTTTGAGCTGTATTATTAAAATACACTGATAATACTTTAAAAAAAATTAATATATTTTAAAATATTAAAATAAGTGTCTATCAATATAATATCAAGACACGATAAAAAATAATACACAAAATTAACCGGAAAATCCAAACTCTAATAATATACTTCATGATTAAAGTTTGACATTAATGATAATAATTTATTATTCATTCATTATCCTACTTTTTCTTTAATATTGGTGGGAGATTTCATATATATTATATAAGTGGGTCGATCCTTATTTTATGTGATATTGAGAGAGACATAAACTCACTTTACAATTAAGGTCGGGTAAAATAAACTTAATTCTACTCAATTATAAAATTATCTATATTATATTATACTAAAGTAACTAAATTATTTAAAAAGAAATTGAATTATACTATTTTAAATTTCAGTTCAAGAAAACTGAACCTTTTATTGCAACGCAATTAACTACTTAAATCTCCGCGTTAAAAGTCAAGTTTGGGATGTTTTTTATTTTAAATAATTTTTAACAATTAAATTTTGAAAAATTTTTTATAACCTAATATAATATTTTTGAAGTTACTTTTTATTTTTTATTTTCTTATTTTTATATATTGTAAAATTATTTAAAAATATCATGTCAAAAAATAAAGTTATCAGAATTTAATTATTAAAATATTTCTTTTCTTTCTTTTCTTTTTTCATACCGCATAAGTTAATGTAATAATAATGGCTAAATGCAATAAAAGTCAAACAATCATTTTTCCAAAATCTCCAAACCAAAGTTTTCACAAAAGAAAGACCATCAATTTAACACGGATAAGTATTTCTTAATTATAAATATTTTATAATAATTAATTCAATATAACCAAAGAAATTAATTTGATTAAATATTAGTATAAAATATTGTATTATAAACACCCCATCAATTACAAAGAAAAAGAGTAGGTCCAGTCCAATCTTACACAGTACTTTTTTTCTATTCAAATCATGAAAAGATTTAAGTCTTTTAACTCAAATATGAGATTGACAACTACTTTTGTTTAATAACTTGGGTATCTTTTCTCAAAATTAGAAATTATTTTTATAAAATATTAAAATCAATTTAAGAGGATAACTTCTTAATAGATATTTTTTATATATATAAAAATCAAATACCTATTAAGAAATATAGATATTTACCAGTATTTAACTTTTTTAATATTTATTTATGCAAAAATATGTATAAGAACAATATTTTAAATTTATGTTTAATATGTTAAATTGTGATAAATTTGCTTATTAACTGGTAAATAATGTATTTCAGAAATGTTAAAATTAAATTATAAAATAAAGGTAAAATATAAAGTGGATAATATAAACTTTTAAGATAATATAAACTTTTAAGAAAATAAAATGCAGAAATAAATAAATAAGTGAGTGGTTTGAAATAATCAAGAAATAAACTTTTTAGGGCTAATTGTGTCTTTTACTTTTTAGGTCAATAATATTTCAAGGAAGTTGGACAAGATTTAGACCAATTTAATTCATTTTAACTAAATCATAGTAATTAAATTCTTTTGTAACATAGCTATGGACAAACTATCAATTTTCTTTATTAACATTGAATTTTAAGGATATTTTTTCTCTCTCTTTCTATTTTTTTTTGTTTTTGTACAGATTTAATTGTTAGGATTTGCGGAAAGATTAATCGGGGATGAATTTAATCGGAGAGTAAAAATTCTAATATATATATATATATATATATATATATATATATATATATATATATATATATATATTATCCTGTCATTAATTTGTAAGAAAAATTTGTAAGAATTTTTAAGATGATTATTTTGAGTTATGTTACAATTGATTAATTAAATTTGGATTTAACATATTTATAAATTCTGAATGGAGTGAGTAGGGTTTCAAATAACCTTGGGAGGGTTATGGTTAATCTGTTAGGTTTAGGTCATTTTGAAGCAAACATATTGGAAATAATTTTTTAATTAGTTTAATTCTTGTATTAGTGTATAATTTTTAGACACAGTTAAGGAATAAAAGATCATTTAGTCAATTTTTAAAGCTTTTATTATTTATAATAATTTATGATTAAATGACATTAATGTATATGCATCCATATTAATGTATATGCATCCATAAAGTGTAGTTCGGTTGAAAATTAATTTTTTTTATTCAAAAATAATATATTTTGGTTTAAAATTAGTGTAGTTTGGTTCAAAAATAGTACCATCTAGTTCAAAAATAATGCAGTTCAGTACAAAAATAATGCAATTTGATTAAAAAATAATACAGTTCGGTTCAAAATTAGTACAATTTAATTCAAAAATAATATATTTTGGTTTAAAATTAGTGTAGTTTGATTCAAAAATAGTACCGTCTAGTTCAAAAATATTACAGTTCAGTGCAAAAATAGTGCAATTTTATTAAAAAATAATACAGTTCATTTCAAAATTAGTACAATTCGATTAAAAAATAGTATAATTCGATTCAAAAATAGTACAATTTAGTCCAAAATTAGTGCAATTCAATTCAAAATTAGTACAATTCAATTAAAAAATAATGTAGTTCAGAAAACGAAGTTCAACCCAATTTTTTAGAATAGAAAACAATTTAATTTAATTCGTCTTAACTATTTTTTCAGTACAGTTCGGATGAACTAATTTTTAGTTCACTGCAATTTTTTAACAATACAGTTTAGTAAATTATGTTCACATCAACCTCAGATGAGATTAAGTAATACATGGAATTAAACCTTGGAGTTATAAATACCGAGTAATTTAATTTGCAAAATTATGAAAATACCATTTCCATTTTTATGTTACTAAATGGCTATAGTTTTAATCTTGATGTTTATGATATAAGAACTAAATTTGATACAGTGATTTTGGATACTAAAATGATATTTTGATGTTTACAATCAATGTTACCTATCATAGAGATCAGGAACAGTTCCTGGTGTAGGCTTGGTGCATCTTTCGTTTTGCTTATTACCCGGGCCATTTCCTGAAAGTCACTGGAAGCAAGCTTGTGAATTAGCTCCTATTTTTAACCAATTTGTTGATCGGGTGAGTTTGGATGGGAAATATCTCCAGGAATCTCTAGCAAGGTAATGTTTTTTGTGTTGCTATATTACAAGGCACTGAATGAGTCAACTTTACTTTTGGCATACATTATATTAAAATTTGATACTGTGGAGTGAATTTTGAACTATAATCTGTTCATATCGATGCAGAACTAAGAATGCAGACGAATTTACCTCCAGACTTTTAGATATTCATTCCAAGATGCTACAGATTAACAAAAAAGAGGTAAGTGTACGTTGGTAGGAAATTTGTACCACCGACACTGTTAAGAGAGAATCATAATTTTTCCTGGTTTTGATTTTTCTCTTGTCATAATTTTCACAGGATATACGCTTGGCAATAATGCGTTCAGATTATATGGTTGATGAGAAGACTAAATCACTTCTGCAAATAGAGATGAACACCATTTCCACTTCCTTTGCTTTGATGGGAACTCTTGTGACTGGACTTCATAAGTAAGGAGTTGCTGTAAATTTCACGTATTGCGCTTTCATCTCTAACTCTGGTTTGCATCTTGGAATTATTCACACGAACTCTGGTGGTAGATTTTGATTTGAAGTTAAATTTATCATGTTGACGTGTATCAGGTATTATTTTGGTGTTTTCGCAGGAGCTTAATTTCTCAATATGGAAACATCCTTGGACTAGATCCCAATAGGGTTCCTGCAAACAATGCTGTCGATCAAGCTGCAGAGGCCTTGGCTAAAGGTTGGAGTGAGTATAACAATCCCAGGTCAGTTTGGAGAAAGAAAATTCCTTTTCACTTTCATTTGTGGTTCTCTGAGTATTTGATAAAACACGGGTAAGAAAAAGTTTGAAGAAACATAAAAAAGTACGAGATGGAAATTTAGGTATCAGTCTAAGTTTCACGTTGATAGAGATGAGAAAGTCGAGCATCGTATAAGGATGAAGATCCATAAATCATTGTCTTAAGATTTTGAATTAAAAGTGTTATCGATGTCTTCTCTGGTTGGACTCATGTTTCATTGGTGTTATATCTTTCTAGTGAACATTTTTCCTCTTAAAACCTAACAAGTGGTATCAGAGTCTATGATTAAAATTGGTTAAGACAAGTGTAGGTCCTGTATCAAAAGTCTTAATTTTGGTTCCATGCCATACTTCTGAATGGATGTGTACAGGGCTGCAATCTTGGTCGTGGTTCAGGTTGAAGAACGAAACATGTATGAGCAGCATTATATCTCTGCCCTTCTAAGAGACAAATATCCTTTTCTTATTACTTATAATTATGATACTAAAGGAACAATCTGTCTGAGCAGACTCTGATTTGTATCATAGAGATGTTATGTTAGGAAAACTACCGTAGTTTTATGTTCATTACATTTTGGGTTGCAAGAGTTATTTTCCTTAGCTTTATAATACGCATCATATTAAAAGCATAAGGAAAACATTGGCAGAAGTGGATCAGCAAGGGGAAATTCTGCCAGATGGAACACTTTCTGTGTACGTAACTCTCTCTCTATCTTGAAAATCTGGCTTTGTTCTAAAGGTTTTTGGTTTAATTATATTTCATTTCTGACAGTAGAGAAGTATAATTTGTTGGAACTTGCAGGGACGGACAACCAGTTTCAGTTGTTTACTTCCGGGCTGGCTACACACCAAAAGACTATCCTTCAGAATCAGTGAGATACATGAATTCAGTTTTCTAGCTGAGAAAAACTCACTTTTCAACTCCGTAATAATTTTCCTGCTAAAGTTGCATTGTTTTTTAACATTAACGAGTTCTTCTGGTTTGGGTATATCTTGCTAAATGTGTAGGAATGGAGAGCTAGGCTACTGATGGAACAATCTTCTGCTATCAAATGCCCTTCAATATCTTATCATTTGGTTGGCACCAAAAAGATTCAACAGGAACTTGCAAAACCTGGTGTGCTTGAGAGGTATCTTCTGATTAATATTCTTATATATTCCATCCTTTATGATCAATTCACAGATACTATGTCTAAAGGAAAAGTGTAAAATGAAATATTGTGAGTTATTATTGTCTTAAGATTTTATCCTTCATATTAGAAATCCAAATTTAAGTCTAAGTCTTACATTAAGTAAAAAGGAGAAAGTTGAACACTATATAAGAATCAAGACTCATAAATCTATTATCTTAAGGTTTTGGAGTAAGAGTAGTATCAATCCCTTAGGTGTGAATTGAGTTCATGTCTTAGGTGTGAATTGAGTTCATGTCTTAATGTTTTATTGATGTTGTATCTCTCCTTTCATATCTAACTATGGTTGATATCTCTTCCTAAAATTCTTGATTCAAAACTCTAAACAGGTTTGTCGAAAACAAGGACCACGTAGCCAAATTGCGTTCATGTTTTGCAGGGTTGTGGAGTTTGGAAGACTCAGATATTGTTAAAAAAGCAATTGAAAATCCAGAGTTATTTGTGATGAAGCCGCAAAGAGAAGGAGGAGGTCTTATATTAAACTTTGATTCAACACTTCCTTAGAAAAAACACCTGGAAGAGAAACTTACACAACGAAGTGCAATTACTTTTCAGGAAACAATATTTATGGCAATGATTTGAAGGAAAGCCTCCTTAAATTACAGGAATCTGGTTCTGAAGAAGATGCAGCTTACATCCTCATGCAGAGGATATTTCCAGCCACTTTTCCAGCAATTTTGGTGCGTGATGGTAATTGGAGTACGGATCATGTGATTTCAGAAGCTGGAATATTTAGTACTTATTTAAGGTACATTGCTCAGCAACATTGCTATCATTGCTTAAAATTGCAATACCCTTGACACTGATGAACTGAAATTTGCAGGAACAAGGATAAGATTATCATTAATAAGGAAAGTGGCTACACGGTGCGTACAAAAGTATCATCATCTTATGAAGGTGGAGTTTTACCTGGTTTTGGAGTGATAGACACTGCATACCTAACTTGATGGAGCCAAGATCCTTAGTTATCACATTCACTTCAATTCAAAATATTATGAATGTTTTACATGTATCACCATTAGTTTCCTCACTCCTGATTGTGTTTGTTTCTCTCCTCAAACAGTGAAAGAAGAGAAGATGCATTGTTGTTGTCTCCTTTAGCTTTTCCTACGGAATGGTGTCCGATTATCAAATGTATTTATATAAATTTGGTTTGAACACAATGAAATGTTGGTGTATTTGGTGCAGTAATCTTAAGCAGTATTCAACTATACTAAAAAATGTTAATAAAGTGAGAATCCACAACGTTACAGATTCAGAAAAATGGTTTGAAGTGAAGTTGTGATGTGACTCAATGAGATAGCTTTGGCTTGAACTTGAAGGAAGCCATAGCAACCTTTCACGAGGGAGGTGAAGACTCTGATAATGTCATTCATTAACCTCTTCTTCTGCATAAAAAGCCATTTTCCAAGCCATTTTAAATGCCAGTTTAGTGTTTTTTTTTATATTAAAATCCAAGTTGTAATAAAATGTAACACGTGTGTTCTTTTTGAAATAAAAAAGGTGTAAAATATTTTAATTTTTTATGTACCTTCTTATTTTTAATTTGCTAATGATTTTAAATTAATGAAATATGGCTTGTCATCTTTTTTAATATTTTTATAAACTAGGTCAATTGAGTAATTTTATTTTTAGTTTTGAAATTTTAGCTGTATTTTGCTTCTTATCCTGAAAATTTATTTTTTGATTTTGGTTCTTGTTATTTTTTTAATCTGTAAAATATTTATTTATCTTGGTTTTATAATATTCTTTTCATTTTGAAGAAATAAACTAATAAAGAGAATATACAAGTAATCTATGTGTCGTAAAGAAAAAACACAAATTATAAATATTTTGGAGATTCTAAAGTTAAATAAGGAGTAAAAGAAAAAAGATAAATTATAATAGCCAAAAATAAAATATGGCCATGTTTCATGAATAAAAAAACATATTTAAATTTAAATCAAATTCAGTCTCTATTAAAGTTCACCAAACCAAAAAGAACGTAGACAAAAGAAAAATTTTACGGGCCATGATGGGCCACTGAAACTAACGTTAAGTAAAAGAAGAAAAATTATGTTTTTACTCTTATCTCTTAATTTTCATCTTTTATTTTTTAATGTAATTAATATGGATTATCGATTTTGTAAAGAAAAGATAATGATATATTAATCAACAATATTTTAAAAATGAAAAATAATATATCATCTCTCGTGATAAAATATTTATTTTATAATTTATACATATCTATAATTTTTTAAGTTTATTTTTTATTAACTAACTATTTATCTGTTTATTCTTTAAATGACTTTTTTTAATCATTTTCTTAATTCAAATTTTCCGAAATTTAATTATTTTTGAAACAAAAATAGATATTTATAATAAAACATTACTTACAAAATAAATAAAAATATTCTTTTCCTTAATTTTGAAATTTTTTGGATCAATTTAGTCTTTTATCTTTAAATATGCATAAATTTAATTTTTTTAATCAAATTTTTATTAAGTTTACTTGACTTTTCGAACATATTTTTAAGTTAATATTAAAGAGGAAAGGTGTCAACAACAGTATAAAAGTTTTAAATCATGAATCACATTTGAAATGTCAAATAAACGTAACCAAATTTGGTAAAAAAAACTAAATCCATGATATATGAAGTTAGAAGAATAAATTGAATCAAAGTTTCAAAAAAAATTTAGTTTTAATTTTCAAAAGTTAAAGAACAAAAAACATATTCAATCCAATAAATAAAAACTATTTATAATAAAATAACAAAAAATATTCATATTTATTTTTATAATCATATTAATATAATCTAATTTATTTATATTTTGTACCACTATATAGAGAAAGATTTCTCATGTTCATATCCACAATATTTTTTTAAGTTTGTTTTTTATCAAATAACTATAGATCGGTTATATTCTTTAAATGACTTTTTTTACATTTAATCATTTTTTTTCATTCAACTTTTTTTCAAATTTCATTACTTTTAAAACCAAAAAATAACTATTTATAATAAAATATTACGTATAAAATAAATACAAAGATTTTATTTATAATAAATTACATAAAATATTTATATTTCCTTTTATAATTTTTTAACATTAAAAAAATCAAGCAACAAGTTGAAAAAAAAATACATAATAATAATAACAATAATACGTAATTACTTTTCAAAATATATTTAAAAATACTCAGTGACAATAATAGTTTGCATAATTGTACCATATAAATATTTCTGCATCCAAAATGATGGAAAAATTACTATTATGTTAAATCATATTACATTAATTATTAATATTTTATAGTTTTTTATCTTTAAAAATGAGTTTATATTCCCTTATGTTTTATCTAGTTTCTAATTATACAAAATGATTATTGTAAAAAAAATTCTCTCGAATATATAAGTATATATACAACAAAAATGTATATTTAAAATAGAAATATTAATAATAAAAAGTATTTTATATTACTCTTTATAATTATTAATTTTTACTTTAAAAATATGATTCGTTCTAAAAATATTGGCGAGATTGATTTTGTGAAGGAAAAAAAATATTCGTGAGTATCTGATATATTGCAATAAAAATATTTATAATGATACATAAAATAGAATATCTTTAATATAATATCTTATCATAGTAAAGGAACAACTAATATTTTTTATAGTCTGTGGTTTCTTTAATTCATTTTTTTTAATTTTTATGTAACATTTTATCTTACAATATTTTTTTTAGTTTAAATATGAATATGAATTAAAAGCCATAACAATATTTAAAATTAACTTGAATAAAAACATGTAATTCTATTATAAATTACAAGTGAAAAAAAAATGCTTCGTTATATTTTAAGAAAATAATAATAATTAAGAGTAAAATACAAATATTAAACATGCACCGTTTATCTATTAATTATTATAAGGTTTTTTAATTTTAAAATACAATAAAAAATAAAACAAAAATGTTGAATAGTACAGAATATATTCTAAACTAGGGAGACTATCTTTTCAATATTGTTACGTTACCTATAATGACTTGTTGTAATTAAATATATTATAAGTAAATAAACATTATAATTTCACTATTACATATATTTATCATGAATCGATAATCTAACGAAAATATGTATTTATATTATCAGTTTGATCTATAAAAGTCAAAAAAATAATAGTCTAATTTCTTAAATAAAATATTAATACAATATCATTACTAATATATATATATATATATATATATATATATATATATATATATATATATATTCTTTGTCAATTTTATTTTAAAGATTCTTTAGAAAAATTTTATAGATTTTTTTACGAAAAATAATTTGTAGGAATCATTATCAATAATTTTTTGCAAAATATTTGTACATAATAATTTTCAAAATTTTTTTAAAGTATTTGTACAAAACATTTTTTTTTAAATAATTACAACAAAATATTTACAAATTTTATAATTTTATAAAAATAGTTATCTAAAAAAATTATTGATCAATTAAAACTCTTAAAAAAATAACAAAAAAAATTAATAAAGTACTTCCTATAATATATATTACATATACAATAAAATATACTTCATATAAAATAACACCATATAATTTTTAAATAAATAATATTTACGATACATTATTATGATTAGATAATCTAATGAAAATGAAAATATGTATTTATATTATTAGATCCACAAATCATAAAAATCATGCCAATAATAATATTCATAAATACTATGTAATTTGTAGATTAAGAAGTCAATAAAATAATAGGCTACTTTCTAGAAAAAAAAATACTAATATATTTGATTTCTTTTTTAACGTTGATTGATGTTACCGAAAAACAAATTTCATATTAATTATTTTAATAATAAATTGTAAGATTATCTTTAATTTAGTTTTAATTTTTATAAATTTAGAAAAAAAAATATATAAAATTTTAGTAATATTGATATTATTATTATTATTAATATTAATATAATCCATTATTATTATTAAATGGTATGATATTATTAACGGTTATAGCTGTCAAAATGGGTTGAAACCCGCGAGCCAACCCGGCTCACCACGGGTTCGGGTCGGGTTGTGTTGAAATTTTTTTATAAATTTTAATACGGGTTGATTTTTGACCTGACTCATTTAGAACTCGGCTCATCCGGGTTGAGCCTGTTGTGAGTCGGGGTTGGTGTAGATAAAATGGTTACACAAGTGTTTATTATTAAGTTGAGTTTTACATTTGGGTCATGTTGAGTTTTTTTTTAACCAACACATAAATAATTTGTATTTTTTTTTTATTTTGGTTTGTATTTCGATTGTATTAAAGTTTATTTAGATTTTAATTAGAATTATAATTTAGTTTTGACTTAAAATAAATGTATTTTTTTAATTAAGTGAACCCATGAGCCAACCCGTTTAACCCGCCAACTCGTGGTGGGATCGGACCGGGTTCGAATTTGTTTGGCTCGCTAAAAAGTGAGCCGAGTTGGGTTGGTTCACTAAATCATCAACACGTGGTGGGTTGAGTGGGATAACCCGTTTTGACAGCTCTATTACCAGTATCATATATATATGTATGTATATATATATATATATATATATATATATATGTGTGTGTGTGTGTGTGTATGTGTGTGTGTGTGTGTGTGTGTGTGTGTGTCAAAATGGGTTGGAACCCGCGAGTCAACCTGACTCACCACGGGTTCGGGTCGGGTTGGGTTGAAATTTTTTTACAAATTCCAATACGGGTTGATATTTGACCCGGCTCATCTAGAACCCGGTTCATCTGGGTTGAACCCGTGATGAGTCGGGTTGACTCACCAACCCGCAGATAAAAGGGTCACACAAGTGTTTTTATTTATTTTTATTAAGTTGGGTTTATATTTGGGTTATAAACACATAAATAATTTGTATTTTTTTTTTTATTTTGGTTTGTATTTGGATTATATTAAAGTTTATTTAGATTTTATTAGAATTAAAATTTAGTTTTGACTGAAAAAAATAAAAAAATAATATTTTATTTAATTAAGTGAACCCGTGAGCCAACCCGTTTAACCCGCCAACCTGTGGTGGGCCGGGTCGGGTTCGAATTTTTTTGACTCACTAAAAAATGAGCCGGATTGGATTGGTGCACTAAATTATCAACTCGTGATGGGTCGAGTCGAATCGAACCGGGTTATCCGTTTTGATAGCTATATATATATATATATATATATATATATATATATATATATATATATATATATATATATATATATATATTTTTTTTTATTTAATAAAATATT
>Ga0214544_1001190_pt1 | contig 52873 bp, 28 predicted proteins | sample CNSS3metaG_FD_160074 | JGI IMG/M metagenome (GOLD analysis project Ga0214544, IMG submission 160074) | Root nodule microbial communities from cowpea collected in UCLA plant growth center, Los Angeles, California, USA - CNSS3 | ecosystem: Host-associated > Plants > Roots > Nodule | place: USA...
ATACAAAAAAAAAAAAAAACTTTAAAAAAAAAAAAAAAAACTTCAATCTATTTATTAAGGAACGTCGGGAGTGTAATTCTAGATTATTTAAAAAAATGTAGAAGCCAAAAGAAAATCTATTAATTTTAGAAGTTAAAAAACATAAACCAAAATTTAGAGTTTTTTGGGAACTGAAAACAACATTAACCCTTTATTTAATATTAATTAAAAATACATAAATAATAAATAAAATTGCTACAGTATCTTTGTAACATTTGGTCAGAATAGACTCTCCCATCATTGTAGCATATTTCACTTCAACTTGTACTAGTTTATAATAGATGTGAGAATTAATGTCCTTGTTATTAGTCAGCATATCCAAACAAAACTTGTTGATTTAATTAATTAAGTATACTTGAACAATTAATTATACTTAATTAAGTTGGTCACGGGTCTCTAGCATTAAATTGGAAGTTGTGTTATAATAGCCAACAATGCAGACCCAAAAGGTTTTACGTTCATGAAATATTAATAGTTGTTTTATAAATAGTTTCTTGAATAAATTAATTTAGAAGAATTAAGTTAAAATAATATCTATAAGACAATAAAGAGATATGAAAGACGAAGATGATATAAAAGTTTTTAAACTAATTTAAATATTTCTGATTCTACATGAAACTACCATCACTTATGGGAGATTGGTTCCACTATTTTGTTAATATAATTTGTAATCTTACTTGTGAACTGTGCAATTCCCAAAAATGAACTAAAACTCTTGAAAACATATAAAGAGATACAAACTAATACAGAAATCTAGTGCAAAAGAACATTTACTAAGTATAGAAAGAATAATAGAAGAGTTTGACTCCTAACATTCCAAATGATTAAGAGAAATTAAAATTATGTAACAAAGTTAACAAAGCCTTTAAAGAAAATGTAATAGAAGAGGATGAGTCCAATGACAAATATAATGACTTGGGTGAGAATAAGTATAAGAGCCCATTAATTTAGTAGTAATTTAGTAGACAAGAGTTAAGAGGAATCAAATAAAGCTCAAGTGGATGAAGGATTTTGTGATGTAATAATTGAGGATAGAATATAATTTTATATATTGATTCCTTAAGAATGACACTTGATTGATGATTGGTTACCTAACCGTAAGAATAGAGAATTTGTTAGAAGGATCCTTTATGTACTGTTGACATGATTCCTTTTTCAGCATTGAGAATTAATGAACCTTCTATTCCCTTTAGTTTTCTGTTTTTCTCTCTTTAATGTTCTGGAGGTACTCCCCTCGAAGTGAGTTTATTACAGCTAGGGCTTTCATTGAGAGTGTGTTATTCTTTAACCTAACCATGTCTTCCTCACAAAATTCTTACGACTCCCTTGCCTCCACCATCCAGAACCTTATAGCCTCCCAAACTGCCTTCCAACGTGACATTATAACAAAAATAGCAGCCCTAGAAACCCAGATCCATATTGGATCCCCCTCCACTTCACCCAACCCATCATTGAAGGTCCTTCCCACATCCCTCAAGCTCGATTTACCCTGGTTCAATGGAGATGATCCTGCTAGTTGGATCTTGAAGATCAATCATTTTTTCGACTTCCACAACACCCCTGAAGATCAACGTCTGCAGCTGGCAGCCTTTGCCTTAGAGGGTGAGGCGTTAAATTGGTTTTAGTGGGTACATGCCAACGATCATCGTGGCCGGTTTTCACCCACATTCTCCAGTCCCGTTTGAATCGACTTCCCCCTCAGACCCGAATTAAGCCCAAATTAGCTTACATGCCTTATTGGGCCATGCCATTCCCAAAACACTAAGATTTTCAGGTTGGGTCGAGTTGGTAAGTTCGTGGTCACAATATTAATTGATAGTGGAAGCACCCACAATTTTGTGCAGGATCGAATTGCCATGTTTTTGGGCCTCCAAACCATTCCAACCCACTCCTTTCAAGTTATGGTGGGTAATGGCCAACAAATTACTTGCTCCTTAGTGTGTTTAGCCGTACCACTCCAATTTGGGCCTCACAACCTCTCTGTGGATATGTTTGTCCTTCCCCTTAGTGGTGCTGAAATAGTCTTGGGTATTCAGTGGCTTAAGACTCTTGCGCTAGTGTTGACTGATTATGAGGCCTTAACGATGAAATTTGTGAAAGATGGACAACTAGTGCAACTTGAAGGCTTACCAAAGCCCCTCCCATCTGAGGCAAGTCTTCATCAACTAAAGAGGATGTTACACACAGATCCAGTCTCCCAATTCTTCCATATTCAAATTTTTACTTCATCTTCAATCACAACTCCTCATGTGAGCACTCTAAATGAAATTCAATAGTTATTGGACCGGTTCACACCATTATTCAAACAACCACAATCTCTTCCTCCACCCCCGTTCTTCAAATCATTGCATTCCGTTTTTGGATGGCTCAAATCCTATTAATGTGCATCCTTATCGATACCTCCACTTCCAGAAGCAGAAAATGGAACGCTTAATTTAGGAAATGTTAGATTCATGTCTTATTTAGAACAACTCAAGCCCTTTCTCTTCACCTGTACTTTTGGCCAAGAAATGTGATGGGAGTTGGTGATTTTGTGTAGATTACAGAGCTCTTAATGTTATTACATGTAAGGATCGATTTCTTATACCGTAAATCGATGAATTATTAGATGAAATGTTTGGAACCAAGTATTTTTCTAAGCTGGATCTCCACTCTGGGTACAATCAGATTCGAATGCATCCGAATGATGTCCACAAAACGACTTTTCCTACGCATATAGGCCACTATGAATTCTTGGTTATGTCGTTTGGCTTGTGTAACGCTCCTGCAACATTTCAGTCAACCATGAATACCTAGCATTAACCATTTCTCAGGAAGTTTGTCATTATTTTCTTTGATGACATTCTAGTTTACAGTAAATCATCTCCAGAACATACTACTCACCTTGAACTGGTCTTTGAGTGCTTGTTGCAGAATCAATTTTTTTAAGTTGTCTAAGTGCTCTTTTACACAACCTACAATCGAGTATCTTGGTCATATTGTTTCAGAGCAAAGTGTTGGTCCTGATCCAGCAAAGGTGGAAGTTATGCTTGCTTGGCCTTCACCTACTAACATTAAGCAACTTCACGAATTCTTAGGTCTCACGGTATTTTATTGCAAATTCGTTAAACACTATGCATCTATTGTTGCCCCACTCATAGAATTGCTAAAAATGACTCTTTATCATGGACACATATTGCACATGTGGCTTTTGATAACCTCAAATCTGCGATGTCTACAGCCCTTGTGGCGATAAAAAAAATTACTATTCATTTAATTATTATTATTTCCTACAATATAATTATAAAATTTAAAGGCAAAATTATACGATGATATCTGATTATACTTAAAATATTCACACACACACACACACACACACACACACACACACACACACACACACACACATATATATATATATATATATATATATATATATATATATATATACACACACACACACACATTTACAGTATTGTATGCATCTTATATCTACATCATTTAGTACATCTTATATTTCCTATACTAGAAGAGGAAGAAGTGTTATTTATTTACAGTTTCCCCCTCATATATTGGTGCTCAAACAGGTGGAGGGAAAAAGTTATGGATAGGGTTCACTTGGACTGTTGGGGGTAAATAGAAGGTAACTCCGATTTGTCCTTCGATGACAATTGACGCATTTGGAGCAGAGAGAAAAGTGATGGTAGAGTTTCTTGTTCCCTGAAATGTTACAGAATTATTCACTGCATTGGTTTGCCATGCATTCCCTAGAAAAACAGCTACAATGTCGGCGAAGAAGGGATCAAGCATGTTGGGGGCAACCATCTATGATAAGGTTGTAAAATTTTTGTGTTTCACACACAATCATAAAATAGGGAAGTGAGACAAATATCACATAAAAAAATAAAGCATATCATAATAAAATAAAATGAGATGAAAATTCTCTCAAATTCATAAAATTGGATTTTATCATACTTTATAAAGATATTGATTAATTTTGTAGTGACTAGTCAGGATAAATGAGCTCATGGCCAACAAAGTAACTCAAGAACATATCATCTTGAGTAATACTAACTCTTTTAAATCCCCAAGGTCATACCTCCAACTACATTAATCAAATCTTTATTTATCATAAATTTTATTTCAATATTAAATCATGTAATTATATAAATAAATATATAGGATCAATGAATAATTAAAATAAATATAAATAAAAAGGATCAGTATGTAACTGGAGATAAATATAAAAATATAAATTGAATAAATAGGATCAGTGCACAACTAGAGATGAATATAAATAAATAAATAGGAATGAGAACTACATATAAAATAAAATGAGGTTAGGGACACCTCACTTTAGATAAATATAGAGATAAAAATAATTATGAACATATAAAATAATCATAGTAAAAAGATAAAATGATAGATGTCTCCTTCCCTTACCTTAATTATTGTGAAAAATGCACCAAGGTGATATGTAGATTTGTTTGCTTCTACGCTCTCACTCTCTGTTATTTTCCTCTCTTATCTTTTTTTTTGTTCACTGCACCTTCACCCGTATCTTTCTACTTCCTGCCTTCCAACGTCTCTTTGCTATTTATAGTGGTGGTGTTATGATTACTTAGTTTCAATTAGACTAAGCATTTAATGGTGTAGTTCCTATTAGGTTAGTTATAGATTATTTTTAGAAGATATTTTATCTTCTTTTATCATTTCAATACGTCATTCAGCCTGCTGTAACTAATGGAATTATCCGGTCATTAACATATATTTATCATATACGTATATTTTATAGTTATATTATATTATTATTATTATTATTATTTTATTTATTTATTAACTAACATGTACATGTATCATAATGCATATTCAATTATATATATGAAATTTATGTATTCTTATAATTGAAACAAAATTATTATAATTATTTAACCAATTGTTTTTTTTTATTATATAATAATATATTATTTTATTTATATATATATATATATATATATATATATATATATATATTTATTTGTAATAATAATAATAATAATAGTAATAATATATAATAAAATGCTTATAAAGTAATACATGCCATAACCATTGTAGTTAAAAAAGGGAGGACTTACTTGCTAGGCCGCAAATTCATTATTCATACTAACCAACAAAGTCTTAAAGAGTTGATGACACAAGTAATTCAAACCCCAAAACAACAATATTACTTGGCAAAACTATTGGGCTACACTTATGAAATTGTGTACAAGCCCGGTTCAACTAATAGGGTGGCTGACGCATTGTCTAGAGTGCATGAAACAAGTGGAACACTATTGGGGCTCACTATCCCTCATTTCACTTTCGTTGACAAGCTTAAAGAATTGTACTCCATTGACCTTGTGCTTTCAGACTTGGTTGCCAAGGTGCAACAACAACCAACACAACACCCACACTTCCAAATGAAACAAGGGATCTTGTTTTACAAGGGCAAGATTTTTCTTACCCCTTCTTCATCTTTTTGTTCTCTAATGGATGAGTTTCATTGTTCACCCATTGGAAGGCATGTGGGTATCCAACGAACGTCTGAGAATTACTATTGGAAGGGCATGAAAACAAATGTTGTGCAATTTGTCTCATCTTGCCTAACTTGACAGCGTACTAAGACTCCTACACACCATCCCTATAGGTTGCTTCAGCCCCTACCAATCCCAATAGGTGTATGGGAGGATGTCTCTATGGATTTCATCATAGGGCTCCCTTCATTCCAAGGCCATACGACAATCTTCGTCGTTGTCGATCATTTTTCTAAGGCGGTGCACTTTGGCATGCTTCCCACTTCCTTTACTACAACGCTGGTCTTTTTGGAACACTGGTTTGTAAACTACATGGCATGCCTCGTAGCATTATTTTTGATCGAGACTCAATCTTTATGAGCCATTTCTGGCAGGAGCTCTTTAAACTCAACGGTACTAAACTTTGAATGACTACGGCTTATCACCCTCAGAGTGACGGTCAAACAGAAATATTTAATAAGTTACTACAATAATATTTACGAGCCTTCGTTCATGGTGAACCCAAAGGTTGGGGGTGTTTTCTACCTTGGGTTGAGTTTCATTACAACACTACTATTCACTCTTCGATAGGTTTGAGTCCTTTCTTTGTCGTTTATGGCAAGCAACCCCCATCTATTCCTCAGTACATAACTGGGAGTTCACACATCGGGGTTGTTGATTCTGAGTTGATTGATCACGAATGCATTTTATCCAAGCTTAAGGCTCACCTAGAACGTGTGCAGGCACGCCAAAACTATTACTTTGATTTGCACCGCATAGACCATCCCTTCAAGGTGGGTGATCTTGTTATGGTTAAGCTCCGACCTTATTGTCAGTTTTATGTGGAAAGCTTCCGCAATCAAAAACTGGCTCAACGTTTTTATGGTCCTTTCCCAATTATCAAACGCGTGCAAGATGTCGCCTTTGAATTACAACTACATGCAGGGTCCAAAATACATCATGTTTTTCACATTTCCAAACTCAAACCGTTTATGGGGGGGGGGGGGTGGATGATGTTCCACTAGACCTTCCACCTACAACCGTGGATAATTAGCCTCAAATCGAACTTGTTGTTCTGGATGTTGAAAACCAGGAGACAACCGTAGAGACACGAGTTCTCGTGCAATGGAAGGGCATGTACCCCGAGGACTCCACTTGGGAGTTGCTCTCTGATCTTCAGCAACATATCCCAACTTCCACCTTGAGGACAAAGAGTCTTTCCAACGGACAGGGGATGTGATAGAAGAGGATGAGCCCAATGAGGAATATGATGACTTGGGTGAGAATGAGTATAGGAGCCCATTAATTCAACAGACAAGAGCTAAGAGGATTCAGATAAAGCCCAAGTGGATGAAGGATTTTGTGATGTAATAATTTAGGATAGAATATGATTTTACATGTTGATTCCTTAAGAATGACAATTGGCTGATGATTGGTTACCTAACCGTAAGAATATGGAATTTTGTTAGAAGAATCCTTTATGTACTGTTGACATGATTCCTTTTTGCGGCATTAAGAATTAATAAACCTTCTATTCCCTTTTATTTTTTGTTTTTCTCTCTTTAATGTTTTAAAGATACACCTCTCGAAGTAAGTTTATTAAAAAAAACTTTTGCAAAAGATTTAATCAGACCTGTTCTTTTAAATTTTTGGACTTTTAAGTATTAGAATATTTGAGAACAAGTATATTTTAATTATTATATAATATAAAATGCATTTTTTATTTGATAATGTATTTTGAATTGTGCATTTTATAATATAAGTTTTATATTTTGGAATTCATAACTGGGAATATAATTTTATATTTCAGATTATATATTTTATATCTATTTTAGAATATTTTTAAATTGTGCATTCCAAAACTTAAAACGAGAAGAGAATAAAATAAGAATTGTGAAGTGTTGGGAAGTGCAGGAATAAATTAGGGAGGTGCATGAAGAAACCTTATAAATGTAATGGAAGGAGGGGTTGTTTGAATCTAATTGGGGTCATTCCTTCAACAAAATAATTCCCTATGATATTTGGTTTTGCTTCTTGTATTTATGACAACGATGTCAAAAGGTTGTTTCTAGGGTAATATTAGTTTTATAGTGTTATCTTTAGTTGTCTAATTTTTAATATAATCTTAACTTATGAGGTATATGTGACTTTCTATTCATTGTTGAGTGGATCCATAAGACAATATTAATAATTTCAGTTTGATAGTGATATCAAGAAATAAAATATTTTTAGTTTGATATGACGGAATGTATGCTATCTTGCAAATTTTATTTTTCACTCAAGAAACATGTTTCTAGTTCTTCTATAAATCATAAACAATTTATCCTCTATTAGTTTTATACTTTGTGACTTAATTCTTCACCATTTAATATAACAGTTAATATTTTACATATTATAAATTAAATCATGAATATATAAAAATTTAGAATATTACTACACAAAAACTATATTATTATCAAAATTTAAATGGTTAGAAGAAAATGAGCAAGTAAACATGTATATAAGTATCTAAAAAAAAAAAATGGACAACTTTAGTTTTCAAAGCTTTTAGATATTTTAATGTTTTATTTAATAATAATTAACGAAATGTAACGGGAGGTATAATACATTGTTAATAAGTGGGAATCTTCTTCGGAGCATAAAGGGCTTTGATCTCCTCAATTTTTTTAATAAATAATAAAAATAATATATAAATAAAAACAGTAATTTTAATCATAGTATATTTAATTTCTTTAAATTTATATATACTTATAAATAAAATTTTGACAACATGAAAATATTTTTAAATATTCACCACTGTTGTTAATGATATATATATATATATATATATATATATATAAACAAAAATAAAAACTACTTCGGCTATTTTACGTGTTTTATTGTTTATATTTATCCAAACCTTCAAAAAAAAAAAAATTAAGATAAGAAACATGGTTTAATTGTGAAGATTAAAATGATGCGTAAGTTACAGTACAAAGATGAAAAATGCAATTAAATTAAAATGATTCCATTTTCAAATTCCGCTTTCTTCCACTTAGATTTATTGGAAAATGGAATATAAAGAAATTTGGGATCGAAATTCTGTTAGTTTTCAAGGGATTAGTTATACTTCGCTGTTTGAAGTAGAATTTGTTGGCATAAAAATTAAAAAACTTTAGTTTCACACTTCAACTTCAATTTTTAGTCAATAGTCACCGTCCTTGTTACTTTTTTCTATCTTTTGTGTTTTTTTTTTCTTTCCTTTCTGAGAGATTAGTTTATCTATTCACTTTAACTGGTGTTTCTGTAAAAGAATGCAATGGAGTAAAGAAACATGTAAAAAGTTTAAATAAAGATAAAATCAGATTCGGATAATATTAAAAATAATCAAGTGGTTAAATTTTATCTTTTAATTATTATTCAAGTGATTCTATTAATAATAACGAATTCAAGAGTTACAATATTGATTTTGTTAGTATAATTATATTTTAAACTTATTTATCTGTGAGTTTTAGAGTTGGTTTTGTATATATATATATAACCTTTTGTAATATTTTATACACATTCAATTATATATTATCACCTTCTTTCTATATTTGTTTGTTATCAACGTATTCAAAATATCTTTCTTTTATAGATTGATAAAAAAATATATTCGATCTAGGTGGAGTGTTTTATCCAAATTAATGTAAAAAATATTTTTACAAAAACAAATATTGTAATTCAATTTTATAAGAATGTCTATGTAGAGTGAACAAAGCGAACAAATATCAAATGATGAATTTTGTATATAAATAATAAATAATTATCTTTAGTCAACCTAAAATGTCCAACCAAATATTCGTTCCTTTATTTACAGTTCAATGTATTCAACAATTTGAAACATAAAATCTAAAAATTTGTAGTATGGTTACAAAGTTGCCTTCAATGTTGCCCAAAGAAAGAAAGAATTCGTAATCACGCTTATGCACAATTCCCTCTCCAACCACAACTTCTCTAACTTGCAATACTTTGATCCACTGCAACAAAAACATTTGCAGACACAGCCTCATCTGTTTCAACCACAACGCGATTATGAGACACATTTCTGAGAGCATGATTTGGGAAGGTGCTTCCATTAACAATCAAAGTATACACAACATGCTTGATAAGGTTAGGAAAAACCAAACTTTTGCTAAAATCAGCAGTCCATGAGGTTCCATTCCCTTGCACAGACATCTTTGCAACTGTGGCCTTTAAGTTCATACCCTTCACAACATTCCTAGCCACAAAAACTTGATCAATTTGATTAAAGGGACCATTTGATTGGTCCAACTTGACCACATCAACCCCATGATTCAACCCAGAGAACATGTTATCAACAATGTTGAGACCATTCACAACCCCTTTTACTGATTTTAACACAATGTGGGCATCACCAAGGAAGAAGCTGCTAGAGATATGGAGCTGAACGGGGTCTTCGGCAACAATGTTGGTGTAATCCATGTAAGAATTCACAATCCTGGTTTGTGTCAAACCAGGAAGTTTCAAATAGATTCCAGTGCCTCCAAAACCAGAGGCCTTGTTATAGCAATGTACTCCAGAAATTGTGTTGGCTTGACCAGTGACCATTATTCCTATGGCAGCAGAGAAAATCACAACATCTGTGATTGCATTGTCGTTTCCTTGGAGGCTTATTCCGGTGCCTGAGAAGTCCCTTTCATGTTTGTCTCCCCCAGCAGTGATGTGTTGGCCGAGGAAGGAGTTTCTGATGAGTGTTTCATGACCACCTTGGACTAAGATTCCAGTGTTGGTGAAATGTGCTATGTAGCAATTGTCTATGTTGATTCTGAGTGAGTTTCTCACTGAAATGCCCCCTCCTCTGAAGTTGGAATCCAGCAAGAGATCCTTTAGAGTTATGTATTCATAATTGTAGGAATTTCTTTCTCCTGTGGTGGATAAGTCTATGAGATATCCATCTGGTGGAAAATTATTTGAGGCCCTTATAGTTCCCCCATGTATCTGTTATAACATTCAATTGCAAATAAGATCAAAGTAAGACCAAAACCTCAGTTATGCCTTGATTTGCTGCAGCACCGTGTCTAAGAATTGGTGAAATATGAAAAGTCTGAGTGAGAAAAGAACAAAATAAAACTTTGACAGAAATGGAGAAGAGATTGGAAAAGGACTTTCTTCCTTTTGAATATTAAATGGATAGCCATTCCTAAACCATTTTTCTATTTCAAGTTTGACCCAAGCCAAGCTTCCAAAAGTAGGTATTTTTTCATGTTCTAGATTAATGTGCCAATTGACCAAATTCACAAAACTGACTTGAAAGATGATGGTTGATTTTACTTGTGTAATGTAAATCAGTTATATTTCTGATTGACGTGAAACATCCAACATATATTTTAAAAATATATACATGAAACTAGATATTAATGGATAGTCTGACAGCAAGTGAAATAATAAACTCAACTCAACAAATAACAACATTCACTAAAATAGGTTCTAATTCATGGATGTGATTCTATGTTAGTGGATTGAAAAAATAAAAACCATTTCAGTTTATACGTAGACCATTTACGTTGAACTTTACATGAAAATGATGCTTTTCTTACCATGAAGTTTCCAATCCCCGGCTGTGGCAATTCCAGTGGTTTGCTAATGAGGTACTTTCCACCCTCAAGATGAACCTGAGCACCTCCAAGATCTTTGATGTTCTCCATTAAGAACCCTTCACTTGGACCTTTGGCTGCATCTGCTATGGCTGCAAGAAGAGCATCAGTGCTGTCTGAATTTCCTGTTGGATCTGCACCATAAGATGTAACAAGGTACACATGTGGTTTCTTGAGATCCTTCATCAACCAAAAAATAAAATCCATCAAACATTTGATATTTTCCCACAGAAAATGCATGACCAAGTTCATGAGTACCTTTCATCAACGGGTTTCAAATTTCAACACTATCTTAGAAAGAAAACAAAAGGGTATCTATTGATGAGTGAATTACCTGTGGTGGAAGAGGAGAAGGAGTAGGAGAGGGTGAGTAAGAAGGTGGTGTTGAAGTAATGGAGTCACGTCTAGTTATAGAGGCCTTGAATGCCTTAAGTCCAAGGATTGCTTCTTCATGAGAGACACCAGAAAGAGTCCTTAGAGACATGTTCTCCACATAAGCATGAGCCACAAAGAAACAAGTTATCTCTAGAAGAATGAACCACATGGGAGACATTGTTGCCATTGAGGTTTGTTTGTGGTGAGTTTGTTTTATAGAAAACGAGGTTGGTGAGAAGCAGTTGCGAAAAGGGATTGGTTGAGAGTGGATATAAATAAAGGGGTTATGTAAGACTTCATATGAAACCTTTTGTGACATTTTCACAGTGGATCATTGTCATATACATGATGCACACGTTACTTGGATATGATGTTGGTGTTAGTTTGAAGACTTCTTTTTTAAAGTTTTCTTGTAAAGTTTTCGTTTTGCATGATGTGTCAAAAAAAGTAAGCAGTTAATTACTCTAGGGAGTTTTACAAATTTGAAATGGTGTAGATTTTTTTTTTAGGTGCGTTAGGTGTCATGAAGTCACCAACTTCATGACATGACTCAATGAGCTTTGGTTGAGTGAGTTATTGACAAAGTGTAATAAATAAGGTTTTTATAATAGGAAGAAACAAGCACTTTCAATTAACAAGAATTATGTGATCACATTAATGAGAAGAAGGTCCATCATTTATGTTAAATTTATTTGATGGAGAAGTTAGTGCTATAGAGCATCATATATCTTGGAGATGAAGATACATCTTGGAGAAGTTAGCATGATTTAGTTGAAATAATTCATAAAAAATTGTCTGAGATCTAAGTTCATTAATGTATTACCTATAAGATATTATAAAATATTTTTTAAAGTATTTATTCATAATATAATAATTGATTTTCAGATTCTAAATAATACTAAATTACAATGCATAAACAAAACTAATGTCAAATTATGAATTAACTCTGTAAGAAAATGATATGGTTATACCCATTTTTTCCTAACATGACATCAAATCGAATATATGAATAAAAATGGTTTGTGAAAATAATTCATGTTTATATTTTTGATAAATATATTTGAAAGGAAAAATAATTATTTTTTTAATAATTAAGTAAAACCATTTATAAAAATGTCTTATTGTTCAAGAAAATTATTTATAAAAAAAAGTAATATTTTTTCTTTTAGAATTCTATCACAAGATTAATAAAAAATAATATTTCTGTCAAATAAATCAAATTGTATAGCATCGTTTTTTTCCTGAAGTGATTCTCATATATAGATCTGATTTTGACCGAAAGATAAGTTTTCAACAATCTGATTCCGTTTAAACTAGAATTAAATTTAAGAATCCAAAAGTGTAACAGAACATGAACACCTTGTTTGTTTAATGTGTAATTGTTTTGTTGTTTCGTGGAGAAACTTGATTCTGGATGAAAACAAAAAATAGTATAGAATTGCAAATCAGTCAAAGATGTCATGTTTGATGTTGAAAATGGCCTAACACGAAATTTCAGTCTTTTGATTCTTCATGGCAAATTGTTTTTCTAAGCATGTGTTTAACATGTAAAATTTAATTAGTAAAACTAAACAGGGTAATTCACACTCTCCACATTAATGGTAAAATTTAAAATATTGATTTTAAATCTAAAATATAATTTACACATTCAAATATATTTATCACTATAAATCTTAATTATGATGTAATTTGTATATTCAAAAATATTTTTAATTCATTTAAATTTTTTATTATATAAAACTAAACATTTTAACCTGTATAATACACAAATTAAAAAATTAGTTACCACAAAAGTCATTTGTAAAGCGATTTTTTAATTAATTGATAATATATAAATTTTGAAATTAAATTTAACAAATGTAATTATCAACTTAAAATATTTAAATTCGGTCAAATTTCTATCGAGTCGACTTAACCAAATTCAGCCAAATTTTGGTCAGCGTAGACGCAATCCAATTTGACCAAATTTAGGTCAGAGCCATCTCGGTCACATTCAACCAAATTTCAGCCGGTGTTCATTGGACCAAATTTTTTAAAATTTCGGTCGCAGTAAACTCAGCCAAATTTGGACGAATTTAAGACTATGTCTTCTCAACCCAACTCATCTGGGTCGTCGGGTCTGTTTGGGTCATATGGTCCATCTAGCCCGTCTAAGTTGTCAGGCCGGCTCGACCCATGTATGTCGTCGAACCGACTTGACCCGTATAAGTCACCTGGGTCGTCTAGACCAAATTGAAACTTGTAATCTTGAACAATGAGAAATTCCACAAATTGGGGAATTTCAATTTCCTTCTATTTTTAGTGAATTTCAAATTCTACTATTTTATTAATTTGAAATACGTTCTTAAAATTCCACAATTTTAATCTCCTTTTAATTTCTTCATCCAAACAAGTTATTCTACTTAAAAAAAAATTCAAATTCTCCAAATAAATGAATTACTTTCTTAAATTGTCCCATCCAAATACACCATAAGGAATTGTTTATTTTAAGGTGTAAGTCACATTACCAAAAGAAAGTTTTTATTATGTAAAATTAGATAGGTTATATTGTAACTTTAAGTCTAAATTACAATTTCAAGTATAATATTAAATATGAATGGGTATAAAAGATGGAACAATATTTCTAACAAATTAAAATTTTTATTATAATAGACTTTAACTCATGATTTAAATACTATATTTAAAAGTGAATTTAATATTTTTTCTTTTTATCAATACAAAAATAAACTTTAATTTTAATTTAATTTTATAAAATTAACTTATAAAAAAATATTTATATTTATTTATATACTGTAAATTAGTACTAATCGATATAAAAATTTCAGCATTCATGCTCTAATTTTTTATGTTTATTTGTCTTTCATAATTTCAAGATAGTTAAATGGTTAACAACGTCGGTTAGAGAAAGCACGAGAATAATGTGTCCTTAAATTTAGAGATTCATTGCAGAAAGTTGAATCACGTTGTGCGTAACGTTCAATAAAATACAACTGATAAGTAAGATACATGAGAATGTTCGCAATGTTATTAAGGACTTCTCATTCCAATTTTCAACGATGTGTGTTACGGTTTTTGCCTCATTTTATGTGTACAATTTTTTATTATTGAATTTTGAAATTATATGATGTGATATTTTATATAAATATATATTGGTACTTTTACAAAAGTAATATTATAAATTTATATCAAACCCACAGTATATACGTTGTTTCTTGATTTGAATCCCACTATCAACGCATTTAATAGTCAAAGAATGAAAAATGCAATAGAATTTCCCGTGTTTAATGATCTTTCTGAGCTCTTGTTTTGTGGTATTCAAAATATTCTAAAAATTGGATTTGAACCTAAGAGTAAGGTTGTGATTCGTGAGTATTGGGATACTCTTAACTTAAATTAACTATAATTTAGTTTTACTAAGATAAAAATTTTTGTTTCCTTTATCCTCTTGGAATTATAGAAAAGAGAACATGAATGTATTATATTTGTATTTTTTTATTATTTATTGATATTAAATATTATGCTTTTATAAAAGAAATAAGAAAATAATTAATTTAATTTCTATCGATTTTTAACATATAATACATATAATTTAAAATCTTAAAAAATTCCTAATATATAAATTTAAACAAAAAATAATTGGGGGTCATGATAGCCTGATCCGTTAAAAGATTGACCATTATAAGTAAGTGTAAAAACTTTTATATATATAGTAATTCAAAGAGAATAAATGATGAAATGGTAGAGAAAAGCTTTAAAAAATGGAGCAAATGACGTCAATTTGAGTTTCAAGATAAATGTTGAAAAGAGTAATCATTTTGATCCTAAGATTCAAGATAAAACTCAGGCAATAACACTTTTCAAATAACTCTAGAAATGCTCTAAAAATCTCTTAATTATCATATATTCAAAAGCTTTTACAAAGAAAATGAAAAGCTATTTTTAGCTATTTTCCTAAGCTATTTAAAATGCAGATGCCCCTGGAATTACACTCAAATGTGAAATTTAAAACGTGGGTCTAATGGCTAAAATTTAATTTTGTTCTACAGAGGGAAATTTGAAAATCGAAATTCAAAACTCAAAAATACAATGATGAAAGTTAGAAGAGTTAGCCAAAAATCTTCAAGCATGTTTGTGAAACACATGAAATAACATAAAAAGGAGGGTTAAAATGTGTTTTAAATTTTTTCCATTTTTTGTTGTTATGAGTTGTCCGCACAACGGTTTAATAAAAAAGAGATTTTTGCAATTTCAAACGTTAGTTTTTCTCCTTCCTTCTTTGGTTAGTGAAGACAATTATATAACAATATAAAAGATTATAAGAGAGAGGATGCTCAAAATTCTATAATGGTTCATATGATCATAAACTACATCGAATTATTGATTAACCAATCAAGTTCCACTACACATACTCACATTATGAAATACATATAAGTATTCTTTCTTAAATCGCTATTGACTCAAATAAATATTTATATATTTTTTTTAATTCATCATTGATTCAACACAAGTATTCTTTCAACTCGTAGTCACTCCAAGCTTACCCATTTAAATATTCTTTCCACAAGCTACTTATGGCTTTACTAAATATTCTTTTGACAAGTCTCTCGTGACTTATGCAAACATAATGGTTTGAGTGATCAACAAATCATTATCTTAGCTTACTAGAGAGGGTAACATCCTTAGATGTGTACAATAATTTAACTCTATCAACTAGTTTGCTTATATGAATATAAGAAGTGTTCGCACAAACCTTTTAGGATACAGGAAAATTTTAGCAAAGTTTTGACACTTGAAAATTATGGCTCTTATCTCTCATCTTTTTTATATAAAAAAGTCTTTATATAGCTTTGAGAAGAGATGATCGTTGTAAATCCTTGTTTGCCCATTGAATAAATTTTAACTCACTTGAATGTCTTCTTTTTCTTATTTTTTGTTATTGTTTGTTGAATTTTGAGTAGAGGCACATTGAATACTCTCCATGTACATTAATTGTTCATTTCTTCTTTAGGCAACCTCTTTGTTAGTTTTCAGAACTTATCACCCTAGGTTGGACAATTTTATACTTCTTTGAATTAAAAAAACACACATTGTATTTGGCAGATAGCTTAGTTAGAGTTGACATGCTTGTGTCAGATAAAGTTAACAAATATTTTAGCTTTAACTCAATTTCCAAGAGATATTTGAAAAGAATTTGAACTTGGATGTGAATCTTTTGATGACAGATGATGAAAACATTTTTGCATCTTTAAATTTAAGCTTTAGAATATTTTTCATGTGTCAACTTAAAGTCATAGTTTTGTTCTTAATGTCTGATTGATCTTCAATTACTTATCAAACGTAGTGGAACTTTGACATAGTGCTCTACCATCTGCTAGAAGATGCACATGGTTTCATGATTTAATTGGTGTTTGTCAAATGCAAGTGCTTCATGTTCTTCAAGCTTTAAGCTTGTTATATTTAAATGCTTAATCAAAATACTTATGGTGTTATATTTTTGCTCTAACAATGTTACATGATTCATTTACACTCATTGATGAGGACATGACCAAGATTAAAGAGTTTGAAGCGCTTGAAAGATTTGAAGGACCTATGACAAGAGTCATGACAAGGAGAGACATGGAAGTTTTACGAGAATTGTTCGCAACTCTTATTAAAATAGAACCAAGTCTTGAAAAATAAAAACTCACATTGATCAACTACCGAAGTTATTTGACCTTAACGGAAGGATAGCTTATCATATTCAACTCAAGAATGGAGGATTACTCTTGTTGAATTGGGTTGCCAACATCTTTTAATTGTGTGGTTGAGTTTCAAATATTTTGGATTGTTATAGGTTTTAGAAAAAAAAATTGTGGTCATCTATGATTAAAGTTACAGGATAAACATTAATATTTTCTAGGATAGTTACTAATTATTGTTTTTTTTTGGGACAACCACATAGTGCTAATTTTTTGTTGTTTGAATGACAAAAGGCTACATGTAATACCGAACCATGGTAAAGAAAGATAAATTTTAATTTTAAGAAAAATGAATGTCCCAGTTTTTGAGAGCTACTTCTTCCCTAAGTTCTGTTTGATATATAATTGAGATTTATTAAAGAAACTTCATCCCTTTGTGTGTAATCTCTAGGACGCACTTTCCATCCTTGAAAGTGTGCATCCTCCACAATTTTCATACCATTTTTTGTCTTTTTCCATAATCATATAACTCTTATTCTTTGCCTATGAAAATAAACAATTGTTTCTGTATGTTAGCACGTTAATTCTAAGCAATTATTATTGGTGTTGAGTTGCCCAATTTCTCTTATTTTCTTACCTTCGTATGTTGCATCCACATTCTATTCATATTTATTTGATTTAAATTTTGCTTTTTTGTTCCAATTCTAAAAAGTCAAAGACCTAATTTCCTAGAGGTCCTAACTCAAAATCCCAATAAGCAAGATGGTTCATATCACTTGAATGAATCTCATTTTCTCCTTACTTTCTTAGCCCTCTATTGTTCACACCCCTACCTTACTAGGCTTAATAGATTCAAGTACAAAAATTGGTGTTACACATATTTTCTAAAGTTAGAAGGTTTTTACTTTTTGATTCTTAATTTACTTTAAATTCATTATATATTTGTAATAACACTAATGGTTGGAGCTAATAGTAGTTTAAGCCTTATATAAAGGAAAAACCGAGAAAGTAGAGTAATTTATAATAAAGAATCACAAACTCATTTCCTAAAGAACTTAAGTTAACGGTGTGTGATGATTTCTTATATGATATCAATTCTCTCGAGTATATCCTCTTTTGAAAAGATCAAAACAATGTTGTGACTCACATTGGTACTAAGCCTAATAAGAATGGTTTTTGTTGAAATTTAAGAAATAGATTCTATAGAATTGGGATTCTTGATAAGAAGCAAAATAACAATGTATGATTGTGCTAATTTGTGGCAAAATGAGGTCAGGTGGAAAAAATAGATTGTACATTTTGTATAAATCATTTGTTCTATAAAAAAAATCATAATTATAAGACTAACTATGATATGTTGACAATCCTCCAAAAAAAATATTCACTTGACAACTAAAAATATTAATGTTTTAATGTTTTTTATATTTTAATATATATTATTATATTGGTAGAATAGGTTGCAAAGTGAATGAATTTTGTTTGATGTGTTTTCAAAGTATAGTTTTTCTTATAAGAGAATGAAGTGTTTCACGTTACATGTGCTGACTAGGCCATTGTGAATCATATTGATAATGTTTCTAAGGTAAGGTAACTCTTAGTCAATAAAATGAATTTGGTCACAATTAAGGAATAAAAAGTGAAAATTTTAATTTGATAACCGAAAGAAATAATATTTCTAAATTGAAAGACTAAAAACATACTTGAGTCTTAAAAAGTGTTAATACCTTTATCATATTTATACAAACAGAACATTTAACATCCTTTAATGGTTGATAATAAAACGAAAATGAATGAATGATTTTAAAAGCTCATCGTCTTTGAAAATATATTCTTAGGTGTTCCATTTTTTTCATTAAGGTCAAACCTAAGTTTCTACTTGAGAATAACCGTTCATATTGTTAACTTAATAAACTCATGGAACAGATACACAAAAGGAAGAAAGTATATAGTCTGTAGAGTATTGCTTCCATGTAAAAGTACCACACACCAATTCATATATAAAAAAAAAAAAAATTACAACAAACAATAAATAAACAAACCATTATAACAAAAAGAAAAGGTAAATTATTCTAATTGTTTTACTACCTAAAACATATACTAATAAGGGATGTTAAAGTCATTGTCTTTCTATTAAGTGTTTTATATTGATAGTAGATATAAATTAAACACTTTAATTAAATGAAAATGATTTTAACGATTTTATTAAAGAAAAAAGAAAATAACGTGTTAGATCCAAGTTCAAGAGACTCTCTGTTTGTTTTGTTTTTGAATGTGTGTTGAAACAATGTAACAAATATGAAGGATGGGTCTATAGAGGAAAGAGAGTCAATTGAAGAAACAAATCATGTGGCAAAAAGAGATAGCATTGTTTCAAGAAAAGAGAATGGTAAATGGCGCGATTATATTCAAGAAGGATAGCATTGTGGTATGGACCTTCTTTCTATCTGATTATTCTTTGAATTCTTCTCTGACCTTCCTGCTTCCTATTTGTTTGTTGTCATCAATTGCAGGAATGGATTCTAGCTTAGGGTCTCCTTTTAGCATTTCTTGAGGCATTGATGCCGTTAACTTCCAATTTTGTTGATCAACTTCTTGTGTTTCCTCATTTCATTTTGAATTTCAATAATATATAGGAGCTAAATTTTGGGATTTTGCCACTGTTAAAACATTTTTACTTTGCTGCACATTGTTTCATTGTTAGCACTGTTACATTGGTGCTTTCATTGACTTCCATGACATAAAACACTCGAATGAAGGATATGCAAGTAGAGATCCGCATTCACGCAGAAGATATCCGTTGTTTGACTATGACAGTTGAGAAACTCTAGAAAATGATGGATGATAACAATAAGACCCACGAAACGACGATGGAGGAGATTAAAACGGCTTTACAACAACTATTGTTCAATGCTTCGACTACTCATGGAAACCCATCGAACTCAACCTTGACGATTAAAGTAGTCCCAATCACGATGGTTTTACAGAGTCGAGGTATTTCTCTAGGATTTCCCCATTTTGATGGCTCCTCATGTAAAAGATATTTTTATGTCTAATAAAGCATGTCATATGTAAAGTATTCATTCTAACCCAATTGACGCAAGTTGTGTAATTGGACATTCGTCACCTTTATTTATTTTGTGCTTCGTTTGACAAATATAAAGTGTTATGCAAATACTTCATCTAATAAGTTTTTGCTTGACTAAACAATGTGTATAGGCTTCTTCATTCTTTTAAGAAGAATATGTTGAAAGTAGCTTCATGCAAATAGTTGTTTTATATAGGAGTAATTGTTACCAGAATAATTGTGTTCCAAAGAATACTTAGTGGGTGAAGTAGGAGTAATTGTATTCCAAATAATACTTAGTATTAGTCAGGGGTGTTACATTCCAAATAATACTTGGTCTTAGTCAAGAGTGATGCTATTCTAAACAATACTTAGTTTTTAACCGAGAGCGGTTATCTATCCAAATAATACTTGGAGGTTGTTCTAATTAGGAATTATTGAGGTTCAAATAATACTAATTTGTATTTTCACAACCTTAGTTTGTTTAATGGAACTCAATTTGTTAATTGAGAATTGAATTTCAATTTGAATTTCTAACTTCTAAGTTTGAGTTTAATTTGAATTTCATTCAACGTATAAGAAGCACCCCAAAACCCAAACTATTGACTTTCACTCCCTTTTTCTATAACTATCTTCCTATAATAATAATTCAATTTTTGAAAAAGACTTACCGAAATATTATTAATAGCTTGTTGGTCATAATTTGAATTCAGCATAATCAATGCTCCATCCAGTATGAAATTTCAAATATGGACAAGTCTTCATCCCAATACGGCAAGTGCTTTGCCACTAGGCATTATTGAGTATCATAATCACAATTTTCATTGTTTCAAGGTTCGAATTGAAGATTAGGTAACTGGAAATGCAAAACACTAGAATGCCAAATTATGAAGGCTTACTATGGCAGAAGGCACTGCCCTTACCATGGATCCAAATCATGCTGTTGTTGGGGTAGGAAACATAGGAAATTACTTCCTGTATCACATCAATTTCTACCTGCAATCCCACAATAATAGGAAAAGACTAAAATATTCTCTACCACTGCACCACAGCGCTTCCACCATCACCGCCGGTGCAGAGAAAGAAGAAAAGGGGAGAATGCTACAAAGGAAGAAGAAAAAATGCGAAAAAAACACGTTCCAGAAATTATGTTTTTTGGAATATATTTTCTAAGAAATGTTATTTAAACAATGCTACACCAGTGGATGATGTTGTTTGGGGAAATGACAAAATACTAGTTACCATTCACTTGAGTGCATGAACAAGTGACATAGATGCAACCCAAAACCAATAAAATTCAACTTTCAGAGATTTTCCATTTTTCTCACATCTAGCACTATTGAACTTGGTACATGGTAATTGATTTCAACTCTAACCCAATCTCAAATTTTATTTATAACGTGCGATTTGTACTTAAATATATTATAATTTTGTCATATACCTAATTAATGTGGGATTTTGATCAAGGAGACTCAGCTGTATGACCAAGTTCCACTGCGCAAACAGCTGCGAGGCCCAACAATTGATTCAGATGACGGAACTGTTGCCATAGCACAATCTCTAAGAAAGATGAGGAATCATCAATTACACATACAAGTCAGAGATTATGCAACAAAAAAAGGAAAAAGACAGTATTTTTCCAGTTGAAACATTGAGTAATGATGTAGATTGTAGAAAAAAGTGTATCCAAAGAAAATTTGAAATCAGAGAACAGTGTGAAAGACTAACTATGAAGCTAAGTACGAACCAGCTGTTTATGAAGACCCCTAAACGTAAAGACATGGTAGCCAAAAAGTTATAAGATATAGCAAGTATACCTCTAGCTGTTTATGAAGACACCTCTAAACATATAACTGCAACTGAAGTGCCTCCAAATTTGTAAGTCACTACCAATCAAGAAAAAATAATTCAGTTGATTAGAGGAACAACTAATGCCAATAATATGAAAATAACCATGAATGTAATACTGAATAATAGCCTAAATTATATCTACTGATGTTTAAGAAATCTTTATTAGAAAGAACAAATGTGGTCGTAAAATTTAACTAATGAAAACTTTTTTTTAGAAGAATCATTGTTATTAACGTTCTGCTCTAAATATTGGTGTTCTGCTCCTTTCAGAGAGATATGCATAAAAACTTGTTTTTAAAAAGAAGAGTCGTCCTCAATGTTTTAAGAAAAATTATCTCTCTGATTCCAAAGTTCTGATTTCAATCCTGTAGCATGATTGGCAGTTTCCTTCCACACTTCTCAATGAATGAAATGAAGCACTCAATTTAACTTCAATACAAGAAAATGAAAAGAGAATTTAATGTAATTTTGTAGAAAAATGGTCGCGGTGAACCATATGCGCTTACTGTGTTGTCAATTCCGGGCAGTTTTCCATGTATGATCTTCTCATTTTCAAAGGCCCGTTTATTTACCAAATCCAGTTCCTTCTTCCCAAAAGAGAGCAATCCTTGATGGTTCAAATTCAATGAAACAGAAACAGTGAAATCCAGCTAGGCAGCAACGATTACCACGCAAAACTATATAATAACTCAAGTTTTCTTCTGTTCTCCTTAAATCAAGAACACACCTGAGTAAGTTAGGTTGCTGTAGTAGAATTGAATGTTGAGCATTTTGACTCTGAAATCAGTACCCAATCATAAAGAAACAAAATTGCAGCTAAGCTGTAGCTTAAAAATCAGTCTCAAAGTGGATACACCCCAAGTTCAGTGTAGAGCAGCTAATGAGACATTTGATATCATCAGCAACATGATTGAATTGTAGCCATAAATTGAAGCAGAAAATAGTGATTAATAATTCAGTTGGCCAGAAAGAGAGCATACTTCGTATGAATAATGTTTATTTTAATGGATATGCTTTATGAAATTGTTAGCAGATTAGCCAATTCTGGGTTTTGTAACGAAAAATACAGGTCCTGGGTTCAACGGAAGGAGACTCCAATAGGAATCTTGACTATCAACCATACAACTATGCCACTTGATTCTATAAGAACCTACGGGAAAGTTAGACACATCAAGTGAGCAATGTGAAAACCCCTGCCCTTTCTCATTAGGTCTAAAATCCATGAATGTCTCCACAGCCACACTATTACCATGGGCCCTACTGTGCATACCAATTCTTCTCTTGCCTGCCACACCATCCAAGACATGGCAAACCAACTTTTGGTTCAGTTCAACAATTTCATCATATTTCCAAGCTTCAGATATAGACTGTGAGTGCCCCGAGGTTTGTCCACATGGGACAAGGAAGGACGTACTGCAATGAAGGATGCAGTAACACTTAGTTGACTTAACCAGGAGGTTCGGTGGCACGTTCTTTAATTGAAGACAAATATTCAATGTGATGTGGGAGCCATGCGAAACGGATATTTCAACCCCATTAACAGAGTCCTCATTGTGGAGAAAAAGTTCTGACCCAATGAATGGTCTGCACAAATAATGCAAAACAGATATTTCAACACCGTATTCCTAAGAGTTAGGAAATATAAACAAACACCAAATTGCCAACTCTTGGTCATGACTTTGATCAAATTAAGAACTTAAATGGACTACAGCAGTTCTAGATTTGCATATAAGGAAGCTACATCATAAAATCGGAGCACTAAACGTGTAAAGGTTCAAAACAAAGAGAGCACATATTAAACAACAAAAGAAAACTAATTCAGCATAAAATACTAACAAAATTGGGAAACCATTTCTTGAGACTCCGATGAATCAAACACAAAAGCAAACTAATCAATTCCTAACAACAATAACTTATAATTATATAATTCATTTGGACATGAAAAAGAAGACAAGGGACAATGCTAAAGGAGAAAATAATAGTCCATTTGACGATCAATACAATAAAATCTAACTATAATAAAAAATAAAAAATACACATACATTTAAACTTTGATTAAAATGTTTTCACTGATAACAGTGAATAGTTGATACACATACCTTATTTTGAAGAAGTACTTTGGAATCCGAAGATGAATGTGCATCAATTTTATCAAAGTACTAGAAGCTAGTGTCAAAGCATTCTTGGTAAACTCAGATGCAGTTTTCTGAAGCAAGCATACAGCACTGGAGACAGCATAATTACAAACATTGAGCACCTCTCTGTCTTTATAGCCAATGCTACAAGTTCGGTAACAGGATCCTGGAGATAAACAGTTCTCATTTAGGTCAAAATAATTCAACAGCAAAGAGAAACTCGCTCTGGTTCTATTATCCACACACCAAAATAGCCTCCTTAAATTTTGTATTGTCAAAGCCTGTAAATTACTAGAGGTTTTGACACCAATAAAAATTCTATGAGAATTATGGTCTATATTAGACACTCCAAAAGCAGTTACAAATGCTAATACTGAAGAACTCAGACCATGAGCTGCAAGGACTTCAGAACTCTCACTGTCCATCTCAATGAAAGATGCTCTAAGTAGATTAAAGTCTTCTGCTAGTCTGCACAGTTGCAAAGAAATTTGAGTAATATCTTGATAAGACTTCAGGAATTGAAGCTTATCACTACTCTCAGTCTGTACCTGATTTAAATTCTGATCCACGTTCAATAAAACTTCCCTCAAAGCTTTAACCACAGACACTAAATTTTCCAACACTCTAGCTCTTAATGATAAAAACCACCTCTGGAAACAAAATTCTTGAGAACTTGTTGCAGAGGCTTCCAAAATTTTCAAGGAGGAGCACACTTCCACATGAGACTTTGTAAGCTGATCATAGTAATTACAATCATTGATATTCCTGGCAAGTCTTGAACATGTATCATCCTTGTAATCACGTGATAAAGGAAACTCAATAGTCCCCACCAACTCTATTGATGTGGTTCCCTGTTTTGGCTGCCTAAGAAGTTGAATTTTTTCTTCAGAATTACAATAATGGAACAATGCATTTAACCAGCTACAGCAAGAAACAGACTTCACTTTCTCTATTAATGTCCTGAATATAATAGTAGCCAGCGACCATTCACCCTGACACGCTGCGTGAGCACCAACCTTGTAAGCAGTCCAGCCATTTGTTCCTGTCAAGACTTTGTTTACAAACGTTGTGCTTTTAATAAGACAACTAGCCGGATGTGTTTCATCACTCTCATGGACTAAGCCATCACAAATAGGCTGACTGTGCAATAGCAAATGGTACAATAAGTATGTATAGCAATCAATTAAATTACACTGGCACACAATTTTGGCCAAAATATTCACTTTGCTGAACACTTCAGTATTGATAGCTCCAACTACATAAAGGTTTTCAAGGAATGCCACCAGAAATCTGTATATTTTGGAAAGAAATTTAAAAATAAAGGAATTTTGCTTTTTCCCTTTAAAATTTAGAGCTATAAGAGTTAATGGTACTGCACGATCAGTAGATGCAACAGTCACAAGATAATATTCAATCACTTCTTTTATGTTATCAAGTACCAAACAACCAAGAGAAGGATGACTTTCAACAACAGTTAAAAGAATCTTCAACAGACCCTGGAGCTCCTGACAAATTGTCAAATCATTTTGAGAACCTTCCAACAATGGCATCAACAAAAGTTTGATATGATCTTTGATTAAAGAGATAACACGCGATGGAAGGGAAGAACAACCAAAAACATTCTCAATTTCTGCTCTGTCCTTTGTCCTACAACACAAATCTGCTAGAATACAAATGGCCAAGCAGCTCTTCCTCGAGGCTGGATATTGACTAGTGTTTTCAATAACAGTTTGAAGCCTCATAAACTCACGAAGTTCCATGTGAAGTGAAGAAGGCGGAATAGAAAGAAGGACCTGCCAAATATTTAATGCATGTCAAACAAGTTCATATATCATAAGAAATAAAACGATAGTTTCATTTTGCCAAGTACTGAACTCAAACCTTGTGCAAGACCCTTAGAGCTTTATATTGCATGGGCAATGAAATTTCAGGTTCCTCTATAATGGAAAACAGCCCACGAATTATACCTGAATTATCTGAGTTCTCACACAATCCTCTTTTGAATAAAAAATGCAAGCATCTTAATGCTGTTTCTTTTACTTGTGAAGTTCGTTCTCGATTGAGAAACAAAAGTAGAAAGTCCACCTGAATCCAAATGACTTCAAAATATTACACAAGGAAAGCAGCTTACACAGTATATATTTGAACTGGGACCATCATCCATGTATCCTAAAGCTGGCTGTGTGGTACTTTATTTTATCACAAGCCTTAAATAGTTTACTAGCCATTTTTCAAAGGAAAAAATTTAGCAAAGAGTTTCATGAACTTCATGTTATGGATAACTTTTAAAACAATCACATTCAGTTGAAGGAACAAAACAACACTTGCCAAATGGTCACACAATATTTCAAACAGACATAAAAGCAAGGATAAAGTAATAAGTGGCCTTTCATTCCTCCTGCTCAACTAGTATGCTCAAAATCATATAGTAGGACAGATACACACCTGATAAGAGGTTAAAGGAATTAAAATGCAAGCCAGTTTTGAGAGCGAGTATAACATAGCAACCATAAAATCTTCATCTGACGAATTTAGTACCAACTCCATACCCGTCTGCATTAAATCAATCATCACATCAGAAAACCAAATATGATTGTTCCAATAGAGGAACAGACAAAAGAAAAAGTAACAAATTTCTTTAGGTTGGTTAAACTTTACAATTGTTATGCTATTAAGTTTGGATACCGAACCATGGTGCGGGGAGCTTATTGGGCAATAAAAAAATATATCAGCATTGTACAGTAAGAATTAGTTCTGATTTTTATTTTCTTATAAAGTCACGGTATTAGTTTGAACAAAAGTTCAATTCTCTAACTGAATTGTTGTATGGCAATAAGGGAGCAACACACCAGAATACATTGTTCCATAATTCACTAGTAGTAGTCCTAGACTCTTGATTAAATTGAAATGGATAATGCATTATAAATCAGTGGAAGAGGTGTCCTCATTTCACTTTGTTGTGGATAACTCAAGCAACTTCAATGAAGAACAGCAGTCTACCACAGAAACACTAATATGATAACCGAGAGAAGCCACAAAAATAAACAATAGAAGGTGTACTGCACCTAGGCAGACTGCTCACACTTTTCATCCTTTACCGCTATGTCTCCACCGACAAAGGCTAGGGGACTGGTGTACTGCACCTAGGCAGCCTAATCAAACTACACGATTAAATCCACCTATGTAAAGCCCCACAAACACGCAAGCAGTTATCAAGCGAATAAACGGACAAGCATAAGCGGCCTAGGCCGCCTACTTCAGAGGACAAGACGACATATGCCTACCATTCCAGACTTAGAATAGTACAGACAAAGCCTCTAAGACCAACAATCATTGAACTAGGGGCCTGGACCCAAACATGGCCTAGCCCATGACAAAGCCAGACATAATTAATGACTCTATAAATACGCGTGGACCCCAATAATTAAAGGTACGCATTCATTAATCCCTTAATCACGAGATTTGACTTTTTGAGAATCTTTTGGCTGACTTGATCGTCGGAGCCCTCTCCGCAGTAACCCCTCATAGGTCCAAACCGTGATACCGGCAGATGACACATGCAAGCCGAGGAGAAGTCAGCTCGAGAGATTGCGAATTGAAGTAAGGTGATATTTGTGTCTGACTTCTCTTATTTGTCTCTGCAGGAATAGAAGATAAAAGAAGGAAAAAGAAAGAATCACACACAAAAATAACATGGTTCGGTTGAAGTGTTAATAAACTTCAATCTATGTCCATGAGAGAATTTACTATGCATAGAGATTATAACATGAAGTTTCTCTTTCAATGAACTCTCACTCAATTCTAAAAGTTTTCTGTTTTTACAATTGAACTCACAACTCTCAATTAGTTTAACTACCGTTACAGGTTCCTATATATAGCATTCAGTTATTTTAACCAACTACTGTGACATGCACCAAAACATGTGAAGAAGATACATGAAAACTGTTTTCCGCTTAAGTTGAAACGTCACTTAGGCAACTACTCTAGACGATACTAATCACTGTAGAAGCTATGATACTGAAACTAACCATCACATGCTGAAATGCACATTTTCTACTGGATAGTCTAGTCAAGTTTGACGGTTTAGGAATCCTAATAAGTCACTTAGGCAACTACTCTAGACGATACTAATCACTGTAGAAGCTATGATACTGAAACTAACCATCACATGCTGAAATGCACATTTTCTAGTGGATAGTCTAGTCAAGTTTGACGGTTTAGGAATCCTAATAAGATTTTATTGAAGCAATCTTCACACACTTTGATGTACGCTTAGTGTTATGACATAGTATATTACAGCTAGTTGAGGCACAATGTCAGGAAATATTTACAATAAACTAGATGAGCCAATTTCAAAAAATTAGAACTCCACTTCAACCCAAAAAAAATCTAGGTATTTTCTTCATAATTCCTCTAGGCCACCCTGTTTCCACTTGGTATCTTGTTAATTATGTCCGGAGGAAAAAGTAAAGGAAGACAACATAGATATATGTAGAAACCAAAAAATCTCACAGTTATTAGAAATACACATAAACAGAACAATAATAGTTACAACATCAGCCAGCAGGAAGTCACATCACACAATATTATAGATGTCATAGCATATAAAATTGTCAAATACCTTGTACGCTTTATGTGCAACTGAATAAGAGGATTTGCATTTTGCCAAAACACGGGCAGCAGCCAACTTTGCCGGCAAAGACACTGAAGATGAACTCATTATATTAAATAACATCTCCACTGAAACAGATGCAAAATCATCTGATACCTCACAAAGGCACCCAGTGGCATACAAAGATGCTCTAACCTGTGAAATCTCAACCCAACATTTCAGATGTATTGATACAGAAAATTAATTATATTAACAGTGTCTTCAAATAAGGTCAGGTAAACAAGTTAGAAATCAGAATTAAGGAACATTAGGAGAATATTCCAAGGCAGTCACCCTCCACATTTTATTAAATGAAGAGGAAAAATGATATTCAATCAAGCAATCACTGTTATGTATCAAACCATCCATGTAGAATCATGTAAATCAAATTAAGATTGCAGTTCCTCACTTGCAATATAATTTAACAGAAAAAATTTTGAGACATTGGAAAACATGATTTAGGTACCCAGGTAGAAAATCAAAGTAAGCATATCTAACGAAGAGGTGTTAATATGAATGAAATCACACATCTAAAACAACAGCAGCACTAAGGCACTTATTTTACCTCACAGTCATGAGCAGAAACAAGGCTTGAAAATATCAAGTATCGAATCTGAGCATTGTCTTTCAGAAAATCAGCCCAACAACCAAACAAAACCAAAGCCAGTGCCTTCGACTCCAAATCCCCACTATCAAAAACAGATTTCACTCTCGTTAACAACTCCAAGTGATTAGCTACTCTGGCCTGTGACAGCAACCCTTTGCATTGATTTTTCTTCTCCTTACTGCGATGTTTCCGTTCAGACAAGAAAACCCTAACAACCGAAAGCCTGGTCTCTATGTCACCTCCCCTAAAGGCATCAGCAAGGCGCAAGAGGATAGCATTGGCAAATATTCTATCTTCGCCTGGAACAAGACCAAACATAGCATAGGGAGCAACGCCAGATTCAGGCTCTCTACTCCATTGCCAAAGGCGAGGCTCCATTTCCAATATGGCTTTGACAGGAGCACCTGACAGTGATGAATTTCAAAAATCATAAAAACAAAGCCAACAATTGAACACAAAAACTATAACAATTTTAACCTTAAGGCATTGTATGGAGCGATAATACACAGTGAATGAGGCATTATTTGAATAGGCACCATTGTTAGTATAGCCCCCAAATTTCAAAGGAATAAAAGTGAACATAATAATGAAAAAATAAATGATGAAAGAATTAATAACCAGGTTTTGCAGAACGGAGACCCATTTCAAGTTGAATGCTCCATTCCATGGCACGAGCACCACAGGTTGGTTCCATGGCGAATTCTCTTCTCCAGGCAACGGTGCTAACTACAGAGCACAAATTGCAAACACGGAATAATCTTTGTTTCAACAAGTTTTAATGAAAATTTCCCACTAACAATTTTGAACAACTAAAACCTTAAACTAATTTGCAAATTGATCCCTAAACTTTTCCCATAAAGCTATTATCCCCCTCCTAAATGATGTGACGTTCAATCCATACCTGATAATTTAAGCTGGAAGGAAATAGTATGAAGAGGCAGCAACAGATGATAATCCTTCTATAATCTATCGTGCTAAGCCTTCATGAAACAACACAAATGCAATTGGTTTTCGGAATTCATATATAGTGAATAAGTGTGTAAGGGGTGGACTCAGAATGAAGAAGAGTGAAGCAACCACACGCTACAATCACAATAGTCTAAGATATAGTTCCAATAAAAAATTGACTGCACTTTTTTCAATAAATAAATAAAAAATGATGAAGAAACTCACTGTTAGTTGATTTCTGGGCGAAATCTGGTAGGCGAGGACTGTCAGCTACGGTTGCGTCGCGTGGTTGGAATGGTTGTTATAACTAGTGCTCTTGGCGGAACTTCGTCAGGTGGTTGTTCGCGTGGTGCGTGGTGGCGGAACTCCGTCGTGCATGACGGTTGTGATGGCAGGTGTTGGGCTGTGTATTGGAGAGAAAAAGGAGGGGAACGAAGAGAGGGAAAATGATTAAAAACATTCAATTATATATATATATATATATATATATATATATGCTCACGTATATATTTTCGAACTTTATTAGTTAACTTTATGATTATTATTTATCATTATTTCTACATAATTATATAAAAAAGTTTTCAGGGTCTAACATTTTTTTTTTTAATTTTATCCTTTTAAGTTCAAATTTCATCATTTTTTATTTAATTATTTTTTTAATTCCACTTTTTTTAAATCACAAATAAAATCATCTCAAAAGTTATTTATATTTATTTTTATTATTATAATTTTACTTGATTGATTGTGTAGTATAAAGATATTTTACTCTTGATTGTTTAATTCATTTTATTTAACTCTTAATGTTTCATATTCTACAACGAAGATTATCAAAACAAATTTCGGAATAAGATGAAAGATGAATTTCTTGGACACAATATGGTTATTTACATTCAAAAAGGAATAACTGAAGATTTTTATTCCAAATAAATTATTGAAGAGTTCAAAATTTTTTACTATAAATTATTATGACTGCTCCAAAATTATTGGTCAAGATCTGTCATGGATTATTATTGTCAACTATAATTAATAATCATTATTATTATCAACTATAAATATTATTATCATTATTATTAATTATAATTATTTCTATTATTATTATTATTATTAATAAGAACTATAATTATTATAATAGTTATTATTATTATTATTATTATTATTGTTGTTTTTATTATTATTGTTAGATACACATTTTACTTTTACTTATTATGTAAAAATCATGTTTCAATTATTTGTCATTTTTTTCAATTATTTGTCATTTTTATTTGTTTTGTTGTTCATTTATTTTTCCATTTGAACAATTATTTCAATTTAAAAAAATAGTTTCCAAAATTTCTAAATAAAATGAATCAATCAATCAAGTAAAAAATAAATATCGTATGTGTTTTCATTAATCATTATAATAATTATGTAAAAGATTTCAAATTACAAAATTTTCTATTATAACTCATTTTTCTTTTAAATTTATATATATATATATATATATATATATATATATATATATATATATAACAGTGTATTTTTAATTTTTAATTTTACTTGTCTTTATATTTTTAATTTCTTAATTTTTAGTAATTCGTAATTATAGTTTCTGAATTTTTTATGCAATTATGATTTCTTAGTTTCTAATTATATGTAATTTTATTCCATTTTCAGTTTTAAAAATATGTTGAATCAAATTATATTTTTTTTATAACTTTCTAGTACTTGTTCCAAGAGTATTATGTGACTTTCTCCGATCTTTTACTGCAATTTTTACTAAAATAATAAAAAGAAATTATCAAATATTGAATTAGATAATCTTTTAAAAAAAAAACTATCTAAACAGATAGATAAAATTTATTTGGATTAATTATTTTCTAAACATTCTCTTGGAAACGTTGAAAAATATGGTTTCAATATTCTGTTAGTGAATATCTTTTTATGTCCAAATTTTTGTTTTTCAAATATATGTAAAAGAAAAAAACATTGCATAAATTTAAAATAGAAAACTGATTAAAATTTGTAATTAAAATATAAAAATAAAAACACGAGTAAAATCTTTATTCTAGAGGTGCAAATATATTCTGTTTATTTAATTATTTAATTTAAAAGAATGATAATATATAGAATAGAACAGAAGGGTAAACATTCTTTTAATTGTATATTTTGATTTTGAAAATTTGATATGAATTTAATTGGTACGCGAACTTATAAAATTTTAAGAATTAAATTATAATATAAAATATTATAGTTTATATAATTATAGTATAGAATATTATAGGTATTGAGAATTTGTAAATATTATAAAAATATGAGAAATATATAATGTATAATAGATATAAAATATATGTTACAGGAAAAATTTGTTATTATATAATAAAATGTAAAGTCAAATGATTATGCATTTTTTTTAATGAAAATAAAATCATAAAATTATTTATTGAAAAAATTTCTCTTTTTAAATATGAATTTAGATGAAACACAAACTTAAATAATTAAATAAATGTTTAGTGTATATTTCTTTCTCTAAATTTGTAGAATGATCTGTTGTACAAGTACTCCTATTTTTTCTCCTTTTATATCTTTTATTTAAGCATTTAAGTTGGAAGTGTAATTTTATTTTTGTTTATTAACACATTACCTTTTTTTCTTTTACGCTACAATTTCTCTTTTCAGATATTTATATTATGCTGAGTAGTTTTTTAATTTTTTTTTCAATTGAAAATCAAGGTTATTTCAGGGTACTGCTATTTTAATTAGTATTGTTTTATCATAGCAACTCACAAAATGCAAGTAATAATTTATGTTATACGAGTATAAATTTTATTGATAAGAGAATTAAAGTGCTTATGCCTTAAGATTATTTTCTTATTTATGGCCACCAAGATTTTAAACCATATATGTCTAAACTCATAAAATAATAAAATAACTAAAAGATACAAATTCTTTTATCTCGAAGGATCTATTAATCACATAAAAACCTCCTATAAGATTGAATTTACTACATCTTCAACACCTCCATTCGACCCAAAAATAATACCAAACGTACATATTTTCTATTTTACACTTTGTCCTAAGGAGGGGTTGGGTCTAGCCTTTTTGAGGGCCCAAGACCAGCCCACTTTGGACTCCCAAGACCCCCTCACAATACCTCACTCTTCATTATGTCTCATTTTACAGAAAACAGTCCCCCTCCCTCCTCCAACTGTTGTAATAATTGACAAATCAGGAACAAAAGGTACTTCCTGAGGCGTGTAAATTCACTGCCCTTAAGGACTTATCTGCGGTGTGTTACGTAAGCCCCCAGGATACAACAGGAACTTCTCGGATCTTTCGAGGATCTCAGAACTAGCAAGCAAGTACTCTTGAAAGAGTATTTAACCCAAATAAAAGAAGAAAGAATATGACAGAGAAGAGAGCTTGAAGAATGAAGGAGAAGATTGAGAGATGGTGTGTTTTGGAGAGCACCAAAGCCACCTATTTATAGGTGTGAAGGAGTGAATGAAATGGGCTGAAATTCCATATTGCTCACCTAACGTTTAAAAGTAGATTTGCAACGTACATGGGTAATATGAATCATAATCATTGCAATAATTATGGAATGAAAACTGAAGAATCTTTGCACCACAAACAAAACTGCAGCAACGGAAAATAAATGATGGAGGCAACATTCAAAACTTTTGCAATAACTGCTAGTATTACAACAATCCCCCACATATTGCAAAAGATAAGGAAAAAGTAAGAAGAAAAAAAAAACTAGGTCTCATATAAGATGTAATGCGTCGAAGTTGGTATAGCAAGCTATATGAACCAGTCCTAGACAGATAAACTTAGCACACAGTGTAGTTGGTATAGCAAGCTATATGAACCAAATACACTTGATGTGTGTTAGTGGTTTATCAATCACAATGCACCCCCACAATCCTTGCTGTTAATGTTGTGTTGTGCTTACTAGGCCATGCGCGTGCCCGGTATTCATGAGTGTTATAGATATCATGCCAAGATCTCATACAAGCGGCCCCACTTGACACTCATATAGGTGATTTCATCAAGTGTATGCTGCAAATCATACACTACCCATAAGGGATATGAAAATCATTAAAACTTTGTTTAAACTAAAATTCTTACACCACATAGAATTTTAATTTACAAAGTTTAACCTCTCAAAAATGCAGCCTTTAGCACTTTCACGCACTCCATAGGAATGGACATAATTGATTTAAAAATCAATTTAGTGCTATCAGAACTAATAAGTGACTTGTTTTTACCTATATGAACCTTATTCATGGGATCTCTAATCACAAAGGTTGGGTTACCATCACTTGTTTGTTTGCAAGTGGCTTAAATCACATTCCCCTCGATGTTTCCAAATTCATATTTCTTCCTAGGGGTTTTGTCAGGGGATCTGCTAGATTCCGTTCTGACTTCACATAATCAATGGAAATAGTTCCACTCTTTAGCAGTTGCTTAACCAGATTATGTCTCAATTGTATGTGTCTATTCTTTCCATTATAGTTTTTGTTTTTAGCTATAGCTATTGCCGATTGGCAATCACAATGTATAGATACAAATGGGTTGGTTTCATTCCTAAAGGAATGTTTGCTAAGAAGTTTTTCAACCACTCAGCCTAACTACCAACCATTTTGAGAGCAACAAACTCAGATTCCATTGTTGATCTTGCAATAATTGTTTGCCTGGTTGATCTCCATGTAATCGCACCACCCCCAAGTGTGAATACATAACCACTAGTAGATTTTGTCTCATCTGAATCAGAGATCCAGTTAGCATCACTATACCTTTCTAGTACAGCGGGAAATCCACTATATTCAATGGCATAATCCATTGAACCTCTTAAGTATCTCATAAGCCTTCCAAGTGTATCCCAATGCTCTTGATTAAGACATTGAGTGTATCTACTCAGTCTACCTACTGCATAAGCAATATCAGGTCTTGAAAAGCTCATTAAGTGCAATAAGCTCCCCATTATCTGAGCATACTGAGGTTGAGAAATAGATTCTCCTCTATTTTTCATTAATTTAGAGTTAGCATCATAAGAGGTACTCATAGGTTTAAAGTCATAATATCCAAACTTCCCAAGAAGTTTTTCAATGTATTGTTCCTAGGATAGTAATATACTATCTCCCTTCCTTATGATTCTAACACCTAAAATCACATTGGCTTCACCCATGTCTTTCATTTCAAACTTAGATCCTAGAAACAATTTAGTTCTAGAGACTATATCAATGCATGTACCAAAAATTAACATGTCATCCACATACAAACATATAATGACACATTCACCTTTTTCAGATTTAGAGTACACACATTTATCAACATCATTAGGTGAAAAACCATCACAAAGTAACACATTATCTAGTTTTTCATGCCATTGTTTTGGTACTTGTTTTAACCCATACAAAGATTTTAAGAGTTTGCATACCTTATTTTCTTGACCAGGGACAACACACCCTTCAGGTTGAGTCATATAAATTTCCTCCTCTAATTCACCATTCAGAAAAGCAGTCTTAACATCCATCTAATGTATCACTAGCTTATGGGTAACCGCTAGAGCTAACAAAACTCGAATAGAGGAAATCCTAGTCATAGGGGCAAAGGTATCAAAGTAATCTATGTTGGGTTTCTGAGTAAAACCTTTCGCTACTAATCTTGCCTTATATTTATCTATGGATCCATCAGGGTGATACTTTTTCTTAAAGATCCACTTACAACCAATGGGTTTTGCTCCTTTAGGAAAATCTACTAAGGTCCATGTATTATTTTTCTCAATTGATTCAATTTCAATCTTAATAGCTTTATCCCATTGTTTTGCATCAAGAGCATTAGTAGCCTCTAAAAAACTTGTTGGATCATTTTCAACTAGATAAGTATAAAAGTCATCTCCAAAAGAAGTTTCTTTCCTTTGCCTTTTACTTCTTCTTAAACCCTCACTCATGGCATCACTATAAGTATCTATAGGTTGTTCAGATGTATCACTAACCTTTAATGGAAATATATGTTCAAAAAACTCAACATTTTTTGTCTCCACAATAGTATTATGTTCAATCACATCACTTTTAAGAACAAGAAACCTATAGGCAACACTACGTTCAGCATAACCCAAGAACATACAATCAGAGGTTTTAGAGCCTATTTTCCTTTTCTTAGGATCGGGTAACATTACTTTAGCTAGGCACCCCCAAACACTCAGATATTTAAGATTAGGTTGATACCCTCTCCATAACTCATTGGGAGTTTTACCCGTTTTCTTATGAGGTATCCTATTTTGTAAAAAACATGCAGTAAGAAGGGCTTCTCCCCAAAGGTTATCAGGTGCATTAGAACTAATAAGCATGGCATTCATCATTTTCTTAAGAGTTCTATTTTTCCTCTCAGCTACTCCATTAGACTCAGGTGAATATGGTGAGGTTACTTCATGGATAATACCTTCTTTTACACAAAAGTCATTAAATAAAACATATTCACCACCTCTATCTGATTTAATCCTCTTAATTTTCTTATTCAATTGATTTTCTACTTATGCTTTATAAGTTAAAAACACATCAAAGGCTTCATCCTTACATTTGATTAAGTACACTTTGGTGTATCTAGAATAATCATCTATAAAGGTTACAAAATAATTTTTACCACCTCTAGACATGGTTTATTTTAAATCAGCTAGATCAGTATGAATTAACCCTAACAATTCTGTTTGACATTCTACAGAATAACATGTTTTCTTAGTTATTTTGAATTCTACACATACATCACATTTACCACTTTGTTTATCATGCATATTAATTAATCCTAGTCGTTGCAATTTCATAACATACGAGAAATTCACATGTCCTAATCTAGCATGCCACACATCATATGAGTTAACGATATAAGCAGAAGAACATGATTCATTTATAATTTCTGAAATATTGAGTACAAAAAGACCTTGATCACAATATCCCTTCCCCCACAAAAATATTATTTTTTGTCATTACAATCTTGTCAGATTCGAATGGCACTTTAACCCCCACTTTTCCCAGTAATGCTACAGAGATTAGATTAACTCTGATAGAGGGTACATGTAGAACATCACTAAAGGCCAGAGTCTTCCCAGATGTGAGTTTTAGAAGAACCTTTCCTTTTCCAAGGACTGGATTTGTCCTGGAATCACCAAGGTAAACATGTTCTTCTCCATCCCCTACACTAGTATAGGAGGTAAAAGCACTCCTGTTTGCACAGATGTGCCTGGTAGCTCTAGAGTCTACCAACCACTTGCTCACATTGGTCGTCATATTTACTTGAGAAACGATCGCAACTATAGTATCTTCCCCTTGGGCTATATTTGCCCTAGGAGGATTATCATTTCTTGCTCTACGCCTGCACTGAGGTGCATGATGGCCTGGCTTCCCACATACGAAACAATTACCCTTTTTCTTAAAGACGGGGTTAGATCCATTTGAACGAGAATTTCGAAAGTTATTTTTTCTTTTGTGATCAGGTTTGTTCTCGTACCTTTTTGAAGTATGTTTGTCTTCTACCACGTTTGCCTTTGCAAATAGTGCTTTGGCCCTTAGTAGCACTCTCTTTCCTGTTGGTGTCTTTTATTATGATGTGTGTAATGAGCTCTTGAAGCGTCATTTGCTTATGTCTATGTTTCAATTGTTGTTTATAGTCAGTCCAAGATGACGGCAATTTCTCGATCAAAAGTTCTGAAACAAACTCATCAGGCAGAAGTATGTTCTCTGCTTTGATATCTTCAAGTAACTTGTGATATTCGTTGATTTGAATCTTTATGTCTTTATCTTCGATCATCTCCCAACTGTAGTAATTCCCTATAACGAATCCCAAATTTCTTTCGCTTCCTTATATGAGCAATACACATCGAACAAATCATTAGACAATGCGCTAAGTAAGGTGTGTCGGCATACCTTGTTTGCATAAGTCCAATCTTCAACTTGTTTGGCACTGGATTCGTCAGGTTTTAAAGTTGAGAGAGTCATAGCTACTCCATACATGTCTAGAAGAGTAGACACACGTTCTTGCCAGCGTCGGAAGTTATGCCTAGAGAATACCTCAATTTTAGATACATCCGGAAATGGTTTCACAAAGACGGTCAAAGTTCCGGAATTATTTTGATTCTTTAGCGTAGTAGAGTTTTTGTTGTTGTCAGCCATAAGTCCTTAAGATTGTTGTAATAACTGACAAATCACGAACAAAAGGTACTTCCTGAGACATGTAAATTCACTGCCCTTAAGGACTTATCCGCGGTGTGTTACGCAAGCCCCTAGGATACAACATGAACTTCTCGGATCTTCCGAGGATCTTAGAACTAGCAAGCAAGTACTCTTGAAAGAGTATTTAACCCATATAAAAGAAGAAAGAATATGAGAGAGAAGAGAGCTTGAAGAATGAAGGAGAAGATTGAGAGATGGTGTGTTTTGAAGAGCACCAAAGCCACCTATTTATAGGTGTGAATGAGTGAATGAAATGGGCTGAAATTCCATATTGCTCACCTAACGTTCAAAAGTAGATTTGCAACGTACATGGGTAATATGAATCATAATCATTGCAATAATTATGGAATCAAAACTAAAGAATCTTTGCACCACAAACAAAACTGTAGCAGCGGAAAATAAATGCTGGAGGCAACATTAGTAGTGTTGGTCCAGCTTGGGGTTGCTCTAATAGTTTTTTTCGTGTACCCTGGATACGTTACTTGGAGAGGACTTTAGACTAGCTCCGAGGAACACTCTAGTTGTGCCCTAGCATAGCTGTTGCTCAAGAGTTGGAGGAGGGAGGGGGATTGTTTTCTGTAGAATGAGAAATGAGACAGAATGAAGAGTGAGGGATTGTGAGGGGATTTTGGGGGTCCAAAGTGGACTGGTCTTAGACCCTCGAAAAGGCCAGGTCCAATCCCTCCTTAGGACATAGTGTAAAATAGAAAAAAAAGGGATCTCACAAAATATCTTATAACAGTATTAAATAAGAATAGAATAAAATTTAACTAATTATACAATATAAAAATAAAGATAGGATAAATATGTATAGCTTATTTTTATCTTTATATCAATTTAAAATATCAGATATTATAATATCCATATCCAATGCTATTTAAAAATAACATAATTATTATTTTATTTATCATCTTACCTAATTATATATATAGAGAGGAAATATTCTATTTTTTTCCATGTTTCTATTTTCAATTTTACTTTTCAATAAATGACGTCTTTTTAAACTAAAACATATATTTTTATCATTTTTACCAATTATGCAATCGATTTGTTAAATTTAATTGTTACAACCATTTAATTTTTCTTTTAAATTACTCGTAATATCCAATTAATTACTTTCTTATTTAAGTGACATAATTTTTATATTCTCTTTTTTATATCTACATCTCATAATTTCAATTTTACTCTTTACAATATAATTATTTTTAAATTTTTAAAATTTAACTGTTACTTTTACGGGTTTTCTATGAAACTGTCTATCTTCTCTACAGTCATTTCACTTGACTTTATTTTTAAAGTTATATCATTATTAGGGATGTCAACGGGGCGGGTAGGGTACGGGTAGTATCTCCCCTGTACCCTACCCGCTGGATAAATATTTGCACTGTACCCGTACCCATATCCGTCATGTATCCATTATGCGGGTATCCACCTATTTTTTTCATATCCGCGGGTATTCACGGGTACCCGCGGGTATTTACAAAATTATTTAAAAAAAACTATTTAATCATAAATTCAAATAAAATAAAATAAAATACATCACATTCATAAATTTTAAATAAAGTTCAAATAAACTCAATTTCATAGAAGTCCAAATAATTATAAAAGTAAATATAAAATGACATTCAACACATTGGAAATTCTTTAATTAGTGCTATAATAAACAAGTCCACTTTCTCGGATTGATTCCTGAAAAATAAACAAAATAAATAAATAATAAACATCAACTGTCACGTGCCAAGTATTCTTATTTTGATTCCATCATTTGACAATAAGCATACCAAAAACGTCACTGTCTATATAGGGTTTAATGTATATGTCCAATTTCAAAGAAAGGAAATAAGAGAATGTCAAGCAGTGTACTTGAAAGAAGACAATATCAATACTTGAAGCTGGAAGAATGAAGACAGAAGACAAGATGTGCAGCATAAAAAAAATTAAGTTAGAATGTTTTTTACTAATATATATATATATATATATATATATATATATATATATGAGGGTATTTTTGTGAATTAAAGTTTAGTGGGTACAGGTATCCACGGGTATGAATATTGTGATACTCATACCCGTCCCGTTAACATGCGGGTATCAAAAATACATGTACCCGCGGATAACGAGTATCCATTTTAATATTCATTTCCTACCCGTTGCGGGTTTTATCCGCGGATACCCACAGGTACGAATTTTTTTGACATCCCTAATCATCATCTACTAATATAACATCATACATATTTCAAAAATGCATACACACAGACACGACACACATGTATTTACCTTAGTATACATAAAGGGGATATCCCGCAGGTAACCAGTTTGTTAAATTTAATTGGTCTTTTAAATTGATCATTTTTTAACTAAAATTTATCTTTAATAGAAAAAAAAATTATCTACAAAAAAAATAAAAATTCATAATAATATTTAAAAAATATGTTATTACATGTGTTTTCTCTAGTATTAATAAAGAAAATTATTCATTTTGGTGTACACATTTATTTTCCATTTTTACACTTTAAATAACTGTTTTTTAAATTAAAATAATTATTTTATCTATTTTTTTAAATTGATCTTTTCTATTTGACCATTTTTGAAATTTAATATTTTTTTTAAATTGAAATAATTATTTATAATAAAAATGTAAAATTCATTTCTATTTACTTTTATAATAAAAAAATAAGCACACATATACATAATACACACATTTGGTCACATCTTTGATAGGGACACAATTGGTCAATTTTAAACAAAAATTGTGACTAAATTGAACAAAAATAACAAGTATAGGGACCAAATTGAATATAGAACATTGACTTTGACATGTGGCACGCTACTGGGTTGACACGTGGACATTTGAAATAAATTTAAAAAATTAAAAAAATTACAAATAAATTAAAAAAACCACGAAGTGACACATGACAGTCATTGTTCATGGTCGTTAATGATTGAAAAGATGTTAGCAAAAAAAGAACCCAATTGAACAAAATTGACGAAAATTAGGACCTATTTGAACACAAAAACAAAATTATGACTTATTTGACAAAACTTGACGAAAATTGGGATCAAAAAGGTATTTTAACCTAAAAGATACGATTCTTACCAAATTGAATTTGATAAGGCGTAAAATGTTGCATCTACAACAATTTTTTTGCCTAAGGTGTCGTGATACCAAATAATCCTTAAATCATATTGTACCTTCCTGGACCAAGGACGTCGTTAGTTTGTTGAGGTATGTAAAAAAACTATTATATGAAGATGATTGACGCCTCCAAGGGACGCTAGTTGATGGTTCAAGATCTACAAGGATCCCTAGGACTAACACCCCAAAGGAAAGGGACACTAGTTGATGGTTCAAGATCTATAAAGATGTCTTCCTAGGACCGATACCCTCAGTGGTGGAATTTGGACAAAATCTTTAGGGGTGCCAAATTAGATTTGTTATATATAAATTTTTTTAGTTAGAAAAAAAAGTTTTTCATTTTTTCTTTTCATTTTCCCTGTTTAAAACAAACACATAAAATAATAGAATTTAAAAAAATTCACTATTATATCATGTTATTAAATCATGATACCAAACCATGAATATCATTTTAGATAAGTCATTTGTACCTCATGAATTTGATTTGGTGAGTATTGTCAAATTTGAGGACGCTTTTCCGGATCGCGTTCTAATGAATTTTTAAATTCATTATATATAACTCTACAAACTTTAGAGATTTGTTTTTCATTATCTTGAATTCTTGGTTGTCATGAAATTTCTCATGAAAAGTGTAATTAACGTATATGCATTTTTTTCATCTTTATCACAAACCTTCTTTAAAAAAAAGAATCAATTTTTTTACTCTTTATCATAATCTTTCTAATATAAATTTATCACATCTCACCTATTTAGAAAAAGATAAAATTTATATTCACAAATCACAATTATCACAATGCAAAACATAACAAAACTCATACCACTTTAATTAAATAAACAACACGGTATAAATTCAAAACTTTAAAAAAATTACCAATAGGCAGCGAAATACACAAAATCCCTAAATTTCATAATTAAGGGTTATAATAATTTGGAAAAAAGTATAATTACAATTTATACCAATTTCATAAAAGAATCCCTAAAATCATAATTAGGTTTATACTAATTTCGAATAAACTTAATTTGGAGAAACATTCTAAAGAATTATAAATCTGACATACATAAATCATAATAAGATATTAACATTGATATGTGGGAGATCATGCGAGAATTATACTTCAATTTCAATCTATGTGTTCCCCAATCTTTGTTTCCCAATCTATCTCTTTGTATTTATTTTATTTCTCTTCACACACTTTCATGATAATTAATTTACACTTTGTATTAAATTTTTTATTTTATCTTTTATTATAATTTCCATAATATAAATTTAATATAAATAATTTTAAAAATCCTAATATTTTATTATAATTTAAAAAAGAAATATATATATATATATATATATATATATATATATATATATATATATATAAATTTCAAAAAAAAAATTGGGGGAGTCGTGGCTCCCCTCTGTCATGGCGTAGGTCCGCCACCGGATACCCTTGTAGGAGGTTAAGATTAATGGAAGAATATTCTATAATATATAGGAGTATCTTGGTGAAAAATCTCATTCATATTTGATGAATATAAACAAAATTAGGAGATATTATTATTGTTATTTAGTAATTATCTTTTGATTAGATTATTTGAGAATATTTGATTATGTGTATCTATACAAATTGTATCAGACTTGCTTATAAATAAGAATGTTATTCCTACAATCAAGGGACAAAATCATCTTTTTACCTAAACACAACATTAGCTAAGGTTAAAATAATTCTTTCTGTTTTTTTTCTTCGGTCTAGGGTTACTTCGTACCATTTAACCGGAAAACATATGTTGTTGCATTAAGCCATATATACAATAGAAATTAACCGATAGAGTTTATAGAATTTATTTATGTATTTGAGAATCTTTTGTACCTGACGTTTTTGTTTTAAAACTCACATGTTAAAAAAAGTTCGAATTTAGTCTTTTAAAAAAATCATATGCATAATATTAAGTGTTGACAAAAAGTTTCAATTTTGTCTCTTAAAAAATCATGACCATTATCTATTTCTTTTTCTCCTTTTCTTTAATATATCAACATATATCTTCTTGTTTATTCTTTCTATTCTTATTGATTCTGATATTTGATGAAGTTGATTGGAAGATATGTAACAACCTAAGGTATAATAACCTCTTGTGTACTTTTCTTTTTCTTTTTCTCATAGCATTTGTCACTTACTTAATCTATGATTCTTGCATCATGTATGCATGATGTACCGATAAGTAGGGTTGGACAAAATAAACCAAACTACACTGCACTACCAAAAACTGCACTGAACTAAAAAATTGTTTGCATGAACTGCACTGAACTGAAAAACAATTCAAATGAACTGAACTGAACTGTTATTCTTAAAAATAAATTGGACTGAACTGCACTGCACTGAACTGCACTATAATATAAACGGAACTGTTTTATGTACTACACTACGTCAGAACTGAATTGCACTATTTTTGAACTGAACTGCACTAATTTTTAACTTAACTATACTGTTTTTGAACCGTTTTTGAACCGAATTGCACTGATTTTGAATAAACTTCAATATTTTTGAACTGAATTGTACTATTTTTGAACCAGATTGCATTGATTTTGAACTGAATTGCACTATTTTTAAACTTAATTACACTATTTTGAATTGAATTGCACTAATTACATATGATTGTACTACGCAATAATAATCTAAAGTTTATAATTTGAAAGTGTTTAGGAAATAATACTTGAAATATGCATCATACTTCAATACACCAATTAGCATATTTATAATTTTTTATTTATATTAAAGTTTTCCGTAACTTAAAATGTCATTAAAATATTAAAATTAATATAATAAATATAAATATCGGTATTAACTTATTTTTTATATTTTAAAATCTTATGTAATATTACTTTTTAGTTTTACAATGTTTATTATGTTGCGTCAAATTTTTTAAAAGGATTTATTTTAGAAAATTCTCAAAATTAATATTTTTTAACATTTGTATTCATTAATATTTGTGTGAAAAATGTTCTAGAAATTTTATGAAGTTCTAAAATATATTTCTTGAAGCAACGAATCAATAACTTTTTATATTTTTTAAGAATTTTTTAAAATAAATTCTCTTTAAAAAAGTTGACGTCACATAATAAATATTTTAAAACTAAAAAATAATATTACATGAGATTTTAAAATAAAAAATACGTTAGTACCAATATTTATATTTATTATACTAATTTCAATATTTAAGAATATAAATAAAAAATTATAAAAATGTTAGGTGTCACAAAATTTAATTTTTAAAAATAACTTCTGTAAAATCATAACATAAAAATAACATTACATAGTAAAATTTATTCAAAATAAAATAAGATCTTGAATTAATTTATAATTTTTTTAATAAATTAATTATAAATATTTTATATTTTTCTCAAAGAAAGAGTAAAGAAAAAAATTAAGACAAAATAAAATACATATTTCAATATGAAAGAGAAAGAATAGAACGTAAGACACAAAATACATAAGTCCAATTCTTATCTTAATACCAATATTTTATTTGAGGTATTTTGCTCTTTCAATTTACTATAATTCAATAGTTAACTTAACATAAGTTTAGTTTCTTAAAACTGAACTATTTTATAATACAGTTCAATTATTATTATGAATAGTTTAGTATATTTTAGTTTAATATAGTACAATTAACTATAGTTTAATATAGTTTAGTAAATTATGCCCAATAAGAACTTTGAAAGTGATAATATATATATATATATATATATATATATATATATGAATATTAGTAATTATGTTTGGAGCCAAGTGATAATAGTAATTATGAGTGAAATGAATTCTATAAAAAAAAAGAAAAATCTAGAAAATTTAGCTTTGATAAAAAAACGCATATAGATATAGATATATAAAAACAATTAAGCTTGTAAGCAGAGGCGGAACTATATGGTGACAGGGGAGCCACGGCTCACCCATTTTTTTTTTGAATTTTTTTTTATATATATTTATATATTTTTTAAAATTATATTTATATATTATTTATATTAAGTTTATGTAATGAAAAATAATAATAAAAGATAAAATAAAAAAATTAATGGAGACATTGATTTATAAAAGAGATTAGGATTTTTTTTCTGGCTATAAGATCTTTCTACCATGTAAATGATCATGAAAGTGTGTGAAGAGAAATAAATATAAAGAGATAGATTGGGAAATAGAGGTCGGGAAACACATAGATTGAGATTGAAGTATATTTTCTTGCATGATCTCCCACATATCAAAGTTAGTATCTTATTATGATTTATGTATGTTAAATTTATGATTCTTTTTAGGATGTTTATCCCAAATTAATATAAACTCTAGTTATGATTTTAGGAATTCTTTTATGAAATTGGTGGTATGAACCCTAATTATAATTTTTCCCAGATTATTATAATCTTTAATTATGAAATTTAGAGATTTTGTGTTTTTCGCTGCCATGGTAATATTTTTTTAATGTTTTGAATTTATATAATGTTGCTTATTTAATTAAAGTGATATGAGTTTTGTTATGTTTTGCATTGTGATAATTGTGATTTGTGAATATAAATGTTATTTTCTCTAAATAGACGAGATTGGATAAATTTATATTAAAAAGATTATGATAAAAAGTAAAAAAAAAATTGATTCTTTTTTTAAAGAAGGTTTGTGATAAAGATAAAAAAAAAAATGCATTTACGTTAACTAAACTTGAGAAATTTCATGAGAACCAGAAATTCAAGACAATAAAAAATAAATCTTTAAAGTTCTTAGAGTTATATACAATGAATTTAAAAATTCATTAGAATGCGATTCGGGAAAAACGTCCTCAAATGTGACAATACCACCAAATCATATTGATGAGGTTATCTAAAATGGTATTCATGTTTTGATATCATGATATAATAGCATGATATAATACCGAATGATAGTAATATTTTTTTTTGAATTCTACTATTATGTGAAGAAAAAAGATGAAGAACCTTTTTTCTAACTAAAAAAATTATATATAACAAAACTAATTTGACACTCCTACATCTTTTGTTCAAGTTCCACCACTGCTTATAAGCTAACAAAAAGTCAAATTTGAAGAAATAAACAAATTAGCAAAATGGTTGTTTAGTATGAACCTTTAACTTATTCGAGCCATTTTTCAATCGAATTGGACGCTTAAAGTTTTTTATTTTCATGTATTAAAAAACAATTTTGTTCGTATATAAGTCAATTCATTTTAATATTATTTAAACTCAATCTTTATTTAGTAAAATTTATTCATGAAAAAAAAATCCTTTTTAACTAATTTTTCAGATGATGCAATTTAATTAGAGTTAAAAACACTTTTCGTTCTTAAATTATTTTTAAAAATATTTTTTTGTCTTTAAATTAAATTGTATATCTCTTTTGTTGGTGTATTGCCGAGTATATCCCGGCCCAATGACACAGAAATGGCTGGGATCACCCCAGCCCAAGAATGGGGCACTCTCGCTGTGGTCCGGTCACTAGAGTACCTGCTTTTCATCTTTTTTTCCAGCACAACACAGAGGATCCAATAAGTGTGATGGTAGGGTATATTCTGGACCCTTTTGGCTGTGTACATCTCGGCCAATGATGTGATAGATGGAAAATGGGATTATGGCACAGAGGTATAGAGAAGCAGCGTGCAATCTCAACCAAAAAGGAATGAGTTTATATTTGGAGGAGTACAAACGAACAAATAGGTTGGAGAAGTACAGACGGGCAAACTCCAGAGGAAAGAGTTGATATTTGGAGAAGTACAAACAGGCAAACCCCAAAAAGGAAAGAATTGATATTTGGAGAAGTACAGACGGGCAAACCCCAAGAAGGAAAAAGTTGATATTTGGAGAAGTACAGACGGACAAATCCCATAAAGGAAAGAGTTGATATTTGGAGAAGTACAGACGGACAAATCTCAAAAAGGAAAGAGTCGATCTTTGAGAAAGCAATAACATGCAATCTCAGTCAAAAAAGAAAAGAACCAACGCGTATCAACTTAGTCAAAAAGGGAAGAGTGGATCCTCGAATACAAACGGCTCGCAAATAATAATAGCAGGTCCGTCAAGAGACTAGTATAAATTAAGACCTAGCTAGTGAACACCTAAAGGGATGCTTTTCTCACTTTACTAATTACACCTCATATCAAATCACTATTTGACTTGAGCGTTGGAGTGCCTACAGGTACCCCACCCTCGGAGTGTAGACGATAGGGAGACACAGAAGGAGTCCGAAGAGAAAAAAAAGGAAGTTCAACACAGAAGGTTCTTGAGATCATTTAGTTCTGCACTAAAATAGTATCGATCATGTACATCTTTCATTTTTGTAATTTATAAATATAATGTTACGCATAATCACCGTGAAAGTTATATTAGTCCTCGAAGTCTATTTGTCACTTAAAAAACAATTTTTGTTTCTTATAAAGATATCTTACGTTAGTTTCATAAATTATAGAAATAAAATAAATATATAATTTGGTTTAAATACGAAATATAATTTTTTAAAATAATTTAGAAACGAAAAAAAAAATAACCCAGTATTGTTTTTAAATTTAAAACATAAATAAAATATGAAATATATAAATAATATCATAAAGCATAATTTAGTAAAAGCACTTGCATTTTAAAATATTATTTTATTTCATGTCAATAAAAAACTTATATCTAATATTACGACTTCTAATTTTGTAATTGAAGTCGTGATTTATAAACAACTTGTTTTAAATAAATAGTAATCTTAAATTACTTTAAAAAAGATAAATATCTAGTGGTGGAATTTGGATAAAATTTGAAGGGGTCAAGATATATTTTTTATTTATAAATTATTTTTTTTAATTAAAAAAAATCATTTTTTCTCATTATTTTCTTTACTCAAAACAAACAAATGTATATTCAATAATTGAATCAGAACTAAAGTTTAATACAGTATCTCTTTCAATATAGATTAACATGCTACTTGGTAAGAATTCAATTTCCATCTTATTTCTCAATCTATTCTTATTTATTTTCATTACAGAAAAATATCTTTCAGTTGTAGCTATAGAAACGGGAAGAGTCATGATATGGATCACATTTAATATAAGTCCTTCGTACTTCGTCAATTTGATTTGATAGGTATTGTCAAATTTGAGGACGCTTCCCCGAATCATGAATCACGTACGTTCTAAAATTTTCAAATTCATTATATGTAATTCTAGGAATTTTAGAGAGTTGTTTTTCATTTTCTTTAATTCTTGGATTCTCATGAAGTTTCTCAAGTTTAATTGACGTAGATACATTTTTTTCATCATCATCACAAGTTTCCTCTAGAAAAAATAATCAATCTTTTTACTCTATATCAGAATTTTTCTAATATGAATTTGTCACTTCTCACCTATTTAGGAAAAGAAAAAATTATGAATACCCCAAACTAAATCTCAAAATCAAAACTCAATATTTTAAGAAAACTAACAACTTTTGAATGATTAACTTCCCTTACCTTAGAGTAGATTCTTAATATTGTTCTTCCCTTACACAACTTCAAAGCCTAAAATAACTTCATCTACACAAAGAAGAGTTCGATCAATAATTAGGTCATGATTTTATTATCTATAACAACTAGAGATTTGTATATAATGTAGAAAAATCACATACAAAAGAAAAAATATTGCTTCGAACAAAAAAGGAGTAAAAAATCAACCTACTAAAATGAAAAAATTATTTAGTCCAAAATATTCCTTAACTCCTTAATTTCGCTTTGGTGCAATTTGATTTTGAAAATGATGAGAGATTAAGGGTGAAAATTGAGATAGAAAGAAGAAGTGAAAAAGAGAAGTACAAAAAAAAAACCAAATAAAGGAGAACAAAAAGTAACAGAAGAGAAAAAAAAACGTAATTTTCACATTTTTATTTTTTTAAACTAAATTAATGTAAATAATAAAATAATATATAAAAAGATTTAAAATATTTTTAAAATATATAAATTAAAAAAAGGTTTGGGGAGTTGAGGCTCCCCTCGGTCCCTTCAAAGGACCGCCCTTGCATTTGGTTGTTATAGTTTAACAATTTTTATCTTTTTAGTTCTTAAATTTAAAAAGCATTTTTTTTTTTCGTTTCGATGCATTGAATTTTCTTTAGTCCGTGACTTTAAATAGTAAAACTAAAAGAAATCTTACCGTAGGGCCCTATTCCCCATAAAAGTCGATCGGTGCTCAAAGAAGTTTGCACAACGATGATCAACGCAAAGCCACATGTCCCATGCCACATTGTTGGTTGTCTTGCGATTCAACGATTGAGGTTTGAAGTCGTGGCTCATTGATGTGGCAATTTCTCTAGAGTGATATTAGTGGGTCAACAACCGATCGACACCAGGCCGCATGGCCCAATAGAGCAGGCCCATGACCACATTTGCTTTGTCAACAACATACTGAAAATCACACTGAGGCCCTTCTTGGATGCTTTTATTCTCCTTGAAAGCAAACCATCCACTTCCTGAACAAGTGCGGTGGTACAACGTCGAGCTTGGCAACACCGACCATGACTTCCATTCTCATCCAACAGTTAGGTGACAAAGTCATGATCGAGTGATATGTGACCGCACGGTCGCGTCGATTGGGCAACAAAGCTAGTAATCATATGGATATGTATAATTAAGGTAAACAAGGCTAGTAATCAAAGTTTAAAAAACAATTAGGCCTCAATTAATTAAAGCCTAATCTAATTCCATACAAAAATCTATAAATAGAGCTGCAAGATAAGTTAGTAAGGAATTTTACTTTGCCTTTATTACAACATTAATTGAAAAAACCAAATGAGCATATAGTGACTCAAGCATATGAGTCTAATTGACAGGTAATTCGATTGTCTATACTGTCGAGCATGAGAAAACGACACCGAACAAAGACATGAAGCAAAGAAGAGACAAACAAGTCAAGTGTTTAAGTAGACGCCTAACCCTTATATCCGAAGCAGATATTAAAATTATATAATATATATATATATATATATATATATATATATATAAAAGAAATAAAATAAATTTAAAATACATGTGTAGAAATAAAAATGAATAATTTTTAAATATTGAAATAAAAAATAATATTCAAACAATGAACTAAATTAGTAATTACATAAAGTGAATAACAAAAATAAAACCGTGTTTTAAAACCTAACTTCCTTTTATTATATAACTTATTTCAAATCTATCTATTTAAAAAAAAAACAGCCTAATAATATATATTAAAAAAACTACTTGTCATGTATTTTCAATGGTCAAATTCAGCAATTAGTGTCCGTTTTAATAGATTTAGTGTCCCTTTTAATAGGTTATTGAATCATTGTTACTTCTTTGACATGCTTGCTGTGCTTAGAAAAATTCATATCTGGAATAAAATATTGTGGAAAACTATGATTTTAAAAATCTTGAAGTGACATGACGAAGAAAATGGATTCCACCATGGAGTCTTGTGAAGAACAACAAGTGGGTAAAGTCCATATTTGAATAGAACATTCAATTATTGTAATGTTTTTTATTAGTGCCACTATCACTAGAGTACAACACTGTCCAAATGATATCCACCCTTCACTTAGGCATCACAAGATAAGTAATATTAGAAGACAAAAGGATGATGTTATAGATGTTACCACACTATTATTTACAATCTAAAAATAATATCTCATAGTATTAATTCTTAATGATAAATTTTGTTAAAACGTATCACTTACCATCAACCTAATGTAATGTTTTTGACAAAAAATAACAGGATATAATTAATCAAATGGACAAATTGCGCTATTGTTTAGAATGATTATGAATCACATCGCCATGCATGAGTGATGTAAAAAAAACATCTGCATGAAAGGAACGTAACATGTTACTGTTCTTTAAAATAATATTTTATATGATTAGAAAATTATAAAAAAAATGAGATAATTTGACTAATACATGTTTGAGGTTGGAATTTATCTTTAATTCAGGAGGCCTTGTAACAAATAACAACTTCACTTTCACGTAATTAATAAAAGAATCAATATTTATGATTTTTTTTAATTTTCGTTTTGATAATTTTCAATGATATTTTTAATTTTCTAATGAAACTGACTAGCAAAGATCCAAAAGAAATTCTAGAAAGAAAGGATTATTCTTTAAGCATGTGAACAAAAGCTTAGTAATTGTATAGACAAGACAAAGCACTAAGCTGAAATTATCGTACCCTAATCTTTGTTTTGTTTTCCCTTTCTTTCAAGTAAGGTTTGTAAAACATTTTCAATCTTGTATAACCAAAACCGTGGAACTTTGTGTATCAAAGTTGAAGTGGTCAAAAAGAGATAACTGCAACGAAGGCAAGAATCATATTTCGCCACACAGTAGTCGTCGCAATCGTCTTCCACTAGCAACACTATCTCCCGTGCTTCCTAGCAACTACCCCGAGCCATCATCAATCACCATAATATGTACTAAGTCTTCATAGTTTCACTGACTTTTTGTTCAGTTTTCTTTTCTCACTGCAAACCATGACCATCTTCACTTTCCCCTTCTCCTTAACACTCTTCTTCTTCCTCCTTCTACACTTCACCACACACCTCCAAGCCTACACCCCCGAGGAAGTTTTCACCATCAATTGCGGCACCACCGGAAACTCCTCTGACGGTCAAAGAACGTGGATCGGCGACGCAGACACAAAGTACTTATCTTCCCAACATGCCACCGTTTCAGACAAGGCTACAACACAGTCTCCTCCCACCAATCAAATACCCTTCTCCACCGCACGCTTGTCCCGTTCCCAATTCAATTACTCCTTTCCAGTCTCCGCAGGCACCAAATTCGTTCGCCTCTTCTTCTACCCTGCAGACTACCCTTCCTTTCCCCGCACCCAAGCATCCTTCACCGTTCAATCCAACCAATTTACTCTCCTCAACGCTTTCAATGCCTCTCTTAACGCCGACGCTCAAGCCACCGACACTATTTTCAAAGAATACGTGGTCAACGTCAACGACGGTGAGAGGCTTATCCTCACCTTCACTCCCTCGCATCCAAACTCCTACGCTTTCATCAATGGAATCG